>Ga0114919_10002030_pt1 | contig 16325 bp, 12 predicted proteins | sample BlataG_FD_88682 | JGI IMG/M metagenome (GOLD analysis project Ga0114919, IMG submission 88682) | Deep subsurface microbial communities from Black Sea to uncover new lineages of life (NeLLi) - Black_00105 metaG | ecosystem: Environmental > Aquatic > Marine > Oceanic > Sediment | place: Atlantic... | reverse complement strand
GACAACGTCACCATGGGGGTTGAGCTGATCACCCCCATAGCCATGGAGAAGGAGCTGCGCTTTGCCATCCGGGAGGGAGGACGCACGGTGGGCGCAGGCGTGGTGGGCGAGGTGATAGAATAGGTCAACGGGCTTGAGTAGATTAGCCGGATAGGTCCGAAGGACGAGAACATTCTCTGTTTTAAGGAATAGAGGTCTATGCCCAGAGATATCATCACCATAGCTTGCGAGGCGTGCAAGCAGAGGAATTACAGCACCACCAAGAACAAAAGAAAACACTCAGAGCGGGTGAGCTATAAGAAGTTCTGCCCGTTCTGCAACAAGCATACCAAACATAAGGAAACCAGGTAAGAGGCGAGGAAATCTTTAGAAAGGCGCAACGGGAATATAATTCGAATTTGCTCCGGCGAAAAACTCCGTATTTCTCATCATTCGAGATCCTGCCAAACCGCGTTCCGGAACGGATAGAATGGCCCTTTGTCACAAAGTGAGTGTGTTAACGTTGGAAGGGTGAGAGCTTTCAGGTCACTCGCATTGGAATTCTTGTTCAGGAGAAAGACCAAAGGTAATAATAGAACAGGTCTGTAGCTCTAATTGGTAGAGCGCCGGTCTCCAAAACCGGATGTTGGGGGTTCGAGTCCCTCCAGACCTGCCAACAGGATATCCTTACGCTATGTTTGAAAAGATAAAGCAGTTTCTAAAGGACGTCAGATTCGAGCTTGGCAAGGTCACCTGGACCAGCAGGGAGGAGTTGATTTATTCCACCATCATGGTGGCAGTGGTATCCCTGGTTCTGGCGATCTTCGTCGGAGCGGTCGATCTGGTGCTCTCCAATCTGGCCAGCTTGCTTTTGGGGTGAAAGATTCAAGGTGCGATTTTCGCTTTACGGGGAGGATTGATCCAAAGATAGATGGACAAGAAATGGTTTGTGGCTCACACCTATTCAGGTCATGAGCAGAAGGCTAAAAGGTACTTGGAAAGTGCCATAGTCACGCATGGGTTGGAGGAAGAGGTGGGAAGGGTGCTGGTTCCCACCGAGACGGTGGTGGAGATGAAGCAGGGAAAAAGGTCCACCACGGTCAGAAAATTCCTTCCCAGCTACATTCTGGTGGAGATGGCGCTGACCAAGGAGACCGCCCACCTGGTGACCAGCACGCCCGGGATCACGAGTTTCGTGGGCGCCCAGGGTAAACCCGTCCCCCTAAAGCCTGAGGAGGTGGAGAGGCTCTTAAAGCAAGTTGAACGTGGACGAACCAGAGACTTTGAGGAGGTTCCCTTCAAAACCGGGGATCAGGTCAAGGTCATCGATGGTCCTTTTACCGACTTCTCTGGCTTCGTGAGCGAGGTGGATCAGGAGCGGAAGAAGCTGAAGGTGATGGTGAGCATCTTCGGACGACCCACCCCGGTGGAACTTGATTTCCTCCAGGTTCAGAACCTTTAGCCCGTTTTCCGAAGAGCTTTTGAAAAGGTGCCGGAGGCTTTTGCAGTCGGCGATTGTCCCGAGAGAGAACAGAACAGAGGAGAGCTTCAACCTTCAAGAGGATCTCGTTCCCGTAAGCGGAATGATGAATAGGTAACTGAAAAAACTAATCTGCTGGCGTTGCTTTGAGCAGCTGTTCCCGAAGGACGCCGTCTGCAACAAAGTAGGGAGACTCAGAGAAAAGTGGCCAAGAAGATAATAGGAAACGTCAAGCTTCAGATCCCGGCGGGAAACGCTACTCCCGCTCCCCCGGTGGGACCGGCGCTCGGCCAGTTCGGGATGAATATGATGGATTTCTGCAAGCAGTTCAACTCCCGGACACAAAAGCAAGCGGGTCTGATAATTCCGGTGGTGATAACGATCTATGCAGATAAGTCCTTTTCCTTCATCACCAAGACTCCACCCGCCTCGGTGCTCTTAAAGAAGGCGGCCAAGGTGGAGAAGGGTTCGGGAGAGCCCAATCGAGTGAAGGTGGGGCAGGTTACCCGATCGCAGGTAAAGGAGATTGCGGAGTTGAAGATGAAGGACTTAAACGCATCCGGCGTGGAGTCGGCCATGAGGCAGGTGGAAGGAACCGCCAGAAGCATGGGCATACAGGTCGTGGACTGACGATGAGCCAAAGCAGGGAGTGTGAAGCAAGCTATGAAAAGAGGTAAGAAATACCGGCAGGCCAAAGAAGAGGTAGGGAAGGGGAAGTCGTACCAGCTGGCTGAGGCCATCAAAAAGCTCAAAGGATGCGCCTTTGCCAAGTTCGACGAGACGGTGGAGATGTCGCTCCGACTGGGGGTGGATCCAAAACACGCCGACCAGATGGTTCGGGGAACCACCCTTTTGCCCAACGGAACCGGAAAAAAGGTGAAAGTCTTAGTCTTAACCAAGGGAGAAAAGGAAAAGGAGGCCCAGGAGGCGGGAGCAGACTTCGTGGGATTGGAGGAATACATCGAGAAGATCACCAAGGGCTGGTTAGACGTAGACGTGGTGGTCGCCACCCCGGACGTAATGAGCCAGGTGGGAAAGCTGGGGAAGATACTGGGAACCAAAAGGATGATGCCCAACCCCAAATCCGGAACGGTGACCTTCGACGTGGCCAAGGCGGTGAAGGAGCTCAAAGCGGGAAAGATCGAATTTCGAGTGGACAAGGGTGGAAACATCGGAGCGTCAATAGGCAAACTCTCCTTTTCCGAGGAACAGCTGTACGAAAACGCCAAGGTTTTCTTGGACGTGATAGTCCGAGCCAAACCGGCCGCGGCCAAGGGAACCTATTTGAAGAACGCGTCCATCTCCTCCTCTCTGGGACCTGGCGTCAGGCTGGATACGTCATCCATCTTGAACGTGCTCAAGCAATAGAGCTCGCTTGTCTTCAGAATTCCCCGGACTGGAGTTTCAGGACGAGGTGTCGGGGATTGAATTTGTTGAAGAGTTGTTGGTGCCGTCGACTCAAGTGAAAAAGTTTAAAAGGACTTAGCTTATGTTGAAAGTTGAAAAGGAAAAGACGGTCGATGAGTTGAGGGAGAAGTTGTCCTTGACCAAGAGCCTTTTTCTCACGGATTTCAGAGGACTCAACGTAGACCAAATGACCGACTTAAGAAGGAATCTAAAAGAGAAAAAGGCGGAATACAGGATCACCAAGAACAGCTTGATTCGGCTGGCGGCCAGGGAGAGCAGATTTGAGGGGGTATTAGATTACCTCAAGGGTCCCACCGGGCTGGTCTTCAGCTTTGAGGATCCGGTCAGCCCAGCGAAGGTGTTGTACGAGATTCATAAGAAGGTTGAGAAGCCGAAGATCAAGATCATCTGGATGGAGGGGAAACTGCTGGACGAAAACCACCTCAAGAGCTTAGCCGCCCTCCCCTCCAAGGACGTCATCCTGACTCAGATCGTCTTCGGTCTTAACTCCCCTCTGGTGAATCTCGTGGGAACCCTGCAGGGGGTGATGAGAAACTTCGTAGGAGTCTTGGACGCCGTACGAGAAGCCCGGTCGAAGGCGGCTTAAGATTATCCTTAAGGTCGCGTTCCGTGAGCAGCAGTATTTAGGTGACCATAAGATGAGGATCGAAGGTTTTAGTTGTGGAGTAAGGTGAGCATATTCAACCAGGGCAGTGTAAACTGTGCTGTCGGCCTCGAAGTGTCCGGGTGGCGCTTCTAAACGAGCCCAGAGGGCCCGTTTCACCCAACAGAATCGAGGAGGAGACGAAAAGGTAAGAGTAAAGTTAATGCTAATGCGGAGGTTAAAGAAATCATGACCACAGGTTCCGAGAAAACCACCAAGAAGGCCAGCACCAAGAAGGCGGAAAGTTCGCCTAAGGAGGAGAAGGTGAAGGCAGCTGCCGGCAGCGTTGAACAGGTGATAGGAATTATCGAGAAAATGAGCGTTCTGGAGTTGGCAGAGCTTTCAAAAAGCCTGCAGGACAAGTTCGGCGTAACCGCCGCCGTCCCGGTGGCTCAGGCTGCAGCTCCTGCGGGGGGCGCGGAAGCGGCAGCGCCGGCCGAGGAAAAGACCGAGTTCTCGGCAATTCTCTCTGCCATTGGAGACAAGAAGATCCAGGTGATCAAGGTGGTGAGGGAGTTGACCGGATTGGGGCTGAGAGAGGCAAAGGACTTGGTGGATGGTGCGCCCAAGCCGGTCAAGGAGGACGTTCCCAAGGAGGAGGCGGAGAAGGTTAAGGCCAAACTGAGCGAGGTGGGCGCCACCGTCGAGATCAAGTAAACCGAAGAGGTAAAATGCCGCGTTGCGGGCGTCGCCGGGGTGTCGAGGATCATAAGACGTGCATGTTAGAGCCTGTATGCCCTTGTGGTCAAGGCGCATTGTCGCCGCAGCTTGTGGTTCGACTTGAAGAATAACGGCGGGCTCCGGATTAGTCTTTTGGCGGTCTTTGAAACCTTGCAGCATCTGCAGGCGGAACTCAGAGCGTAACAAACCGGTCTTTTTCGGTGGTTGAAGGTGTAACAGCCCCGCGCAGGCGGTTCGGATTGACCGGCGGGCCAAGCCCGCGGGTTTTTAAATCGGAGAAATCGACACTTGCCCGACAAGGTGCAGAGAACAGCTAACCTCAGCTTTTTCTACAGAGGAATGAGGTGAACCTCGCAGCAGATGAAAAAGGTGAGTTTAACCCGAACTCTCTCGGCAAAAGGGTCAACCCGGATGGTTGATCTTTTTGAGCCAAAGGAGCGTGGTAAAATTGGATAAGATCAAAAAAGTGGAGCGGATCTCTTTTTCCAAGCTCAAATCGGATGTTGAGATGCCCAATCTTCTGGACGTCCAGTTGCGATCCTATAGTGAATTCTTGCAAGCCGGTGTGGAGCCAGGCAGGAGGGAACATAAGGGACTCCAGGGGGTCTTCAAAAACCTATTTCCGATAAGCGATATACGTGAGAACTTCTCTTTAGAATTTGTCAGGTACACGCTGGGGACCCCCCGCTACACGGAGCGTGAATGCCTGGAGAGAAACATGACCTTTGCCGCTCCGTTGAAAGCCACCCTGAGATTGGTGGTGCGCGAGGCCCAGGGAAAAAGCAAGACGGTGAAGGACATCATTGAGCAGGACGTCTTCTTAGGTGAACTTCCCTTGATTACCGAGAAGGGAACCTTCATAGTCAACGGTGCCGAGAGAGTGGTGGTGAGCCAACTGCACCGGTCCCCCGGCGTCTTCTTTGACCAGGAGACGCATGCCAGCGGAAAAAGGCTGTTCTCCGCCCGCATCATCTCCTATCGCGGCTCCTGGGTGGAATTCAAGTTGGACATCAACGATGTCATGCACGTTAACATAGACAGCTGGAGAAAAATCCCCGCGACCACGTTCTTGCGCGCGCTGGGATACTCCACGGACGAGGATATCCTGGGCCTTTTTTATAAAATCGAGAAGGCCGAGATATCCGGCCGGAAACGCGCCAAGCTCCCGGGGAGAGTGAGCGCTCAGACCGCGGTGGATAAGGAGACAGGCGAGGTGATCCTATCTGCAGGGGAGGCCCTCACCGATGCTCACCTGGACCGACTGAAGGAGTTAGGAATAGGCAAGCTGAAGCTCCTGGTATTCGATCCCCAGAGGGACGTTGACGTGATGGTCTACACCTTGAACAAGGACGCCACCAAGTCCCAGATAGAAGCGTTGATGAAGATATATTCCCTTCTCAGACCGGGGGAGCCACCCGCCGAGGAGGTGGCCCAGAGTCTTTTGGATAGGCTCTTTTTTACCTCCAAGCGCTACGATCTGGGTGAGGTCGGCAGGCACATGATAAATCAAAGGCTCAAACTCAACATCCCATTGAACGTAACCATCCTGGACAAGCAGGATTTCGTCACCATAGTCAAGTATCTGGTGGGGTTGAAGAATGGAGAGGGCTTCGTGGATGACATCGATCATCTGGGGAACCGCCGAGCCCGAACGGTAGGGGAGCTTCTGGAGAATCAGTTCTCCATCGGGCTCTCTCGAATGGCGCGGACCATCCGGGAGAGGATGAGCCTGAAGGATACCGAGACCCTCACTCCGCACGATCTGGTGAATGCCCGGACCGTCTCGGCGGTGATTGAGACCTTCTTCGGGTCGTCTCAGCTTTCTCAATTCATGGATCAGACCAATCCCTTATCCGAGCTGACCCATAAAAGACGTCTGTCCGCTCTGGGACCGGGAGGATTGACCCGGGAGAGGGCCGGATTTGAGGTAAGGGACGTACATCATACTCACTACGGGCGCATGTGCCCGATAGAGACTCCGGAGGGTCCCAACATTGGGCTGATCGGCTCGTTGTCCACCTATGCCCGGATCAACAAATACGGTTTTTTGGAGACCCCTTACCGGAAGGTAAAGAAGGGAAAGGTGGCCCAACAGACCGAATATCTTACCGCGGATCAGGAGGATCGCTTCATCATAGCCCAAGCCAACGAGCTTCTGGACAGGGAGAGTCGATTCGTCAACAGCATGGTGATGGCTCGCCATCGGGGGGATTTTGTGACGGTTCCGGGAGAGAAGATCGATTACATGGATGTCTCTCCGAAACAGTTGGTCAGCGTGGCCGCCGCCCTGATTCCCTTTCTGGGACACGACGACGCCAACCGGGCACTGATGGGTTCCAACATGCAGCGGCAGGCGGTGCCGTTACTTATGACCGAGCCTCCGCTGATCGGGACCGGCATGGAGGGGAAAGCCGCCGAAGACTCGCGAGCCATAGTGCTGGCCAAAAGAGACGGGGTGGTGGAGTCTGTGACCTGCGAGAAGCTCGTCGTTCGGCCCACCGATCATAGCTCGGAGGTGGACATCTCCGGGGTGGACGAGTACGAGTTGGTCAAATTCAAAAGATCCAATCAGGACACCTGCATAAATGAAAGGCCCCTGGTGGACGTGGGGGACAAGATAAAGAAAGGTAGCTGCATCGGCGACGGCGCCGCTACCTGCGCAGGGGAGCTGGCTCTGGGGGTGAACGTCCTGGTGGCTTTTATGCCCTGGAGGGGATACAATTTCGAGGACGCCATCATCGTCAGCGAGAGATTTGTGGAGCAGGATAGATTCACCTCCGTGCACATCGAGGAGTTCGAGCTTCAGGTGCGAGAGACCAAAAGGGGAGCAGAGGAGATCACCCCAGAGATTCCCAACGTATCGGACGAAGCTCTGGCAAACTTAGATGAGAGAGGGGTGATCAGGATCGGTGCGGAGGTGGAGGCCGGGGACGTCCTGGTGGGAAAGGTGACTCCAAAAGGAGAAACCGAGCTTTCCCCGGAGGAGAGACTGCTTCGGGCCATCTTCGGAGAGAAGGCCGGAGACGTGAAGGACGCTTCCTTAAAGGCCCCTCCGGGAATGAAGGGAGTGGTCATCGATTCCAAGGTCTTCTCCCGCAAGGAGCGGGGGGAGGAGTATAAGAAGGCAGAAAAAAACGAGATCGCCAAGCTGAAGCGAGGATTCCAGAAGCAACTAGAGACATTGGAAAGCCTGCGAGACGAAAGGCTGTCAAAGCTTCTGGATGGTCAGACCGCCAGGACTATCCGCAGCGCCGAAGATGACTCCATCGTCTTCAGAGCCGGATCGAAATTCAAGAGGAACTCGCTTGAAAAAATCGAGGTAGACAAGTTGATTGACGATGGCGGCTTCGTCCAGGATCCTAAGGTAAGCAGGAAGGTGTCGGCGCTTATCTCCGGATACCGGGAACTGGTGGATAAAAGAAAAGCCCAGTTTGAGGTGGACTTAGAGAAGGTGACTCGCGGGGCGGAGTTGCCTCCCGGGGTGGTGCAGTTGGCCAAGGTGAGCGTGGCCACGAAGAGGAAGCTCTCCGTGGGAGACAAGATGGCAGGAAGGCACGGGAACAAAGGTGTGGTCTCCAAGATCGTGCCGGTGGAGGATCTGCCCTACCTGCCCGACGGAACGCCGGTGGAGTTAATCTTGAATCCTTTGGGCGTTCCCTCCCGAATGAACGTGGGTCAGATACTGGAGACTCATCTGGATTGGGCCGCCAAGACGAATGGTTACTACGTCTCCTGTCCGGTATTCGACGGGGCCGACTTAGGCGAGGTTAAGCAGGCGCTCAAGAAGGCCGGTCTGCCGGAGTCGGGAAAGATGACCCTCTACGACGGCATGACCGGAGAGCCTTTTGATGAGCCGATCACCGTGGGATATATATATATGATGAAGCTCTCCCACCTGGTGGATGACAAGATACACGCCCGCTCCATAGGACCCTATTCCTTGGTCACCCAGCAGCCCCTGGGAGGAAAGGCGCAGTTTGGGGGACAGAGGTTTGGGGAGATGGAGGTATGGGCGCTGGAGGCTTACGGAGCCGCTTACACACTCCAGGAAATGCTGACGGTGAAATCGGATGACGTGGCCGGAAGATCAAGGGTTTACGAGGCCATCGTCAAAGGAGAGAATCCCCCGGAACCGGGAATCCCGGAATCGTTCAACGTGCTGGTCAAGGAGCTGCAAAGCCTGGGGCTGGACGTGGAGTTGGTTGAGAGTTGAAGAATCGGCATTCATCCGCCGGGAGGTTTGGGGGTAAAGCGGACGCCGGCGCAAAGGTGAGCCTGTCTCATAATCCCCGAATGGGGAAAGGAGGTTTCTGATGGTTGAATTTCAACCAAAAAGATTTATGCGGCCATCGGACTTCTTCGCCATAAAGATTCAATTGGCCTCTCCCCAGACCATAAGATCATGGTCTTACGGGGAGGTCACCAAGCCGGAAACCATTAATTATAGATCCTTCAAGCCGGAGAGGGACGGTCTTTTCTGTGAGCGGATATTCGGGCCGGTCAAGGATTGGGAATGCTCGTGCGGCAAATACAAGAGAGTCAGATTCCGGGGGATCGTCTGCGATCGGTGCGGGGTGGAGGTTACCAGTCCAAGGTTCGCCGGGAGAGATTGGGGCACATCGAGCTGGCGGTGCCGGTCAGTCATATCTGGTTCTTCAAATCCATCCCCACCCGAATCGGATACCTGTTGGACCTGTCCATAAGACAGCTGGAAAAGATATTGTATTATGAGTCTTACGTGGTCATTGATCCGGGCAACACCCCTCTGAAGTACAAGGACATAATCTCCGAGGAGGAGTACTCCGAATTAGAGCAGTCAGGCAAGGAGTTTGTTGCCAAGATGGGGGCTGAGGCCATTTTAGAGGTTCTCCGGCAGGTGGACGTGGAGGAACTCTCCATATCCCTGCGAGCCCAGGTGAAAATCGAGACCTCGGCTCAGAGAAAGAAAGATAGCCTGAAGAGACTCAGGGTGATCGAGGCGTTCCGGCAGTCCCAGAACAAGCCGGAATGGATGATCATGAGCGTTCTGCCGATCATTCCGCCGGACTTGAGACCGTTAGTCCCTCTGGAAGGAGGAAGATTCGCCACCTCGGACTTGAACGACCTTTACCGCCGGGTGATCAACCGAAACAACCGTTTGAAGAAGCTGATGGAGATAAGGGCTCCCGAGGTGATCCTGCGCAACGAGAAGAGGATGCTCCAGGAGGCGGTGGATGCCCTTCTGGATAACGGCAGGCGATCCCAGTCGGTGAGGGGAGACTCCAGGAGACCCCTCAAGTCGTTGTCCGACCTTCTCAAAGGGAAGCAGGGAAGGTTCAGGCAGAACCTTCTGGGCAAAAGGGTGGACTACTCGGGCAGGTCGGTGATCGTGGTGGGACCGGAACTGAAAATTCACCAGTGTGGATTGCCCAAGACCATGGCGCTGGAACTGTTCAAGCCCTTCATCATCATGAAGCTGGAGGAGAAAGGTTACGTTCAGACGGTGAAGTCGGCCAAGAAGCTGGTGGAGAAGGAGCGTCCGGAGGTATGGGACATCTTAGAGGAGATCATCCGGGATCATCCCATTCTTCTGAACCGGGCCCCCACCCTGCACAGATTGGGGATTCAGGCCTTCTACCCGGTTTTGGTGGAAGGAAAGGCGATAAGGCTGCATCCCTTGGTCTGCGCCGCGTTCAACGCGGACTTCGATGGAGATCAGATGGCGGTGCACGTGCCGCTATCGTTTGAGGCGCAGCTGGAAGCCAAGCTGTTGATGCTTTCGGTGAACAACCTCTTAGCGCCGTCCAGCGGCAACCCCGTCGCCACTCCCAGCCAGGACATAGTGCTGGGATGCTACTACCTCACCAAGGAGAAGTCTGGGCAGAAGGGCGAGGGGAAGATATTTTCCTCCGTCGACGAGGTGATTGCCGCCCTTGACGCCAAGGAGGTCGGACTGCATGCCGGAATCAAGGTACTCCTGGACGGAAAGATCGTCGAGACTACGGTCGGCCGGGTGGTCTTCAACCAGACAGTCCCCCCGGAGTTGGGCTATTTCAACGAGCTGGCCAACAAAGCGAAGGTGGCCGACTTAGTGGCCCAGTCGTATCGAGAGCTGGGAGCGTCTCGTTCCTCGGTCTTCTTAGATGAGTTGAAAAGGCTGGGTTTTGAATACGCCACCGTCGCAGGAGTGACCGTGGGTGTGGACGACATGGTGATTCCGCCGGAGAAGAAGATCTTGATCGAGAAGGCGCGCAAGGAAGTGGAAAAGATATGGAAGCAGTATGAAAGGGGCGTGATCACCAACGGCGAGAGATATAATAAGGTGATCGACACCTGGACCCGCACCACCTCCGAGGTGGGGGAGGTGATGTTCGATGGGTTGCGGATGGAACACGGGGGCTTCAACCCCATCTTCATGATGGCGGATTCGGGAGCCAGGGGAAGCCAGGAACAGATAAGACAGCTGGCCGGAATGCGAGGACTGATGGCCAAGCCCCAGAAGAGGATCACCGGACAGATCGGCGAGATCATCGAATCCCCCATCGTGGCCAACTTCAGAGAAGGACTGGACGTGCTGGAGTATTTCATCTCCACTCACGGAGCCAGGAAGGGCTTGGCTGACACCGCCTTGAAGACAGCCGACGCCGGTTATCTCACCAGAAGGCTGGTGGACGTGGCTCAAGATGTCATCATCTCGGAGAAGGACTGCGGCACCATCTTAGGCTTAAGCGTGTCCGCCTTGAAGGAGGGGGAGGAGGTGATCGAGTCTCTCAGGGACAGGGTCTTGGGAAGGGTAGCTTTAGAAGACGTATACGACACCATTACCGAGGATCTCCTGGCTAAGGCCGGGGAGGGGATCGACGAGGAATCGGCCACTCGAATAGACGAGTCCGGAGTAGAGTCGGTGCGCATCAGATCCATTCTGACCTGCGAATCCAGAAGAGGGATCTGTGCCACATGTTATGGGCGGAACTTAGCCACCGGAAACACGGCGGATCTGGGAGAGGCGGTAGGGGTGATCGCAGCTCAGAGCATAGGAGAGCCGGGAACCCAGCTTACCCTGCGTACCTTCCATATCGGAGGAACCGCCGCCAGGATCGCCGAGCAATCGAAGGTGATCTCCAAAAGCGAAGGGAAGGTGGTCTTCAAGAACTTAAAGTTCGCCACCAAGCAGGATGGGGACGTGGTGGTGTTGGGAAGAGAGGGGGAACTGGAGCTTCTGGATGAGAGGGAGAGAGTCAGATCGCGATACACCGTTCCCTACTCCGCCATCCTCCGGGTCAAGAACAACGCTAAAGTGAGCAGGGAGGACACACTGTTCGAATGGGACCCGTACACGCACACCATTCTGTCGGAGCGTTCGGGGAGAGTGCATTTTGTGGACATCATTGAGAACGAAAGCTTCCGGGAGGAGTTGGACGTGACCACCGGTTTAAGACAGAGGGTGATTATAGAACAGAGAGAGAAGCAGCTCCGTCCCCACATTCAGGTCAAGGATTCAAAGGGAAGGAAGCTGGGCAACTACTCCATACCAACCGGGGCTCATCTTCTGGTTCACGATAGGGACAAAGTGGAAGCCGGAGAATTCTTGGTCAAGATCCCCCGGGACATCTCGAAAACCCGTGACATAACCGGCGGGCTCCCCCGGGTGGCAGAGCTGTTTGAGGCTCGCAAACCCAAGGATCCGGCGGTGGTGACCGAGATCGACGGTGTGGTGGAGTTCGGAAAGATCATCCGCGGCGCCACCCAGACTCTGGTCAAGGGATTCGGAGGTGAGGTCAGGGAGTATCTCATACCTCACGGGAAGCACTTGAGAGTCCATGATCAGGATCGGGTCAGGTCCGGACAGAGGCTTTGTGAGGGACCCATCGACCCTCACGACATCCTCAGGATCAAGGGCGTGAACGCCGTGCAGGAGTACCTGGAAAACGAAATCCAGGAGGTCTACCGGCTCCAGGGAGTGAAGATCAACGACAAGCACATCGAGGTCATAGTCAGACAGATGTTGCAGAAGGTGAAGGTGGAGGACGTGGGGGACACCAACTTCTTGGAAGGCGAGCAGGTGGACAAGCAGAAGTTCAGGGAGGAGAACGAGAAGGTCATCGCCGAAGGTGGAGAGCCGGCCACGTTCCAGCCTCTGCTTCTGGGAATCACCAAAGCTTCTCTCTCCACCGAGAGCTTCATCTCCGCGGCCTCGTTCCAGGAGACCACCCGGGTGCTGACCGAGGCGGTGATAAACGGGAAGACAGATTACCTTCTGGGCCTCAAGGAGAACGTGATCATCGGACAGCTCATCCCCGCAGGTACCGGGCTGGAGAGATACAGGAGTATACGGATAAAGGAGAAGGAGGAGCCAAAGGAGGAGGTGAAGATCTTAGAGGAGATCGAGTAAGCCCGCAAGCTGGCTCGCTTTCATCGGGGTCGAAAAATAGTGAAGAAAAGGCTTGACATTTCAGAAGCATCCGATATTATCCAAGTCTGTCTCGGCCCTTGCTCTAAGACCGGGCACAGGACGCGGAGCCTAAATGCCCGAGACGCGATGGCCCGGTCAAACGGCATGGGTCGCAGGTTAATTGAGTAGACTATAAGGAGAGGAATCGTTGCCGACGATAAATCAGCTTATCAAAAAGGGAAGGAAGATAATAAAACGGAAACCTTCTACTCCGGCGATGCAGGGGTGTCCCCAAAAACGAGGAGTCTGCACCAGGGTCTATACCAGCACTCCCAAGAAGCCCAACTCCGCCTTAAGAAAAGTGGCCCGGGTGAGGCTGACCAATGGCATCGAGGTCACCTCTTATATACCGGGAGAGGGACATAACTTGCAGGAGCACTCCATAGTATTAATCAGAGGAGGAAGGGTAAAGGATCTGCCCGGGGTTAGATACCACGTGATCAGAGGTACCTTAGATACCAGCGGGGTAACCGATCGAAGGCAGGGAAGGTCGAAATACGGGGCCAAGAGGCCGAAGAAGACGACCGTGGCCTAAACCAGCTTTGCCGAATCGAAGCTTCAAACGGTGAATCTTATCTGTGGCAGGTTTTTTTTGTGCAGAAGAAATTCTTGATTTAAGGACCACAAGATATGCCAAGAAGAAAAGCGGCGGAAAAAAGAAAAAAGACTCCGGATTATAAGTTTAAGGACGTCATGGCCGGACAGTTCGTGAACTACCTGATGCGAAGGGGAAAAAAGAGCGTGGCGGAGAAGATATTCTATGACGCCGTGGATATTCTCACCAAGAAGACCGGTCAACCCGGGATAAACGTCTTCAAGAAGGCCTTGGACAGCGTGCGTCCCGTCCTGGAGGTAAAACCTCGGCGGGTGGGAGGTGCCACCTATCAGGTGCCGGTGGAGGTGAGGTCGGACAGAAGCATCGCTCTGGCCATGAGATGGATAATAGGTCATACCAGACAAAGAGGCGGGCGCTCTATGGCAGAGAAGCTGGCGGAGGAGCTTCTGGCCGCTTCCAAGAATGAGGGTGCCTCCGTTAAGAAGAGGGAGGATACCCACAAGATGGCCGAAGCCAACAAGGCTTTCGCCCATTTCAGATGGTAGAGGGTATGCTGAGAGAGAGGATCTGCGAAAAACCGATCTTCGGTCAGAGCCTCTCGATTTTTTATATGGTTGAAGAGGGAATTTTTTGTGTGGAAAGGTCAGATAAACCCGTAAGAAGGCAATTTAAATTAGCTTAACGTGTTAGGGACAAAGAGACAACAGACAAGTCAGGCTTCAGGCAGGATGGCTTTTATGCCCAGAGGTTTTTCATTAGACAGGGTGCGAAATATCGGGATAATGGCGCACGTTGATGCCGGCAAGACCACCACCACCGAACGCATCCTGTATTACACCGGAAAGACGCACCGGATGGGGGAGGTGGATGACGGGGCGGCAACCATGGACTGGATGGAACAGGAGAAGGAGAGGGGGATAACCATCACCTCTGCCGCCACCACCTGCTTCTGGGGCAAACACCAGATAAATATAATCGACACCCCGGGACACGTGGATTTCACCGTTGAGGTGGAGAGGTCGTTGAGGGTTCTGGATGGGGCCATCGCCATCCTCTGCGGTGTGGGGGGAGTGGAGCCTCAGTCTGAAACCGTGTGGAGACAAGCAGATAGGTACCACGTTCCCCGGATCGTTCTCGTAAACAAGATGGACCGGGTTGGGTGCAGCTTTGAAAACGCGGTGGGCACACTCAGGAAGCGTCTGGGGGCTAATGCCTTACCCATACAGTTGCCGGTTTTCAAGGGAGAGAAATTCTCCGGAATAATCGATCTGATCGCCATGCAGTACCGGGTCTATCACCAGAAGAGCCTGGGTGCCACCTTTGAAGATCTTCCCGTCCCTTCAGATTCCATGGATAGAGCCAAAAAAGGCAGGGAGGAGCTGCTTGAAGCTTTGACCTTTTATGATGACCAACTCCTGGAAAAGTTCTTGAATGATGAACCCATCCAGGCAGAGGAGATAAAGAAGGCAGTGAGGAAAGCCACGCTGGACGTCAAGGTTTTTCCCGTACTCTGTGGTTCGGCTTTCCGGAATCAAGGGGTTCAGAAGCTCCTGGATGCGGTGGTCGACTTCCTTCCTTCTCCGGTGGATATGCCCCCGGTTAAGGGCGTGAATCCGGAAAAGAATAAGGAGGAGAGAAGACTGCCTTCGGATGAGGAGCCTTTCTGCGCGCTGGCTTTCAAGATCGCCTCGGACCCCCACGTGGGCAAGCTGATTTATTTTCGGGTCTATTCGGGCAAGCTGAAGGTGGGAAGCGCGGTTCTCAACGCAAATACCAAAGTCAGGGAGAGGATAGGGCGGATTCTGGAGATGCATGCCAACAAAAGGCTGGACAAGCAGGAGGTCCACACCGGGGACATCGTCGCGGCGGTGGGACTGAGAAAGACCATCACCGGTCACACCCTCTGCGACCAGAAAAGGCCAATCCTGCTGGAAAAGATGCGATTCCCCGAGCCGGTCATATCTGTTGCCATCGAGCCCAAGACCAAGGCGGATCAGGATCAGTTGAGCGGGGCGCTGGGCAAGCTGGCGGAGGAGGACCCCACCTTCACCGTCACGACCAACCAGGAGACCGGGCAGACCATAATCTCGGGAATGGGGGAACTTCATCTGGAGGTTTTAGTCGAGCGCATGACCCGTGAGTTTGGGGTGAAGGCTAATGTGGGAAAACCGCACGTATCTTACAAGGAGACCATCACCACCCTGGCCGAGGTAGAGGGGAAGTTTATCCGGCAGACCGGCGGCAGGGGTCAATACGCATGGGTGAAGATAAGACTGGAGCCGTTACCCAAAGGGGGGGGATTTGAATTTGAGAACGCTACCAAGGGAGGAGCTCTGCCCAGAGAATTCGTTCGCCCGGTGAAGGAGGGAATCGCCGAATCAATGCAGAACGGCGTTCTGGCAGGATATCCCATGGTTGACATAAAAGCCATCCTTCTGGACGGCAAGTATCATGAGGTGGACTCCACCGAGCTGGCTTACCGGATTGCAGGCTCCATGGCTTTTCAGGAAGCGGCCGCCAAAGCCAATCCAGTGTTGCTGGAGCCGGTCATGAGCGTGGAGATCATCGTGTCCGAAGATTATCTGGGTGACGTGATAAACGACCTGAATTCAAAACGGGGAAATATCCTGGGAATTCATCCCAAAGGAGATGCCCAGGCGATTGCGGTGGTGGTGCCGCTCTCCGAGATGTTCGGCTATGCCACCCGGGTCAGATCCTTAAGCCAGGGCCGGGCCACCTTCACCATGGAGTTTGATCATTACGGAGAGGTGCCGGAAAACATTGTCGATGGATTGATAACCAGACTGAGAGGATTTTGAGGCTTTTGGCGCTGAGTTTTGGCGGGAACCTGCCTCAACCGCAATCTGTACAGGATGAGGTTATCGGAGGAAGAAAGAGGAAGAAAGACCTGGAGGTTAACTTATGGCCAAGGAGAAATTTGTACGGACGAAGCCGCACGTTAACGTTGGTACGATCGGCCACGTTGATCATGGTAAGACCACCTTGGTTGCGGCGATAACGTATGTATTGAATCGTCAGGGTTTGGCGGAGTCTCAGAGTTATGATGAGATAGACAACGCCCCGGAGGAGAAGGCCCGTGGTTTGACCATTAATGTTCATCATGCGG
>Ga0114919_10002029_pt1 | contig 16328 bp, 13 predicted proteins | sample BlataG_FD_88682 | JGI IMG/M metagenome (GOLD analysis project Ga0114919, IMG submission 88682) | Deep subsurface microbial communities from Black Sea to uncover new lineages of life (NeLLi) - Black_00105 metaG | ecosystem: Environmental > Aquatic > Marine > Oceanic > Sediment | place: Atlantic... | reverse complement strand
TCCTGCTTGAGCTGCGGAGCCTGTTTGGACACGATGTGGACCTGGTCGAAGCGGGCGCGGTGAAGAACCCATACTTCATCCGTTCGGTGAACGCACCTCGAAGGGTCCTCTATGCGGCCTGACTCGCCCAAGCTGTTGGAAGATACCCGCGTCTCCGTCACGTTCATCCTGGACAAGACGCGCGACAAGAGCTTGGAGGATTATTTGGCTGATGACTTGCTGCGTCCGGCAGTCGAGCGACACTTCGAGATCATCGGAGAGGCCCTGAGCCGACTCTCCCGGTGCGACCCTGCCACCGTCGCGCGCATCGACGATCACGCGCGGATCATCGCCTTCCGCAACATTCTGATCCACGGTTACGATTGCAGCAGAGGGGACGCGTGCCGGTCCCACGCCTCAGCGAAAATCCCGGAGATTCAGGATGAGCTGGACTTCCCCGAGCGGCATGTCGAGCTCCTCGGCGATGTTGATCGGCTGCTGGCCGGCGTCGGCAAGCTCGTGGACACGCCCGACGCGGGGGTCGGGTGGCGCGACTGGCTGGGCGGGTTCCGATGCGCCCGCCGTCGGTGCGGATGACTTGGACGCCCCCGGTGGGGGGTTGGACGCCCGCGGTGGGAGAGCGGTGGGGTGGGGCTCGCCGGCCGGCTCGGAAACGGGCTTCCGCTCCTGCGCGTTCACCGAGCCCGTCGTTCGTGTGCCCGGCTGCCCCGACTGTTCAAGCAGGTGTTCCAGCCGGGCGATGCGGTCGTCGGCGTCGCGGATCACCGTCTCGAGCTTGAGGAACTTGGTGTCCACCTGCGCGTTGATCCGCCGCGATAGCTCCTCGAGCTGGAGCAGCAACGAATCCATACCCTGTTGAATCCCCCGCTGGTCGCGCAGCCGGGCGGACTGGTCACGTGTCACGTCGCGTGCGGTGGTAGTGCGGAACTGGTGGCGCCGGAGCTGAATCAGCAGCAGGGCAACACCCAGGAACGCCAGCAGCGGCACCCAAAGGCCGGATACCATCGAGTTGCCCGCACTAAGCATCATGCTCGTTCGCCCAGACCCGTAGTGCTTCCTGTTGGACCTCGCGAAGCGGGACGCCGGCTTGCCGCGCAATTTCTGCGCAGTCTTCGTACTCCGGCCAAGCCCGGATGGTCTCGTCGCCGCGCCGCCCGACCTTCACCCGGATCGTTCCGAAACGCGTTTGCACGGCCACGTGCTCGCGCGCCAGCTTGCTCCGCCGGGCCTCGTGGCGCCGGATCCCCAGCGTCGTCGTCTCGCGGAAGACGATCGTCTCCAAAGCGGCGACGTCCTCGCACCGGCACAGGACCGTCAGCAACTGCCCCGGCCGACCCTTCTTCATGATGATCGGCACGATGAAGGTGTCGAGTGCACCGGCTTCGAGAAGGCGCTGGCAGGCGTAGGCGAGCGCTTGGCCGGTCGCGTCGTCGCACTGGGCCTCCAGCACGCAGACGAGGTCCCGCTCGCCGGCCACCTCGGGCTCCGCCTGGCCCACGATCAGCCGCAGCAGGTTGGCGCGCGAGCGCCCCTCCCGCGTCCCGGCCCCGCAGCCGACGGAGGAGATACGCATCGGCGGCAGCGGGCCATACGTGTCGGTGAGGGTGGTCAGGACGGCGGCGCCGGTGGGCGTGGTGAGCTCGCCGGGTTCGTCACAGGTGGCCAGCGGCACGCCTTTGAGCAGGTTTACCGTCGCGGGCGCGGGCACCGGCAGGACGCCGTGCGCGCTGGTAACCGTCCCTGACCCGGTCGGGATGGGCGAACAGGTGATACGCTGCAAACCGAGGCGGGCCACGCCGACACACGCGCAGACGATGTCCACGATCGCGTCGGCTGCTCCGACCTCGTGGAAGTGGACTTTTTCGACCGGCGTGCCGTGCGCCGCCGCTTCCGCCTCCGCCAGCCGACGGAAGATGGCAGCCGCTCGCTCGACGACCCGCGGCTGCAACCCGGCAGCGTCGATGATGCTGAGAATCTCCGTCAGCCGGCGGTGCTTGGCGGGCGTCTCGGGCGTGACCGATACCATGACCTGCGTCGCCGCCAGCCCGTGCCGCGTGACCTTCTCGGCCGCAAGCCGCACGCCGGGCAGATCAAGCTGGGCGATCGCCTCGGTGAGCGTTTCGAGGGGACACCCGGCATCGATCAGAGCGCCGAGGATCATATCCCCGGCGGCACCGCTGAAGCAGTCGAAGTATCCGCAGCGCACTGCAAGCCCCTTATCCGAAGCTGACTGGCGTGACGCCGGCCAACGGCGCAGAGATTACCCCAGCGGCCCCGCTGGGGCGAGTGTGAACTGGTGCAGCGGCGCCGTTGGGGGCGGACATAAACGGGATAGGCTGAATACTGACGCGTATCGCCGTTTAAGCGCGGATCAATTCAAGTTATCGTGTTTTCACTCGGATCCAGGCCGCGCGGCGGAGATGCGAGCGGAATTGGCTTAAGCGAAACAAGCAAAAGGGTAGCGGATGGCGTCCCACTCTAACGGCGCGCAATCATGGGCGACTCACGGTCGGCCATTTGCGTTGTGCGACAAGGGGTCCGCAGCCGAATCAGTCTGCCTTCGTAGCGCGAAGGCAGATAAACCTCGTTCGAGGGCGCCGTTGCCCGATCAGTGTTGTCTCTTGAACGGCCCAGCCGCCGTCGGTGATCAGCGCGCCGAGGTCGTCGGGAGAAAAGTGGTCGTGGTCCTCTGGCGATCGGCCCCGGCGGCGCAGACGGCGAAGGCTCGTCCAAATCCACGACAGCAGGGGGCTCCCGTGCCCAGCGCAGTCGATGACGACGAATTTCCCGCCGGACGCCACGACGCGGTGGCATTCCCGCACGACGGTGGCCGGCGCGTGCGCGTGGTGCAACAAGTTCACGGCCAGCACGGCGCTGAACGAGTCATCCGCGAATGAGGTGTGGCAGGCGTCTTCCGTCCGTATTTCAACGTTGTCGTAGCCGGCCAGCCGCTGCGTCGCCTGCGCGAGCATTTCCGGGCTGAAGTCCGTCGCCGTCACGTGCTTGACCCGCTCGGCGATCATCGCGGAGAAGAAGCCCGTTCCGCAGCCCACTTCGAGCACGTCGTCAGCGTCCGTGAACTGCCGCGCTAGCCACGAGCGGATTTCATTCTCAAGTGCCTCCCCCACGACGCGGCAATACTCGGCATCATAGGTGTGGGCGGCTTGGCCCCAGTGTTTGTGCTGTTGTTCGTTTCCCGCCATTCCGAGTTCCCCAGAACGCAAGATTGGTCGAAACAGCCACTTCGCTCGGCGTTTCGGGCACCATACCCGAAAACTGGGGTGCAGGCCGTGCTCTGGCCTCTCCATTTGTAAAGAACCGGCAGGGGCGCAAGCGAGTCAGCGGGACGATTAGCACCGAAGTGGGTGGGCGGGCCCCACGGACGAGACCCCCAGAGGGACTCCCAAGAAGTCTCCCAAGATCGGCAAAACCAGTCCTTCTAAGTCATTGGCTCACAAGGTATTAGAATAGCGAGGGCGGAACTCGAACGTGCGGTCTGTTGGGCCGATACTGGGCGGGCGCCGGCGTTGATTGGGCATGGTCACCGCGGGACCGGCGCTCATCGACGCGGGCGCGCGGATTATTGGGGAGACGTATTGCCCCTGCCCGGCCGCGGGTGGGAATCGCCGCCTGGCAGTCCGGTGCAAAACCCCTTGAATGCACGACTCCCGTAGCGTCGGACCCTTTGGCTTCGCTCAGGGCAGGCCTCCGAGTCCGACGTCTCGACGGCAGGAACGCGGGCGCGCCGGACTGGGAGGTCCGGCGCTACAGTTTCCCGCCGGACTGCTAGACCGACGGGACCTCGGCGTCGGCCTGCGGGGCCTCGCTTTCGACGCCGAGCTTGTCCAGGGCGGCCTTGTTGGGGGTGAGCACCATGACCATGTCGCGCCCGTCCATGCTGGGCGGCCGCTCGACCTTGACCAGTTCCTCGAACCGGCTGGCGACCCCGCGCAGGATCTCCAGGCCGATCTCGCGGTGGGCGCGCTCGCGTCCGCGGAAGCGCATGCGGAACTGAACTTTATCTCCCTTTTTGAGGAAACGTAGGGCGCGGTCCATCTTGATCTGACGATCATGATCGTCGGTCTTGGGCCGCAGGCGCACCTCTTTGATGGCCTGCTCGTGGTGCTTGCGGACGTTCTTCTTCTGGTGGTACTTCCATTTGCCGTAATCCATGATCCGGCAAACCGGCGGCCGTTCGGTGGGGGCCACCTCCACCAGGTCCAGGCCCGCCTCCCGGGCGATCCGCATGGCCTCACCGGTCTCGACGATCCCGACCTGCGCGTTGTGCTGGTCGACCAGTCGCACCGGGGAAATGCGGATTTGCGCGTTGCAGCGCAGATTCTGAGTGTTGCTTTTAGCCATCCTCTCCACTACGTTGGGACGAAGCCTGGCTTGCTTCGCCGGGCGCCCGCGCGCCACGTTCAGTGATTTCCGACGCACACGCCGCCAGGAATTCCGGCACGGTGCAGTTGCCCAACTGCCGGCCCTCACGCGTGCGAACGTTGACCGTCTGGTTGGCGGCTTCCTGTTCGCCGACGACCAGAATGTAGGGTACCTTCATCAGGGTCGCCCGGCGGATCTTGGCACCGATCCGCTCGCTACCGTCGTCCAGTTCCGTGCGCAGCCGCGCCTCGGCGCAGAGCCGGTAGGTTTCGCGGGCGTACGCCGCGGATTTCTCGCTCACGGTGCAGATGGTCGCCTGCACGGGTGCCAGCCACAGGGGGAACGCCCCGGCGAAGTGCTCGATCAGGATGCCTAAGAAGCGTTCCAGGCTGCCGAACAGGGTGCGGTGCACCATGATCGGCCGGTGTTCGCGGTTGTCGTCGCCGACGTATTTGAGATCGAACCGCTCAGGCAGGTTGTAATCGACCTGCACGGTGCCGAGCTGCCACTCGCGCCCGAGGCAGTCCTTGACCACGAAGTCGATCTTCGGCCCGTAGAACGTGGCCTCGCCGGCCTCGCTGGCGTATTGCATGCCGGACGCTTTGACCGCGGCGGTCACCGCCGCTTCGGCCCGCGCCCAGGCCTCGTCCGACCCGATGTACTTGCCCCCCGTGTCGCGCAGCCCGATGCGCACGCGATATTCGTTCAGCCCCAACGCCCGCAGCACGAACTGCGACAGCTCGACGCAGCCGCCAATTTCGTCGGGCAACTGCTGCGGCGTGCAGAAGATGTGCGCGTCGTCCTGGGTGAAGCCGCGCACACGCACCAGCCCGCTGACCTCCCCCGACTGCTCGTAACGATACACCGCGCCGAACTCGGCCAGTCGCACCGGCAAATCGCGGTAGCTGCGCGGCTCGGAGCCGTAGATCATGATGTGGTGCGGGCAGTTCATCGGCTTAAGCAGATACCCGTCCTCTTGGGCCAGCCACAAGCGGATTTGGGCCAGCCGCTGCTCGACGGACGCCGCAGTCGGGTAGCCCGCCCGGTGCACATCCTCATATTCCTCCGCCAGGCGGTTGAACAGCTCCAGCTCGGCGCTGTCGGCGTGGTCGCCGCCGGCGGCCCAGGCCAGCTCCCACAACTCGTTCAACAGCCGGGCGCGGTCGGACTCGAACAGCGGCGGGTACTGGCTTTCCTTGTAGTAAGGGAAATGCCCGCTGACACGGTATAGCTCCAACTTGCCGATGTGCGGCGTGTAGACCGGCTGATAGCCCGCCCGCAGCAACGCCTCACGCATGAAGGTCTCGAGCGTGTGGCGGACGACCGCGCCGCGCGGCTTCCAGAGCACCAGCCCGGAGCCGACCAGCGGGTCGATCGTGAACAGGCCCAACTCCTGGCCCAGCTTGCGGTGATCGCGCCGCTTGGCCTCTTCGAGCTGCCTGAGGTGAGTCTGGAGCGCCTTCTTGTTTGGCCAAGTGGTCCCGTAGACGCGCTGCAGCATCTTCTCGCGCGCGTCGCCGCGGTAGTACGCCCCGGCCACCTGCATCACCTTGAACGCCCCGATGTGCGCGGTGCTCGGCACGTGCGGCCCGCGACAGAGGTCTTCAAAGCGGTTCGTGCCCGCCGCGCCGTTCACGTAGAAGCTGATCGTCTCGCCGTCCGCCCGCTCGGCGTTGTCGAGCTTGTAGCGGTTGCCCTCCGCCCGCAGCTTGGCCAGGGCCTGCTCGCGCGGCAACTCGTAGCGCCCGAAGGGCCGATCCTCCTTGACGATCTCAGCCATCTTGGCCTCGATCTTCTCGAAGTCGGCCGGCGTCAGGTTATGGTCCAGGTCGATGTCGTAGTAAAAGCCGTTCTCGACCGGCGGCCCGTAAACCAGCTTGGTCTCGGGCCAGAGCGTGCAGATCGCCTCGGCCATCACGTGCGCGCAGCTATGCCGGGCAGCCTCCAGCCCCTCCGCGTCCTCCAGCGTGAGGGCCTTGAGTTCGACCGGTTCCTCCGCCAGCCTAGTACTCAGATCGACCACGCGCCCGTTGACCTTGGCGGCCACGGCCTCACGCGCCACACGCGGGCAGATACTCCGGATCACGTCCGCGGCGGTCACGCCGGGGGAATGCTCGACCACACTGCCGTCCGGCAACTGCACCGTTACCATGCGAATGCTTCTCTCATGGCAGTTTGCTGGTGGCAGCCGCGGATTCGGGAGATGAATGCATCGCGAGTTGGGAACCTCTGCGACATCGGGATGACGCTACGCGAGAGCGACGCCTCCGCTCGTGGCCTCAGAACTTTCCACGTGCCTCCTGACCGTGCGTAACACCATCCACAAGAACTCGGGGGCGGCACCGCCCTGTTCGTGCCACCCTTCCGTTACCAATCTATCCGGTCCCTGCCGGAAGTCAACCCGGATTGGGTCAACTATCTCTTATCGGCGTGGTCGGCCGTCGGCGTTCACGCTCGCGGCGGGAAGATTGGGGCGGGTGGCCCCATGGGCGGGTGCCCCATGGCTTCAGCCGTGGGGGGACACGAATCGCGGGACGGGCGGCCCACCCCGGTCGATCACGCCCCGCTCGATCACGCCCCGCTGCGAATGTCGCCCTGCTGCGCGTTGGCCTGGCACGAGTATGCCGTCACCCACAGCATGCCCAGCACAGCCGGGATCAGCAGCGACCAGTCCGCCGCCCATTCGAGAAGCGTGACTCCCAGCGACGGGAGTAGGGCGTTGCTCAGCCCGACAAAACCCACGATCATCAGGACCGTCCCTTGCACGGTGGTTACCACCAGCGGCATGGCCCGCCTGTTCAACCAGGCAAAGGCCACGCCCAGCCCGCCGCCCACGGAGACGCAGACCCACTGGACGGCGACGTGGAGGCCGAGCTGGGCGGCGAGGTAGTACCCCAGGGCGGCGAACGTGGTCGCCGCGGCGGTCACGACGCCGACTTGCTGGTAGCGCAGTGCCACGGCCGCCATGCCGGCGGCCAGCAGGAGCGACGCCGCCACAGCCGGCAGGCCGGTCAGTCCGGCCAGGTTCCACCCGGCGACGGCCCCGACGCCGCCTGCGGACACCGCCAGCAGAAACCGCGCGAAGCGGAATCCGAAGAACGCGTATAGCAGGCCGAAGATGAAGATGGCGGCGCTCGTCCCGTCGGTCTGGAACGAGGCCCATCTGAAGATCAGGCTCTGGTAGTCCATCGTGGCTCCGCCGTTGCGCGCCCAGCGACCCGCCCCTCTCCGTCCTTATCGTCAATAATGTTATGGGGGATGGCAAATAGGATTTGGCCCGGATTCGGCTCGGCGCGTTGCAACCGCCTGAGGAGCCGCAGGCTTCGGCTCGTGCGGCGCCTCAGCCCTATGCCGGGGCCGCTTCAGCTTCTCCGTCGTCTGCGGTCGGTTTTTTCGGACGTTTCTCGCGGCAGTGGAGCAGGTTGTAGACCAGCGATGCCGCCCACGCGATGCCGACGATCACCCAGCCCCACGCGCCCAGCGAAACCAGCCACCCCAGTGCCGAAGGGGCCATAACCTCCAGCAGGGCGACCAGCCCGCCCACGAAGAACAGCGTCCCGGCACTGGCGGCCCAGAGGGCCCGCGAGACCTTCGGCAGCAGCAACCCGAAGACCAGTCCCGCCAGCCCGGCCGAGAGCACGACGGCAGCGAAGCCGGCGTGGAAGTTGGGGACGTTCTGCCCCAGGTAGGCCCAGAGCTGGCCGAGTTGCTGGCTCGGCGCGTCTGCTGCCCCGGCGATGGCGTCGGCGATCGGCAAGGTGACCAGGCGGTTCTCGGCATCGTAGTTATCGGCCGTAAAGTTGGCCACGTACGGGTTCAGGACGTGGAGGTAGTAGACGGACAAGGCGCCGACGCAGGAGCACCCGGCCAGCAGCAGTGCCAGCCAGAATCGGAACAGCACCAGTCCGATAATAAAACCCAGCACCCCGGAGACCATAATCGAGGGCCAAACCGGCAAGCCCAGCCAGCTCCCCACGAATGATCCCCCGATCCCGCCCAGACCCACGAATGTCAACGCCGCCAGCAGCGGCGCCAGCTTCGCCCCACGCAGCAGCAGAATCAGCCCAAACAGGACCGTAGCCAGCATGCCGCCCAGCGGCAACCAGTTGCCCGTGGCCGGGATGTGCTGCGTGAATGCGTCCAGGACCATCTGGAAGGTCTCGTTCATGGCGTCGCCTCCGCTGGTGTCCTCGTTTGCCGATACGACCGACCGTTAACGCGGTTCGCCGATCAGGATCCGGTCCTGCGGACGAACGTCGATCGGTCCTCGGTCAGGTAGACAACCCGTTTTCGCGTAGAGCCCGTTGAGGGCCTCCAACTTCTCTTCCGCGCTGGCCTCTATATCGCATTCTTCCCCAGGCGGAAGGCCCCAGTGGATATAACTCCGGGGATTTATCGTAATGACCCGCAGTCTGCCGCCGGTGCGCGAGTCGAAATGCCCCACGTCAACCGCCAGCAGCGACGTGCGGAAAGACAGCCGTCCCGCAACCTCTGCCCGGTCGAGGAAGCTCACCAGCTTCAACCCGGTGGCCAGGTCCTCACCCTGCCACTGCTCGCCGACCGGCGGCACACGACCACCCACGCCGCGGACCATGATCCACTTACCGGGCTTGATGTGTGCGGCCCGCTGCTGGAGCGGCAGGCGTACGCCGTTTCTGTCCACCAGGTACGCCATTCCATCCTTCGCGGCCATGGTGAGGGGTTTACGGAAGCTCGCATCCACGCGCACGATGCCGGCGGGCTGCTTCCAGACGCGGTGCACGTCCCCGACCCAGGGCGAGCGTTCCAGGTTGCGGCCGACCCGCTCGCACAATGTGGGTTCGAAGAGGTCATCGTCGGTTCGCAGGCCGGCCTGGGCTTCGATCTCTGCCAGCAGACGCTCTTGGCGCGGGTCTTCCAGCCACGGGGGCAGGGCGGTCCATCTCAGTTGCGTCGGCTGCCGGGCGGCGAGCGTGCGCTGATAGGATTCTAGCCGGTGCAACCCGAAGGCGGCGCCGGCGAACGTCCCGACCCACAGCAGAACCACGCCGGTCCGCCAGAGCGCGGCACGTGATACCCCCAGACCGCCGCTACGCTTGCGGGCCGAGCGCGCCGGGCGTCTGCTTGCCTTGAGGCGACTCACGCGCTTTCCTCCGCGGCCATACGCACCAGGTGCTCGACCAGCTCGTCGAACGGCAGGCCCACGCGGGCGGCCGCTTTCGGTACCAGCGAATGGCTCGTGAAACCGGGAATCGTGTTGATCTCCAAGAACCACAACCGCTGGGTGGCACGGGCATCCTGCCGCGTAGTGCGGGCATCCTGCCCGCGAACCTCCGTCATCCAATCCACCCGAGCCAGATGCCGGCAGCCCAGCCCCGCGAACACCTGCCGGCTGAGCCGCTGTGCTCGCGCCAGCAGACTTTCCGGGTGGCCGGCCTCGAACAGGTATTCGGTGCGGTCATCCTGATATTTCGCCTGATAGTCGTAGAACTCGCGCTGTGGCCGGACGCAGATCGGCGGCAACGCGCGGTCCCCGATAATACCCACCGTAATCTCATCGCCGGCGATGAATCGCTCCAGCAGCGCGCGGCCATATCGCTCCAGGACCGCCCGGACGGCAGGCAGCAGCGCATCGGCCTCGCGGACGATCGTCGTTAAGACGCTGCTGCCCTCGGCGACCGGTTTCACGACCACCGGCGGCGCCAGCCGCGGCGCGCCACGCGCCAGGCTCTCATTCGTGACGACCTCAAACGCGGGCGTGTCTATTCCCAGCTCGGCGACGCGCTGCTTCGCGGCCACCTTGTCGATCGCCAGGGCACAGGCCCGCGACCCGGACCCGACGAAGCGGATCCCGCGCCGTTCGAGAATCTCTTGCAGGACCCCGTCTTCGCCGAAGGTGCCGTGTAGCGCGGGGAAGACCACGTCGGCGGGTTGATCGAGTGCGGCGAGGTTGTCGGGACCGACGTCGGAGACGAAGACCTCGTGCCCGCGCCGGCGCAGCGCGTCCGCTACGGCCTGCCCCGAGGCGAGACTGATCTCGCGTTCGGCACTCGGCCCGCCCCGCAGGACTGTGATGCGCAGTCGCCGCATGGTCGTTGGCGACTCTTCAATCACGGGACATGTCGTGTGCATCCGTTCACCATACATCGACCTCGAGCTCCAGCTCGACGTCGGCGGTTACCCGCACGCGTTCCCTCGCGTGATCGATCAAGTGTAACACGTCGGCGGCGGTGGCGTCAGCGCCGGCGAGGATGAAATTGGCGTGTTTGCTGCTGATTTCCGCGCCCCCGCGACGTTGCCCCTTCAGACCCGCTTGCTCCAACAGCGCGCCCGCCGGCTTCCCGGGCGGGTTCTTGAAAATGCAGCCGGCCGTCCGCTGACCGACCGGCGGTTGGCTCTGCTGCTTGAGCGTCCAGACCTCCTGGTACTTCTTGAGCGCCGCTTCGCGGTCGCCACGCCGCAGAACGAACCGGGCCCCGAGGATGGCACAGCCGGCCAGGCCGGTGCTTCGATAGCCGAAGCCGATCTGGGCCGCCGCGCGCGTGACGATCCGGCCATGCGGGTCGATCAGGCTCACGGCGTCCACGACATCCGCGATCTGCCCGTATTTCCCGCCGGCGTTCATCCGAACCAGCCCGCCGACCGAGCCCGGGACGCCCGCCAGCCCTTCGAGCCCGACCAGCCCACGCTCCAAGCAGGTCTTGACGAGCTTGGGGAAGTCGGCTCCGCCGGCGGCGTAGACCAGCTCTCCGTCGAAGCGCACTTCCTCGAAGGCCGGTCCTTCCAGCTTGATCACCGCGCCGTCGAAGCCCTCGTCGCGCGCGATCACGTTGGCTCCCTGCCCGAGGATCCGCCAGGCGATACCCAGCTTACGGCAGCGGGCGAGCAGGGCCGCCAGTTCGTCTTCGTCCTGCGGGGTGAAGAACCAGCGGGCCGGTCCGCCCAGGCGATACCAGGTGTGGTCCCGCAAAGGGACGTCACGCTTGCAGATTTGCTCGAAGCCGTGGAACCAGCTCATCGGCCACTTTCCAGATATCGCCGGCCCCCATGGTAATCACCAGATCGCCGCTGGCCAGCTCGCGAGTGAGGCGGTCCACGATGTCGTCGAATCGGGCGATGTGGATAGCGTCGCCGCCGTTGCCGCGGATGCGCTCGACCAGGTCGTCAGCGCAGACGGTTTCCCGCTCGCGCTCGGAGTCGCGTACGAAGAAGATCTTCGGGACGACCACGTGATCGGCCCGCTCGAAGCTCCGCGCGAAATCCGCCAGCAGGAAGCGCGTCCGCGAGTGCTGGTGCGGCTGGAAGACACACCAGAGCCGCTTGGGGCGGTAGTGCTGGTGGGCGGCCTGGAGCGTGGCGCGGATCTCGGTGGGGTGGTGGGCGTAGTCGTCCACGACGTTCACGCCGGCGACTTCGCCGCGACGTTCGAGCCGTCGCTTGGCCCCGCGGAAATCCGCCAACGCCGTCCGAATCGACTCCCACCCGACGCCGCAGCGGTGGCCCAGGGCGATCACCGCTAACGCGTTGAAGACGTTGTGTCGGCCGGGGATGCCCAGCCTCACCCGTCCCAGCGGGCTGCCGCGATGCCGCACCACAAACGAGTAGCATCCGTCGGCATCACGCAACTCCGTCGCCCGCCACGTGTCGCGTTGGTTTTGGCCGAAGGTTTCCACGGGGGCGGCGAAGTGGTCTTTGACGCTGCGGCAGCGCTGGTCGTCGCCGTTCAGGACGATAAGGCCGTCGGCCGGGACCCGCCGGCCGAAGTCGGCGAACGCGGCCGTGATCGCCGCCAGGTCCGCGTAGCAGTCGAGGTGATCCTCCTCGATGTTGAGGATGGCGGCCGCCCGCGGGTGGAGGTTCAGGAACGAGCGGTCGTACTCGCAGGCTTCGGCGACGAAGTGGGGTCCGTCGCCGACCCCGCTGCCGCCGCCCAACTGGTCGCATTCGGCCCCGACGATGAAGCTGGGGTCGCGTCCGGCCTGACGGAGCGTGAACGCCAGCCACGCGGTGGTGGTGCTCTTACCGTGCGTGCCGCTGATCGCGATGCCCTCACGCTGGGACATTAGCAGCCCGAGCATCTCGGCGTACTTCAAGACGTTCAACCCGCGGCGGGCCGCCTCGCGCAGCTCGGGGTGATCGGCCGGGATGGCCGCGGAGGCGACGACCAGCTCGGCCCCGGCGGGAACCGTCTCGGCGCGTTGTTCCGTCCAGACCTGCGCGCCGCCTTCTCGCAGGCGCGCCAGCGCCGCGGACATGCAGCGGTCCGAACCGCTCACGCGCGCCCCGCAGCGCTGCAAGACCGCGGCGAGCCCGGCCATGCCGCTGCCGCCGATCCCCACCAGGTGAATGGGCACGTTGCGGAAGCCGCGCTCGGCTAGACGGTTCGGCGCAAGGCCGGCGCGCAATGACACTGCCGCGGATTCCATGGTCACCGCCGGGAAAAGTAACCGATCTCAGGGGAGCGGGGCAAGCGGCGTGGGCAAACGCCAATTTCCCCTGGTCGGTTCATCGGCCGATGCGCGAAAGTTCTTGAGCACAACTTTGCACTTTGCTCGTAGGCGTGGTAGACCAACGCAGTGCTGGTGTGCCGCCGCGGTCGGCCAGCTCGGCCCGGGCGGACAACGCGCTGAACGGGGCCCTTGGCGAATGTCCGATACGCCGGTGAATGCGGATGCTCGCGCGACGGTGCAACGGCTCCGCAGCCGCCTTTCACGTGTCAGCCTGCTGCTTTCCCTGGCGCTGATTGCCGCCACCTACCTGCTGATCAGCCCGCCCCCCAACCGAACCTACCCCGGCGCCATTCCCTGGCGCGACGGCTCGCTCCTGGAGAAGGTAACCGAGGCGATGTCGCTGGGTGGGGCGGGGGCGACCATCCGCGGCGTCGAGATCAAAGACTTCGCTTTCCACCTGGCCGTTGTTGCCGGCCTGGCACTGCTGGCCGTGCGGGTTATAGCGCTCGGCGTGCGACTGCCGAATCGCAAGCAGCTTCGGTCACCCTGGCTGGCCGCCCAGCTCCTCTTGGTCGGCTGGGTGGTCTTGTCCGCCTTGAGCGCCTTCTGGTCGCGTGACGCGGAGATCTCGCTGGCCCAGGCGGCCCTGTACGGCCTGGCCCTGAGCTGGGCCCTGACGCTGGCCTGGACACTCGAGAGTCGTGACATCCCGTGGTTGCTCGGCGGCTTGGTGGCTATATCCGCCGTTGGGGCCGCCCTGTGCGTGTGGTATTACTACGAGCGCAACCCGTATCATCGCCCCGGATTCCCGATCGGGAATCCGGGCACGTTGGCCGCGTGTGTATTGCCGGCGATTCTGGCCGCCCTCTGTATGCTCGCCGGAGGCCTCTGGTCCCGCCTGCGGGAGGGCAAGTGGTGGTCGTGGGCGGCGCTGCTCGGTGCGGCGCTCGCCTTGGTTCCGCTCTGCTGGTGTTTCAAGCTGACCGGCTCGCGGGCGGCCGTGGTCGGGCTGGCCGTCGGGTTGGCCGTCGGACTGGCCGTCGTGGTTTTCGTTCACGTCGGCCGCTCGGGGCGCTGGGTCGTCCTGGCCATGGTGGGCGGGCTGGCCTTGTTGGGGCTCGGCGGATCGTGGTGGCTGTACTCCTCCCGGCTCGATCTGGCCATGGCCCGCGGCGCCACCGTGCGGTTCCGCCTCTACGCCTGGCGCTACGCCGCCGACATGTGGCAGCAGCGACCCGTCAGCGGGGTCGGGGCCGGATCCTACACGCGGCTGGCGGCATCCCGCTCGCTCCCCGACCAGGCCCTCGACCCCGGGGCCTTCATGGGCGAGCTCGTCGAGCACGCTCATAACGAGCTCTTCGAGGTGCTCGCCGAGATCGGATTGCTCGGCGGGCTCACCTTCGTGGGCGGTTACGTTGCCACCTTCGTTGCCGCCGCGGGGCTGCCACGCACACGCTTCGGTCGGCAGCGACGCTGGCTGCTCACCGCGTTGATCGCGGGACTGGCCGCTCTGCTGGCCGACTCGATGGGCAGCGTCGGCTTGCGCTTGCCGGGGTTGCCGGCCATCTTCTATACGCTGCTGGGCGTGTTGTGGGCGGCGTGCCGTTGTGCCGCGCGCGAGCATGAGGCGGCCGCGGCACCGGCCGGCGAGCCCCGTCCGCCGCGTACCGCCCCGCAGACTGTTGGGATCGCGGCACTATGCCTGATCTTCGCCGTCGCGGGCGGGTGGCTGACGTTGCGGAATTGGAGCGGCGTGCGGCACGAGCAGACGGCCGACGTCGCCTACCGCCAGGGTCGCTACGGCGAGGCCGGTCAGCACGCAGTGATGGCGGAGCCGCGCTTGCTCGATCCGGTCCGCAAGCTGGGCGCGAATCTGCGCTCCGTGTGGTGCCGGTTCGAGCTGGCCCGGGCCGAGTTCGCGTATTGGCACGAGCTTCGAGCGCGCGAGCGGGATGCTGCCGCGGACTTGCCCGACCCCACGAGCGCGCCGAGCGTGCCGTCCAGCAGCGCGCGGGAGCACGCCGTCGCACACTGCCAGGCGGCGTACTTCGCGGCCGCCACGCTCAATCGCCGCGCGCCGACGTTCGGCCGCATGACGGCCATCGGTGCGCGCTGCGCCGAGATGCTGGCGGAGCTGCACGTGGTGGACCAACCGCGGCGGGCGCGTGAGTGGCGGGCACGGGCCGAGCAGGCCTGGCGCCTTCAGCGCCTTCTGAGTCCCTACGACGTGGAAGCCTTGCTGGCGTTGACCAGCTACCCCGGAACCGTCGCCGACTACCTGGCCCTGCTGCGCGACGCGCTGCGGGCCGGGCTCACCCCGGAGCAGCAGCAGGCCTGGTTGGACGCGCTGGGGAACCTGGCAGGCAAGCCGGGCTTCGAGCCGACGCTGGAGGCGTTTGTCCGCGCCGCCAGACCGTTCGACCCACAGACCGACTTGAACTCGCTGGTCGCGTCGATGGCCCCGGAGATCTACCGGCTGTCGGCGGCATACAGGTATGCGTGTGGCGACTTCGCCGGTGCCGAGAGTGACGCCGCGCGGGCCGCCGAGCTCTACGAGCCGATGCGGCCCCGCTTCCCCAAGCTGTTTTCGGTTGCCCTGGCCTTTCAGGCCGAGTACGCGTTCCTCTCGACGCCCGGCGCTCCGTCCCACGCCGTCGGACTCGTGCAGCGTGCCATCGACGCACTGCCGCATATTCAGGAGCAGAAATACGAGGAGCTGCTACGGCCGTTTCGGGTGCACTTGGCGCGCTATCTGCTCGCCGCCGGCCGCGAGGAGGAGGCCGGCGAACTGCTACGCAGAACACTTGGCAGCGAATCGGCAGCGGCGTCCACCCTCGCCAACACCTACGTGGGGCTGGCACAGACCTTCATGGTTGGGCCGGCCGCTTTGCCCCCTGACGGACGCCCGCCGGTGCGCGTGTGGCTGCGCGCCGCCCTCCGCCTTCAGCCGGACCACTGGCGCGCCTGGAGTTGGCTGGTTTGGCTGGAAGCCGAGGCGGGTGACAGCGCGGCGGTCGAGTCGGCGCTGCGAGAGGCCGCGGCCGCCGGGGTCAGCCCCGAGGACCTGCGCCGCATCCGCAACAGCTTGAGTCAAGAGTTCCCGCAGCTACGCGGGGAGTTGGAGCACCAGCCGATCAAGAACGCCGAATAGCGGATGACCCCAGTCTGGCCTGCACGAACCACCCGTCGCCGATCCGGCGGGTCCGAATCGGTGCAGCCGGCCGTACCGCTTCGCGCACGGATGGCACGCCGAGTCCACCGAGGGCACCCGCCGCGGACCGACCCCCGATGAGCAGAGGGGCCTGGTAGACGTGGACCTCGTCGGCCAGATGCTGGTCGAAGAAGCTGCCCAGCACGCGCCCGCCGCCTTCCACCACCACGTTCGTCATCGCCCTGGCTCCCAAGGTCTCCAGCACGGCGTCCAGCGAAAGCCCCGCGCCGTCACACTGAACGCGATGGATCACGCAGCCGGCCTGCGCGAGTCTATTGGCGCGCGAGCGCGCCACGCGCGGGCCG
>Ga0114919_10002028_pt1 | contig 16328 bp, 8 predicted proteins | sample BlataG_FD_88682 | JGI IMG/M metagenome (GOLD analysis project Ga0114919, IMG submission 88682) | Deep subsurface microbial communities from Black Sea to uncover new lineages of life (NeLLi) - Black_00105 metaG | ecosystem: Environmental > Aquatic > Marine > Oceanic > Sediment | place: Atlantic... | reverse complement strand
TTCGCTATGGTTTGCTGCCTCATCCTGGGAGTTGGTCGTCAGCCGATCTGATGCGTCATGGCTATGGTTTTAATTATCCGCTTTTTGCATTTCCGGTTCACACCGAATCGCAAAAATTACCCGAGGAACTAAGTCTATTACATAGTGCCGATCGTGAGGTATTACCCGTTGTTCTCAAACGGGGTTTACAAAGGAATACCTGTGTTGTGCGAGTTTTTCATGCCTCTGATCAACCCGCTATCAGGGACTTGCATTTTACGCATCAACATAAAGGAATTTACCAATGCAATTTACTTGAACAATCTTATGGTAAGAGGTTGAAGAACAACAAGATAAAGTTTAACCTACCAGCTCAAGGAATTGTCAGTTTCAAGATTCAATGCTGAAAAGCTATCACCTCAGAGCTGAATTCTGTATCTGGTAAAGATGAGAATAAGGCCTTGGGTTGGGGTATAGGAATTTCAAGTGTGGCCCAAGTCAAATTCTTTGAACTCTTATGAAGAAGTAAAGTTTAAAGAGAGCTTTAAAGGGTAAAGGAGGTACATAAAAAAATGCCACCAACTGTTTATCCGATAGGAACTACAATATATAGACCAAATAGGTGTTATAATGGCTATACACTGATATCTTTTGAAGTAGGTCCTCAAACTAGTAGATTAATTGACATGAATGGTAACATCATTAACGAATGGAAAGCCAATGTGGAACGAGCTAAACTTCTTAGAACTGGGGATATAATTGTAGTTGGTAGAGGAAAGCCAAGAACGATACAGGAGTATGATTGGGAGCATCGCCTTGTTTGGGAATATAATCCCCCAGGAGGATGTGCTCATCACGATGTTCAAAGATTGGAAAATGGTAATACAGTGCTCATTTGTAGAGAAATAGTGCCTGAAGAGTATATGAAGAAAATAAAGAACCCTAAGCGAAGAAATCTTTCTATTTATTCGGATATGATACTCGAGGTAACTCCAAACAAAGACATAATATGGGAGTGGCATGAGTATGAACATTTCGATATAAACTGGTATTGCCCAATATGCGACTCTGATTGGACCCATACAAATACTGTCCAGGTACTTCCAGAGAATAGGTGGTATGATGAAGGAGATGTGAGGTTTAAACCCGGTAATGTTCTTATAAGTCCAAGAAGTCTGGATACAATATTAATAATAGACAGAAAGAGTAAACAGATAGTCTGGAAATATACCGGAAACTACAGAGGTGGTTTGTCGGGTCAGCATGAACCACATATGATTAGAAAAGGGCTACCTGGTGCGGGAAATATTTTAATATTTGATAATGGTGCATCTCCACAGAATAACCTGAAACATGCAGGAGAGTCTTATGTGCTTGAAATTAATCCGCTCACAAAAAAGATAGTGTGGAAATATGAAAACGGAGAGAAGTTCTTTAGCAAATTTAGAGGCACCATACAAAGAGTTTCTAACGGAAACACGCTAATATGTGAAGCTGATGGATGTAGAGTTTTTGAAGTTACCCTCGAGGGAGAAATAGTTTGGGAGTATGCAATTCCTTATCCTTATAGGATTGGCCGTGCTTATAGGTATCCATATGATTACACTCCACAACTAAAGATTTTGAAAAAACCTGAAGAGATACCGCTAATTCCACCAAAATATGCTTTAACGCGAGTAGTAAATGTACCTAATAGGGATTTTCAAATAAAGAATATTAACGGAAATTCCTGATAACAAACTTTTTATAAAATTAAATTCAGCTATACCTGTTCTATTCTTTAAATACAACTACATCTATCTCTCTTTCAGAAGGTCTTACCTTTAAAGACATAATTTTCAGGCATACTCAATAAATGCTTTAAGATAGCCTTCATTCCCGCAATAATGACTACAGGCACAAGGCACATCATATATCCAGCTATTAGCTAATTTTACGATCCAATCTTTCAACCATGGTTTCTTAAAAAAATAGAAGGCGTCATGTAAAATGTGACAAAGCATACCTCTATGATAGTCTGTTTGATTAGCAAGCTTTCAAGAATATTATCCACTAAAAAAATTCAATCTGAATTTGACACCCTCCCTGCTTATGTATTAAGGAATAGCTCTTTCTCATCCTTCTATGGTAAGTTGAGGGGGATTAGCCCAGTCCTGCCATTTTTGTTCAACCTCTCCATCCTTCTCATCCCCACGGTGAATATAGATCCTATATCGCAGATCTAACTTCTCACCTTTTACTCTAGAAAGATATACGGAACCCTGATCTGGCCATTCAGGCTTCTTATCATAAAAGATATTAGGTGAAAATAGTCCATAGTCACGTACATGCCAGCCAGGAGGATGTCTGAGATTATTCGGATGATCCATAACCGCTATCCCATTTACAGGACCTCCTGGTATTACCGGACCATAATAATCTACCCACTTTGCTGGTCGACCCCAACATTCCTCTTCTGTCCTTGCTCCTTCTGAATTCACAATCGTGCCCTCCACAGAGCCGCGCATGTTGTCAGTTACTCTTATTAAAAGAGGACCGTTCTCCTTGCGCATCTCTTTCCCCTCAATATCTGCATTCAATATAACCTCATCTGTAACGGGAGCCATAATGGTATGAATATCAATGATTCGGTTTGGCAAGACGTTCCATATGGTTATCGTCCTTGTCTCATTCATCAAGGCCTTCCCTTTTTTCTTAATCTTCCATCTACTTTTATCAGATAAACTTTCCCCTGGAGTAATTCCCTCAAGCTCGTCATTTTGCTTCCAGATATTTTCCTCCTCTATCTTAATGAAGGCATCTCCCTGTTCCATGCAGATAAACCTCTGATGAATAACCCTCCCCTGAGTAGGATCACCTATTCTCCCTATGCCCCAGAAATCTACTCCTGGCTTGCCTTTTTCCCCGGAGACATCTCCCAGGTTTAAACTGATTCCCTTGTGATGTGGATGATCACCAAAGTTAGGAATATGCCTGGTTACGCAGAGACCATCTGGTCCAATCACCGGGTATAAAAAGGGTCTCTCGTAAGCCCCGTTGAAAACATAATTAGCTATATGCTCTCCATTGAAATATATCTCCAACTGTTTATCTCCCCTATTCTTTATCTTTCCTTCTGAATAAGAGGGAAGATCATCTTCCCTAACTATCCGAATTTCAAACTTCTTTTGAGCCTCGTTTAAGAGAATCCATGAGAGCGCTCCTTTTAGATAATTCTTATCAGAATAGGAAGAGAATTGACAGGGGACATTCCTACCCGTTGCCTTATCAAACATTTTAATAGCTGTGGGGTAAAATTGCTCTTTTTCAACTCCCTTGAGCAATTTTCCAAAGTCCATCTCTATAGACACGGGAAGAAGGGAATATCTTCTTCCCTCAGTCTTTACTTTTAATGAGATCCGATGATCTTTCATTGCTGTTACCTCCATAAATTAATTTGATTTTTCTTCTTTCTAAAATAGATTAACCTGCCTACCTTCATTCACCCCCTTTTCGACCCTTTATTCTATCTTTTCCCCTACCAGAAATAGACGGCTTCAACGAAATTTGAACCACACCCTCATAACCGCAGTTCTACTTCAGCTTTTTTCCTGAAGGTACTAAGACCCCGAATTGATCATCGTAACATCTTAATTTTTACCGTTCGAAAAGCCAGATAAAACCTTTATTCCAGCTAAACACCTTATTCGATATATTCTATTTTTGATTTTTGTACTGTTTCCCAGTTGGAGAAACACCTTTTGTTTTGAAGCACTACAATTGATTACGGAAAAGTTATCAGGATCTTCCCATAAGCGATAACTCAAATCTCCATCAGGATACAAATCAACCATAATTATTTCTTCCGGTTCGTCCTGGTTGTATTATTTTGTTGTTCTATAAGGAATTAAAGAATTCATAGGAACAAAAATAGGAAGACCATTTATGGATCGCAAGGGAGCATCTATGATAATAAATCTATTGCCTTCATAAATTTTATTTGTCCAATAATTGACCCATCGCCCTCCATGTAAGTAAACTCTTCTATCGCTACAACCGTCCTTCGTGACCGGAGCTATCATAAGATAGGAACCCTAATAAAGCTGATCATTCGTAATAAAAGCATTATAATCTTTCTCTATAAGCTTCTCGCAAAAGTTCGTGTCACTGTTACTATACCCAGTTTAACTGAAAAAGTAAAAAGGATTAAGCTCTATAAAAGAATTCTTCTGAAGAAAGTTCATTCTTTAAGGATTCACCTTTTAAATAACGCTTAACCTCACTTAAGGTAGCTCTCCCTAAGCGATAACACTCACCTCCAAAGGACCCAGCTACATGAGGAGTAAGGATACAGTTGGGAAGAGTATAAAAGGGATGTTTATCCTGAGGAGGTTCGGGATTGGTAACATCTAAAAAAGCAGTAATACGTCCTTTTTTAAGTTCATTCATTAAAGCAGCTTCGTCTACCAAAGATCCTCGGGCTACATTAATAAAAAGAGCATTATCTTTCATTAAAGTGAAATGGTGAGCATTTATCATATGTTTATTTTTAGGAAGGTTAGGAGCACAAAGCACTACTGCATCTGACTGAGAGATAAGCTCATCAAGATTAACCTTTTTTATATTAAGTCTATCAGCTTCATCTTCACTAAGATGATTAGAATAAACCAATAAATTAAAATCAAAATTTTGCAAAAGCTTCAATAACTTACGACCAACATTCCCCAAACTAATTATTCCCACACTAGTCCCATAATAACCGGGAGAAATAGATATATCTCTTTCCCAGGCTCTTCTTCCTTCCTTTTTAAATCGCTCCTGGTAGTGATAAACTCCTTTTAATCCACTCAATATTACTCCTAAGGCAAATTCTGCTACCGGAATTGCATTTATGGCGGCATTACTAACCATTCTAATATTTCTCTTTACAGCCTTATCATAAAGACCCCGTATGCTGCCTGCTGTGTGGAATAGAATCTTTAACTTTCTTGCTTCATCAATTACCTCATTATCAAAGGGAATACTCCCCCAACCCGTAATACAGGCCTCTACATTCTTAATATTTTTAAGAAGCCATTTTTTTGTATATTCTTCTTTCGAAGGTATTCCTCCAGCTAATTCTACTAAAGATTGAAGTTCCCGTTGATCACGGGAATTATAACATAAATCAAATCCCTCTCTGGTGAGACTCATTAGAAATTTTGGTTTACTCATTGACTTCCCTCCATGTTGACTTTAACCATTCTTTATCTTCAGCAGCAGAACTTAATACATCCCTGTAATCAAAATCATTTATAGAAGAAGAAACTCCTCTGGCAAATTCAAGGACAAAGGGGCCCTTATAATTAGAAATAGCCATTTTTTTTAACACCTGGCGATAATCTACATCTCCCTCTGCTAAAGAAACGAAGTAATTATTATGTCTATTTTGGAAGTGCACACTTTGGATATGTCCTAAAGCAACATCTAAAGACTTAAGGGCTGGTCCTGTTTTAAATTCATAAGGCTGATATACCACACCAAAATTAGGATATCTTTTCCATTTTTCAATAACTCTTTTAAGACCCTCTATGCTGCCGATAATGGTTCCTTCATGCATCTCTGACATCACTATAATATCTTTGTCCTGGCCCATTTTAAATATTTCTTCAAACACCTCATCTATAAATTTTAAATAATCCTGGTTGCTTTTCTCGAAATCTCCACTACCATAAAAAATACGGAGCTTTTTGCTTCCGAATTTCTCACAAAGAAAGAAATATCTTTCAGCTATTTTTATAATTTCTTCTTTTTTTGAACCCCCTTGTGCCGTAAGATAGCTACCGATTGAAGGAACTATCATATTTCTTAACTTTAATTCTTCTGCTAAGGAAGAAATTTCTTCATTGTTCATATTCCAAATATGATATCCCCAAATTTCTAATTCACTAAATCCTGATTTTTTTATCTCATGTAAAAGTTTAATCAGGGGGACTGTAACGGATTTAGGGGAACTCCAGCATTTTGGCTCTAACATTATGGTATTTAAAAGGATTTTCATTTTCTTCTCCTCATTTCATTTTTTTCTTTGTTTTTATCTCATCCTTCAAAATAAGTCCTCCGTCAAGGTATACTCTCCTCGCTTTAGCGAGGAGCTATCCTTGACATTATACTACATGACTTGTATAATTTTTTTTATAGCTACTCTTATTATCTTTATGATTAATAACAATCTTATCAGATTTTATAATTTTATCAAATATTTCATTGAATTGAGCAAAACTCAACTGCTCAAATTCATTTTGCCATTAACCGCTAATAACTAACAATGAAGTTAGATAGATTTTTCTTTTGAATAAGAAGAGAAAAGATAGAAATAAAGGGCTAAAAAAAGGGGGTGAGAAGGATAGGCAGGCCGATCTATCTTGGGAAAAAGGAAAACTTTCCAAAAAAGAGAAAGTGTTGAAAAATTAATTTCTTTTTTAGGAGCTTTCCAGAGAAAAATGAACCAACTGATATAAAAGAAAGGAGAAGGTCTGGTTATAGACTGTGTATAGTTTGGCATAGTTTTTATAACCAGGAAATGTAATGAAAGAAGTTAAAGTAAATATTTTTTGTAGAAGTAACTTTGATAATGCTCTGATGATGACTGGGGTACCTTTTGCAAGAGGTTTTTTTCAATCGGAGCAGGATTTACAGTTGAGTTGGGGGCAAAAAACTTTACCTTTGTGGTGGGAACCCAGGTCATATTGGCCTGATGGCAGTATTAAATGGATTTTCCTTCATACCCGGGTCCCTAGCGGAGAACAAAATCTGGTCTTAGAAACTGTAAATAAGAGTAGGAAGGACAGGTCTGAAGGCTTGCAGGTGCAGATGGAAGATAATACCCTGAAGTTCCGGGATATAAACCTGATAATTAAGGAGAATCTCTGGACTTTTATTACTCCCAGAGGGGAGTGGAGGCTATCAGAGGATGAAACTGATACTGACCTTGAGCCTGCTAAGAGCGAATACAAGGTGGAAATTATTGAGAATAGTCCAATTGCACCCCTGATAAGAATCAAGCCGGAGGGAGATACTGATGGTTTTATTAAAGACCAATTGCTCAGGATCGACCGTAAAGGCAGACGGCTTTTTTGGAGCAGGCGGATGACCTGGAACCGCGAAGGTAAATACTGGTTAAATAAATGCCAGGTAGTCCTGAAAATTGGACCTGAAAGCCAGCAATCTCAATCAGTTTTTATACCTGAACCAGGAAAAGTAAGTTACAACGATGTCCCCGTGGTAACGGGATATCCAGAGGCACGGCTTGATGGTAATGGTTATTCGGTGCTGGTGGAAAAAGGCTGGCAGAGAAGCCCCCTGGGTCTGTCTCAGGATGGTAACCGCATTGAGATCTCTTTTTATCCCGAGAAGGCAAAAAACCTCGGGATAACAGGGGGAACCAGTTACCGCCACCAGGTCCAACTTTGCTGGGGTGAAAACTCTTCCGATATTGCCGGTTATGAGGTTAAGTATACTTTTGACCCGGCCTATATCTGTGGTACCGAGGCCATGGGACAGCTAAGTCCAGCCCCGGAAGAGGGGAATGACGATGATTTTCCTGGATACCGGGCAGCCTTTAAAGCTGCTCTGGAAGAAGGAAGACAGGGTGTTCAGACCTTTGGTAATAAGAAAAGATTATGTTCTGTTCCGCTTGAAGCAGAAGAAGACCAGCATCAGGACTATTTTGGTCTCCAGAATTACGGTGACTGGCCCTGGCCGTCTAATCTAAACCGGGTTCTTCATTCTAAAGCAACAGATTCCAGTGTATCTTATTCCAATAATGAATATGATACTTCCTATTCCTATTTCCGAGGATATGCCACCTATGGTGACTGGAGATATCTGGAGATTGCCCGCTGGTCTGCCATTCATATGGCTGATGTTGATTATATCTCCACCAGTGGTGATATGCATATTCATTCCCCTGATCATGAACATGACCGCTGGGGAGGAGAAATGGGCCATTACTGGTCAGATGGTTATTGGATTCAATACTTTTTAACAGGGGATGTCTGGACAAAGGAATCGGCAGAGGGTTTAACAAATTTTCTCCTGAATTATTTTGACAGGCTTGATGAAAATGAATTAGCCAAGATATGGTCCTATGCTGAAAGATATCTGGGATGGCCAGTTGTTGCTCTGATGGGTAGTTATGAGGCTACCGCAGATAATAAGATTCTGGTTTCTATTAAACCGATTATAGATTATATTGCGAAATTTACTTTTAATCCTGACCGGGAAATAGAAGAAAGAACAGGAGAACCGGGGCAGCCGCCCGATTGGTATCGGATGGGGGACCAGCCAATTAACTGGTGGCGAACTGCGATGGAAGATGGCTGTAAACCCTTTATGGTCGGTGTGGTTATGGAAGCCCTGGAGCGTTATCACCGGGCAACCAAAGAACCCGGGGCAGCAGATGCCCTTGTGAATCTGGCAGAATTTTTAGTTGAGGTTATGTGGTGTCCACATCAGGCAGGATTTATTTATGAGTATAATGCCTTAAACCGCAAACATAGAAATAACCTTACTCATCTCTTGACACCTCTATTTGTAAGGGGTCTGGGTTATGCCTACGAATTAACAGGGGATAAGAAGTTCCTGGAAGTTTCTGAAAAGGCTTTTCATGCCAGTCTCTGGACCTATTATAATCCTGAAAGCGGTGGGAAAAGCATCGGTCAGATTGGGAGAACTCTTGGTGGTTATGTGTCTATGGCTGAAAATTGGATTGCCAGAGATCGCAGAGAATACCTCAGTTCCCTGAAGGTTTCTACTGGTAGTGATTTTCAATGGCAGGCCGGAATCAAAAAATTACTAAATAGCCCTAATATTGTTCTAACCAGGGGAAGACCCCAATATAAGGAGGACGCTCTCATAGCAGAGGGTGAAAGTTTTGTCGCTGCGCGATTTATGGAATCGGTAGCCACAGACTGTGGGGAAATCATATTCGAAACATTGATGAGAGGAGAGGATAGACCCTGGGAAAATCCTCGCGCTTATATCCATTTATGTGATGAGATTCATAACCGGAGTTGTATTAGTATAGTAAGCTTTTATAGTGTTCTCCAGGCACGGGTTTATGATAGAGACCGAAAGTTGATAGATGCTGCTGAAGGCAGAATAATTGATGACCCTGAAATGTACGGGGAATTGGAAGAAAAACTCAGCTATCCTCTCTGGAAGAAAGGAGAATGGCATTCTGTCCGTGTTACTTGGCAAGCTCCAGGGGAAATTGTCCTTTATCTGGATGGGGAAATGGTTGAAAAACGTCATTTAAACCGCCCGATAGGTGGAGAATTTACCAGAATTCATATTGGGTACAAACCGGGGAATTGGAAGACACACGGTAAAATAAGATTAATAAAGCTCAGGATGAAAAAAATTGAAGCGGCATCTAAAAAAAATATAGAGGCTCTAAGAGGGGAAATAGATACTCTTATGAATTATCTTGAGGAAAAAAAAGACAAATCTATTTATTAAAGCAGAAATTAGAACCAAAAAAGGATGATTTGCATAATTCAAAACCTGTAAGGTGTCCTAACTATGGGAAGAGCTTCATCTTAAAAAAAGTTTTTATTTAAATTTTTCCAACAAAGATAACGCAACCAACAGGAATTAGGAGCATTAAATGGACAGCAATTGCTATGGTGGTAACTCCAGAAACTATTTCTATTCTGATTTGCTACTATACATACCTTTTGAGGGCAACTGTAAACCTCAAAAAATCGCAGGTTCCCTTCCCTTTGTGAAAGGCTCAGAACCTTTATTTGTTGAAGGGATAAGGGGGAAGGCAGTTTTTTTAGGGAAAGATGATACAGAAATTATAATTCCGCTGAAAAATAATCTTAATCCTGATCAAGGAAGTATCTGCTTTTGGATTCGACCTGAGTATGACTATACCTTAGCTTCCCCCAATCGTATTTTTTTTGATATGCGCTATGAGAAAGGGTCCGTTGTGGAAAATGATCCTTCTCAAAGGATGGCGCTAACTTATAGTGTCCAAAAGGGACGTACTTTCCGTTACTATCTTTCCAGAGATAGAAATCGTTACTTAATTGGAACAAGAAGGCTTCGATCTGATCATAGAACAAGGGCAATGGTTATCTCCGGAGCGCAATCATTTAAAAAAAGAGAATGGATTCATATTATAGTAACATGGGACAAAAAATGGGGCAGAATTTATATTAATGGTTGTCTTGAGGGAGCTAATTTATTAACCTCAGGACTTCCTGAATTACCGGATTTTCTACAAATTGGAGCTAATGAAACATGGATTGGAGGAAATACAAATGCATCTTTCAATGAATTTCTTATTTATAGGAAAGCATTAAATGAGAAGGAAGTTTCAATGCTTTACGAGGGATATGGTCGAGGAAAAGTGAATAATGATACTGTTATTTTGAGAAGAGCTAATGATTTAGTTTATAAAATTCATTCACCAACTATGTTAAAATCTGGAGAAGAAATTACTTTAAAGGGGTTGAGTTTAGAATCCTCAGCTGGAAGTATTCTTATTCAATTACAACCAGAGTTTGACAAATACTTAAATAGTCCCTTTATTCTCTTACAATCAAAAGAAAGAATTCTCTCGCAACTTTTCAAGTTTGGCTATCCTCTTGGAAGCTATCGAACATGGGGCTGTATTATGGCAGAAAGAATTCCAGAAATTTTTGACTACATTGAAGATGATAATCTTGAAATTCATGGCCAGCGGGTAATTAGTGGTACTCAATTTTTTGATAAAGGTGATAAACTTGAGTTGGAGTTAAGATGGGATAGACAGTTTGGTAATCTATGGATAAACGGACAATTGCAAGGCGTTCAACGCTGGAACGATCCCATACCAGATAATTTCGCCTCGCTTGTTTTAGGAAGCAAGGAAAATTCAGTAGGATGTAAGATAGAAAAATTTGAGATATACCAGAATAGATTTTTATGAGGACATAATAAATAAATTTTCCCAAAAAGCTCTCTTTTATAGCACTTTCCAGAGAAAAGTGTTGAAAAATGTCTTAAGGATTTTGATTATCAGATATTTATTTTCAATAATGTTTAAGGCTATAAAATAATGAGGAGGTGGCGCAATGAATCCCTTTGTACAGAAGAGTGGAGTTAAACTATTGGAAAATGGTTTGACAGAACAGGATATTAAGGATAGAGGGTACTTGTCCTTTGCCCTTGAGTGTATTGATAATATTGTGAAATATGGTACAGATAGGTATGGCAAAGAGCATCACGATATGCTTGTTACAATACTGGATGTTGAGACAAAAAATTGTCCGAAATATCCGCCTTGTACAACGTGTGGCCCTGGAGCCAGACCCAACTATTTTCCAAGTCCATATCAAAACACTACATATGACATTAAAGATCTCTCGTGGGGGTATTATGGTGCCTATGTTTGGCAGGATATAAAGGAAAAACCCGGTGAAAACAATGGATTGGTTGATTATAACTTTGATGCCATTGTGGCCAGGGCTGTTGCTATTAGAGTGAAAACGGCTTCAAAACCATGTGGGATATATGAGGTGATTATAAACGATGGAAAGATTACCCCAGACAAAGTTGCCGCAACCTATAGTGTAACAGGTTCATGGTCTCAAAACTCAATATACAGTGCGGGTAGCCTAAAGGCGGATGAAGAAAGACTGGGCGAGATGGTCAAGCTCAACATTGCCGCATTATTTGATGGGCGTTACCCTCAGAAAGGAGATTCAGCAGATGAAATACCCATTTTTACATTCTTAAAACGTGGCCTGGATTACACAAAGAACTTAACTCCAGACAAAAAAAGAAGTATAGAACCTCAGGAATGGTATCCACAGACAGATAGTGATGAGTGGATAATGTTTGAATTTAAAGAAGAGAAAGTCATTGATAATATTAAAATCTTCTTTGAGGTAGGAGGAGACTACTCATTACCAGCAGATTTACAGGTTGCATGGGCGAATGAACTGGACTACAGTAAGGCAAAATACCCTGATGTTATGGTTGTGCCCTGGAGAGGCGAAAAGCGGCAATCCTACTGGAAACCACGCGGCTCAGATTTGTATAAGGATCAATCGCTTATAAATGCGATGATTGCTGTTAAAAAGCTAAATGGCAATGGGAATTACCTGGATTTTGCAAAGAGATATTTCAAAGAGGTATTGAAATTACCTGCTCCTAATGGTTTGCTGTGGTGGGGTGAACATAGGTATTACGATGTGTACAGTGAAAAATTGATGAGTCCCAATGGAGATTTTCATGAAATTCATGTTCATAAACCGAATTGGGAGCTATTTTGGGAGTGGGATCAATGTAAAACAAAGGAAATACTAAAAAATATATATAAATGGCATATTGTTGATAAATCTGACGGTAAACACAACCGTCATGACATGGGTGATGGATTTAATCCGTGTTGTATATCTATGTCAGCAGGACAGTTTATATATGCACTTACATACCTGTATACAAAAATAAATGATAGTGAATACCTTGATATGGCGAAGAAGATAGCAAAATACCACTATTCAAAGACAGATCCAATAATAGGGTTACCGCCTGAAGGTCCAAGCGAAAACCCGTCGGGATTTACAACAAAGTGCTGTTCTTTTGAGGTTATTGGAACAATGTGTTACTATATGCTAAAGGCGTATGAGATTTCTGGAGAAGAGATGTTTCGCGACTATGCATTACAGTATCTTAAAAACTTTGGAAAGTATGCTTATGATGAGGCAGAGGGGAAATTCTTTACACTTATTGATATACATACAGGGGAACCCCAATTGGGCTCACGCAGAAATTCTGGAGAAAAACCACTGGGTTATGCAGACCTGTGGCAGCCCTATCAGCTTGGTTATGAGCATCCAATAATTGGAGCACAAACCTATGCCTATGCCTATTATCTGACCAAAGATGAGCATATAAGTTATTATGCAGAAAAATGGGCATCATATATTTCTGATAATCCTCCAATAACAGGGTGTAGGACAGATTCATGTTATGAATTGTATGCACGTCTGTTTAGTAAATATGGAACTTTTGCAGAACATTACGGCAGGAGTATCTCTTTCTATTTAACTATGTATGTTTGTAAAGGTGATAACAAGTACCTTTCCAAGGCAAAGGAATTTGCAAATGAGGCTATTATGAAACTATATTACAATGGCTTATTTCGGGGACATCCAGCTAGAAATTATTATAACAATGTTGACGGAGTGGGTTATCTAATATATTCTTTGATACAGTTGCATGTAATTGAGGAGTATCCGAAAAATGAAATCGAGGGACTAATTGACATTGATAATTATTAAGGCAAGAAAGATTGATAATCTATGTTGTTCAACTTGAATGGCATGGATTATGTTAGTATATTGATCTTTAAAATAAGAAAATGAGGTGAACAAATGGAACTAAACCCTTTTAAACAAAAAAGTGGTATTAAACCGCTGGAAAATGGATTAACAGAGCAGGACATTAAAGACAGAGGATATTTATCTTTTGCTCTGGAGTGTATTGACAATCTAATTGAGAATGGCACAGATAGATACGGCAGGGAACACCACGATATATTGGTTTCTATCCTTGATGTGCAAACAAAGGATTGCCCTGAATTTCCGCCGAGAACGACGTGTAGAATTGGCGGTAACATAGGCTATGTTCCGACCCCATATATGGTGAATCTCTATAATAAGAGGGATTTCTCCTGGGGTTATTATGGTGCTTATGTTTGGCAGGACATCGACATTAAGCCCACAGCTAATAATGGACTATTGGAATATTCCTTTAACAGTGTTAATGCAAAGGCGATAGCCGTCAGAATAAAGATAGATAAAGAGCTTCCTTGTGGTATTTATGAGATAGTTGTAAATAAGGGGGCAGTTAAACCAGCCAAAGCTGCAGCTACATACAGTATTGAGGGAGCATGGTCGTCAAATTCCATATATTCAGAGGGGTTTGTGCCTGAGAATACAGGGAGAAATTATGTATTTGTCAACAATGTTGCTGCCTTAATTGACGGCAGGTATCCTCAAAAGAATAATGATGACATGGACATGCCAGTTTTCTCGTTCCTGGAGAGGGAGACAGATTATACAAAGGATTTCTACACTGATGGTAATGGCAGGGAAGGGAATATACCCCCAAAAATAAACAAAAAAACAGGTTCGGATGAGTGGATTATGCTTGAATTTGAAGAGGAAACCGCAATTGACAACATAATGATTTCCCTGGAGCTTAAAAATGGATATACTATGCCAGAATCAATTGAAGTAGCATGGGCAAACGAGCTGGATTACAGCAAGGCAAAATACCCTGATTATATGGTTGTGCCCTGGCGTGGCGAAAAGAGAGAATGTTATTGGAATCCCCGTGGTTCTGAATTCTATGAAGATCAATCGATGATGCACTCAATGGAATCCGCTACAAACATAACTGGTGATAGCAAATATGTTGAGTTCATTGAAAAATATTTTAATGAAGTTTTAAAAATATCCAATGGAAGTGAAGAATTTATGTGGGGAACGCATAAATTTTATGATGTGTTTCATGATGAGTGCAAGAGTCCCAATGGGGATCCCCACGAAATGGCAATAAAAACCCCTGTTTGGAAGTTGCTTTGGCAGTTTAATAGTGAGGCCACAGCAAGCGAAATAGAGTATATACGAAAGATGCACATTGTGGATTATGAAACAGGAGAGTATAACAGGCATGATGTCGGAAATCCCCAAAATGACAGCAGTATTAAGAAAGAGCCTTGCTGCATTTCAATTGCCGGAGGGCAGTTTGTCTATGCGTTTTCGTTTCTTTACACAAAGACAAATGATATTAAGTATTTGGATGCGGCAAAATTGATTGCAAATATGCATTATAACGCTCGGGGTGAGAAAACAGGTTTATCTCCTGATGTTCCATCAAAGGGAGATGGCTTTCCTTCTCATTATTGCGGGACAGAAATTATAGGAACATTCTGTTATGGGCTGTTAAAGAGCTATGAGACTACAGGCGATGAGCTCTTTAAGGATCAGGCATTGCAGTACCTGAGGAACTTTGGTAGATATGCCTACGATGAAGATAACGAAAGGTTTTATGCGATGGTTAATATCCACACTGGAGAGACTATATCTGGGGCAAGGTGGAATTCTGGAGAGAAACCATTGGGTTATGTTGACCTTTGGCAGCCATATCAATATGGTTTTGAGCAACCATTGATTGCGGCGCAGTTATATGCCTATGCCTATTACTTGACTGGAGATAAAGATATGCTCTATTATGCTGAAAAATGGGCATTCATGATAAGTAATAATCCACCGGAGACAGGCTGTAGGTTTGACACGCGTTATGAGCTGTATGCACGCCTTTTTAGTAGACAGGGTACATTTGCCGATTACTACGGAAGGAGTATTTCTATGTTTTTAAATCTCTATGTCACTACAAAAGACAATAAATATCTTGCAAAGGCAAAGGAATTTGCAAATGAGGCAATTTTAAAGCTATATTACAATGGTTTATTCCGAGGACATCCAGTTAGAAATTATTATAGCAATGTTGACGGAGTGGGATTCTTGGTCTATTCACTGTTGCAGCTGCATGTATTGGAAAATAATCCTGATATAGATTTTAGTAAATTAGTTGATATTGATAATTTCTAATTACGAGGTATAATGTAGTCAGTTTTTGGTTGATGATATCAAGACTATAAACATTAAAAATCCACGAGTTCGGCATGTCTAGATTTCGGGGGAAAGGTTAGTTATTTTTAATATGACCCAGCGTGAAAGATATCTAAAATGTTTAACCTTTGGTAAGCCTGATTATTTTATTTTTCAGCATAGCTTCGGTCTTATGCCTGGAACATTGGAAAGATGGCATAATGAAGGTTTACCTGAAGAAATTGATATTGAAAAATTTCGTGAATACTTTGGATTTAACCAAAAAGTGTCCGGACTTCCCATTAATTTTGGACTCTATCCACCTTTTGAACCCCGGATCATTAAAGAAACAGACGAGTCTATTGTCCAGCAAGATGAAATGGGGACTATCCGAAAACTTAAAAAGGGTATTACTACCATAGCTCTTCCTATAGAATTTCCTATAAAAAGTTGGGATGATTGGGAAGAAAAATATAAACATAAACTCCGATATTCTCCAAATCGTTTTGGAAAAGAATGGAAAAAATGCTACGAGGATATACGAAATCAAGGATTACCAATTGCTGTTGGCTGGATGGGTTTTTACTGGTTTCCTCGAGATTTAATGGGTGATGAGAATTTATGTATGGCTTATTACCTGCATCCTGATTTAGTGCACGATATCCTTAACACTTATGCAAAAATGATAGAAGCTGTTAGTGAGGAACTTTTAAG
>Ga0114919_10002026_pt1 | contig 16333 bp, 18 predicted proteins | sample BlataG_FD_88682 | JGI IMG/M metagenome (GOLD analysis project Ga0114919, IMG submission 88682) | Deep subsurface microbial communities from Black Sea to uncover new lineages of life (NeLLi) - Black_00105 metaG | ecosystem: Environmental > Aquatic > Marine > Oceanic > Sediment | place: Atlantic... | reverse complement strand
CGACGGCCTGGGCGCTGCTGCTGGTGGCGCTGTTCGTCATCACTGCACCGTCAATCGCGGCGTTCGCCAAACTGCTGATGTTCCGCGACATGGCACTCGCGCCGACGGAAGGACTGCCGGCCTGGCTGTCGGGCCTGAGCCACGCGCAATTGGTTCAGGCGCGCGACATCAACGGCGACGGCACGATCGGAGCCGGCGAACTTCTCATCACGCGCGACGGCGAGGCCTTGACGCTGCCGACCCTGGCAGGCGTGCCCTATGTCCTGACGGCGCTCATGGCCACGGCGGGTTTGGCCATCGCGCTCGCCGCGGCGGCCTCTCATCTCTTCACGCTCGGGGCAAGTCTTGCCGACGACATCTATAATGCGTTCGAGCAACGCCCCGTCGTTTTGCCTCGGCTCATGGCGGCATGGGCCGCGATCGCGGCCGTTGCGCTCGCGACCGCCGTGTTTCTTTTTATCGCCGAGGTGGATGCTTTGCGGACCGCGATCACGGCGTTCGCCTTCGCCGCGGCGACTTTCTTTCCCGTGCTGCTTCTCGCCATCTGGTGGCCGCGCTGCACTGCCTGGGGCGCGCTCGCCAGCTTGGGGACCGGGTTCGGCGTCCTGTTTCTCGCGGTCACCGTCGGCGCTCTGTTCGGCGTGGCGGAGACCGTCGCGGGCACGGGCATCGTCAGCCTCATCGCCGTGGTGTTGGCGCTCGGCGCAGGCGTGGGCGCAAGCCTTTACGGACCGGCGCCAACCGACTTCGAGACATCTTATTATGAGGAGATGCGCAAACCGGACGGCGAAACTATCTTCGACTTGGTGCAGGCACGGGCGGCTGCGCCGGCCGAGGAAGATTGAGCGGGGGTCGTCCATGGATCCGCAGCGCGCGCGCCCGGCACCTCACGGCTGTCGCTTTATCCCGAGTTGATGCCGTACCGCACGGGACGCCTCAAGGTCTCGAATATTCACGAGCTCTATTACGAAGAGTGCGGATCGCCCGCGGGCAAGCCGGTGGTCATGCTCCATGGCGGCCCCGGCGGCGGCGTGACGCCCGTCATGCGCCGCTATCACGATCCACGGCTCTACCGCATCGTGTTGTTCGATCAGCGCGGCTGCGGCCGCTCTATTCCGCACGCTTCCCTCGAACAGAACACCACCTGGATCTGGTGGAGGATATAGAGCGCTTGCGCGAACATCTCGGCATCGACCGCTGACAGGTTTTCGGCGGGTCGTGGGGATCGACGCTAGCATTGGCCTATGCGCAGACGCATCCCGACCGGGTCAGCGAACTGATCCTGCGCGGTATTTTCATGCTTCGGCGCGCCGAGCTCGAATGGTTCTACCAAGAAGGTTGCAGCTCGCTGTTCCCGGAGGCCTTCGCGGACTACGCCAAGACGATCCCGGAGGCCGAGCGCGGCGACATGATCGCCGCCTACCATGCGCGGCTGACCAGTGGAGACCCTGCCATTCAGGTCGAGGCCGCGCGGGCCTGGAGCGCCTGGGAAGGACGCGCGCTATCGCTGCTGCCGGACTTCGACCGCGAACGGCTATTCTCGGAGGATCACTACGCGCTCGCATTCGCCCGTATCGAGTCCCACTGCTTCGTCAATCGCGGATTCTTCGACGCCGACGACCAGCTGCTCCGCAGCGCGCACCTTTTGGCCGATATTCCCGGCGTGATCGTGCATGGCCGCTATGACGTGGTGACCCCGATCAAGAACGCGTTCGACCTGGCCCAGGCTCGGCCCGAAGCCAGTCTCCGCGTGGTGCCCGACTCAGGGCACGCCATGACGGAGCCCGGCATCATCAACGAGCTGATCGCCGCAACGCGCATCTTTTCCGGAAACTGATCACCCCTTAGCCGCACTGCCGATGAAGCTGAGCACCACGGTCCTGCGGTGGGGCGCCGCCCGATGCTCGATCAGGTAGACCCCCTGCCAAGTGCCAAGTGTCATCGCGCCGTCCCGCACCGGAACAGACAGGCTGACCGAGGTGAGCATCGCTTTGATGTGGCTCGGCATGTCGTCCGGCCCCTCCTCGTGATGCGCGTAAGCCCGGTCCTCCCGCGCCAGGATCTCCAACGCATCCAGCAGATCCAGCCTGACATTCGGATCGGCGTTTTCCTGAATGGTGAGCGAGGCGGAGGTATGGGACACGAACACGGTGAGGACGCCGCCATCCGCGCCGATCTCGTCGAGCCAGCTCGAGACCCCGCGGGTGATTTCGATGAAGCCCTTGCCACGCGTCGGCACGACCAGATCATGGTTCGCCTGCACCAAGTCGCCCATTGAAGTCATCCTGGCGTGAACCCCCTTTGCCAGCGCCTTGCGGCGCAGCCTTCCGTCCCATTGTAGGGCGTTCCTTAATAGAAAATTTACTCGAACTTGCCACCGTCAGCGAGACCGCTTCGTCACGCGTGTCGCGGCCAGGCCGTCACGCGATTGGGCGTGGATTCGGCGGCGTCAATTCCATGGGGAACGGTATGGCTTCAGAAGCAAGTTGGCAAACCAGCGGCGCCGGCCAGGAAGGCAATGCCAGGCATGACGGCGAGCCCATGGATCAACGCACGGTCGAAAGCCTTCTCCGCCGCCTTGTAGAGCGGGTCGAGGACAGCGAGCGGCGCTACGGCGAAGCGCTCGAGGATCTTCACGCGAGATTGGATCAGTTGTCGCAGACCACGGAAGCCGCCCGGGAGACCGGCGCGCCCGACGAGGCCGATACGTTTGAACGCCTGCATTCCCAAGTCAGCGATCTTGCCCGCCGGCTCGAGAGCGAAGCCTCGACGCCACTCGACGATTTCGAACGCCTCGGAAAAGCGCTTGCCGGGGGCTTGCGGGCCGACACGGACGAGGGCCCCTTCGAGTACGAGCCGGAGCCAAGCCCATTCGCCCAGGTCACGATGCAGGCGCCGTCTCATCTTGCGCCCGCTTCGGCCTTTCCAGATTTCAGCTATGCCGCCGAGTCGGGCTATGGGAACCGGACCGGCGCCACGGAGCCCTTTCCTGCGGAGCACGCCGACCTCGACAAGCGGCTCGTGGACATGGCCGAGCGCCTCGAGCAGTCGATCGGCGCGGCGATGCCGACGGGCGCGATCGAAGCCTTGAACACACGGCTCGACGAGATCGGCAGCCAGCTCGGCCAGACCCTCGAAAAGGCGCCAAGCCGCGAGGCTCTCTATCATGTCGAGCGCCAGATTTCCGATATGGGCCAACAGCTTGGCCGGGCCGAAGAGCAGCTCAGCAAAGTCAGCGGCGTGGAAGCGCAGCTCCTCAAGCTCATCGAGCGGCTGGACGCCAAAGACAGCGCGCAAACTCCACCCCAGGTTGATCCCGCACAGCTTCAGGAGATCGCCACCAAGGCCGCGAACGAGGCTGCGCGCCTCGTCGCAGATGACAGCAAGAAGACCACCGAGCGGCTGGACGCCATGCATCGCGAACTCACCGCGATGGGCGACAAGAGCCGCGAATCCAATGATCGGCTGGTGACGACGCTTCAGTCGGTGCACGATTCCTTGAAGCAGCTCGTGCAACAGTTCGAGCAGGGCGGGACTGCCTCAGGCGCCCGGCCCCGCGCACCGTTTGCGGATCTTGCCCGGCAAGCAGAGGCTAAGCCTGCCTCACCGTTTGCCCAAGCCACCGCCGGACACACGCCCACGCCTAAGATGACGCCGCCGCGGACAGCTCAGTCGCCGGCAGCAAGAATGCCGGAGCCAGGCGCGAAGGCCTCGCCGCGGCGTCCCGAGATGGACGCCGAGATCCCCATGAAGGAGAGTTTGCGGGACCGTCCCGGCGCACCCATTCCCAACTTCAAAGAGTCCGAGACGCCGCCGCCTTTCGGGCGGGCGAAACGCGCCGGCGAGGAGGCCGTCGATCTCGATGCGGCGATGCCGCACGCCTCGCGCGGCCGCGTTGTAACGGACATGCCCATCCACGGCGAGGAGGCGGGCGCGCCCGAGGACCTCGTGACCGCCGCGCGCCGGGCGGCGAAAGCCGCCGCCACACGCGCCAAAGAGCGCGACTGGGGCCGGCCCAGAGCCCGCGTCACCAGCACCGACCTCAAGACGGAGCAGCCGGGCCGCCGCAAGCGCTCCTTGCTGATCATCTCCGCAGCCACCCTTCTCGTGATCAGCGCCATACTTCTTTATGGACGTCTCGGCTCGAAGCCGACCACGGACGTCACCCCGGCCACGACGGGCGAGACGATGCCCGAGACCGCGCCCGAGACCGTGCCAATGGACGGCGATCAGGACATGACGGCGCCTGATGCCACGGAAACGGCGCCAGCGGCGGAGCCCGACCAATCCGGCTCGCTGATGATCCTGCCCGATCCCGGCACAACACCCGGACCGGACTTCGCCCCCTTCAACGGCAGGGTCGGGCAGTCGACGCCTGGCGTCACTGATGTCGCCAAGTCTTCCGGCTTGGCCATGCCCGCGAGCGAGCTCAATCCCGAGCCCCAGCTTGCCGCGCTGAAGCCGACCAACGGCTCCACGTTGCCGCCGGGGGTGATCTCTCCATCGAGGACCCGTCGGCCGCCGCGGATGCCGCGACCGCCGAAAGGCTGACGACCGTGGCGCCGAGCACGGCCTCGGCGTGACCAAGAATCTCAGCCAGGCCTATCAGTGGTTCGCGCTGGCCGCCGCGCAAGGCGATCCGGAGGGCCAGCAAGCGCCGCGAGGTGATCCGGGTGCAGCTTGCGCCGGAGATGCTGGCTCAGGCGGAAGCGGCCGCGGCGGCCTGGACGGCGAAGCCTGCCCGTGCCCGAAGCCAATCAGGTGGCCCAGAACCCGGCTTGGGTCGCACAAGCACCGGCCAAGAAGGGCACCACCTTGGTCAGCCGCGCCCAGACGCTTCTCAACAGGCTCGGCTACGATGTCGGCGCGCCGGACGGAATGGTCGGTCCGCGGACCCGCACCGCGATCAAGACGTTCCTAGAGCGCAACGGTCTCGACCAGACCGGCGACGTATCCCTGCCGCTGGTGGATCAGCTCGAGCGCCTGTCCAGCTAGCAAATTGACCTCGCGCGTGGTCTTGGCGCGGCTTCCACCTGAAATTTCGTGACAATTTGGTCAGGAGGCGGACCGTAACGCATTGACAGGTCCGCGCGTGGCGAACAGGTTGCCAGTGCGCCTGTTTCATCAACGCTCTGGCCAATGTTTCAGATTTATCTGCCTATTGCCGAAATCTCAGTGAACCTCACGGTCATGCTGGGACTGGGCGCGGCAGTGGGCTTTCTGTCGGGCATGTTCGGTGTCGGCGGCGGTTTCTTGCTGACACCGCTCCTGATGCTGATGGGCATCCCGCCGGCCATCGCCGTGGCCACCGGCGCCAATCAAATCGTGGGTACTTCGTTGTCCGGCACGCTCGCCCAATGGCGGCGCGGCAATGTGGACGTGCAGATGGGCGCCGTGCTCATCGCCGGCGGCGTGGTCGGCGCGCTGATCGGCGTGTTTTTGCTCAAATATCTGCGTGAGCTCGGTCAGGCCGGGCTGATCATCTCGCTGGCCTATGTGTGCTTCCTCGGCACGATCGGCGCGCTGATGCTGTGGGAAAGCGTCAGGGCCATCGCGCGCGCGCGCGCCGGCAAGGGCGGCTCGGCGCGAAAAGCTAACCAGCACAACTGGATTCACGGCCTGCCCCTGAAAATGCGCTTTCCGCGCTCGCGTCTTTATATCAGCGCGATCCCGCCGCTGGTCATCGGCGTCTTGGTCGGGCTGCTCGCGTCGTTCCTCGGCGTCGGCGGCGGCTTCATCATGGTGCCGGCGATGATCTATCTCTTGCGCATGCCGACCAATATCGTCATCGGCACCTCGATCTTTCAGATCATCTTCGTCACGGCCATCGTGACGCTACTGCACGCCACGCTCAATCATACGCTCGATATCGTGCTGGCCTTGGTGCTGGTCATCGGCGGGGTCGTAGGCGGCCAGTTCGGCGTGCGGGCAGGTCAGAAGTTCCGCGGCGAGCAGTTGCGCGCCATGCTTGCTCTGATGGTGCTGGGCGTTGCGTTGCGGATTCTGTTCGACCTTGTGGTGCGGCCGTCCGATCTCTACAGCATCGTACCCTTGGTGGGGATGTGATGAGAGCCGCGCTCCTCCCCGTCGCCCTGTCGGGCCTCCTCCTGTTCAGCCCGCTGGCGGCCGCGCAGACGGCCCCGCCGCCGCCGGCGGAGAAGCCGATCAGCCAGGAAACGGTGCAGTCCGATATCTCCACGCGCGAGATCGCGATCCAGTCGAACTTCACCGGCATCGAGATCCTGATCTTCGGCAGCATCGACTTCAGCGATTCGCGGACGCCAGGCGAAGGCACCTACGACGTCATCACCGTGGTGCGCGGCCCCGACGAACCCGTCGTGGTTCGCAAGAAGGAGCGGGTTGCCGGCATCTGGATCAATGGTCCGGGCAAGACCTACAGCACCGTGCCGGGCTTCTATGCCGTGCTGTCGTCGCGTCCACTTCGGGCGATCACCTCGGACGCAACTTTGAAGAAGCTGGGTATCGGCCTCTCCGATCTCGATTTCGGGCGCTACACGAAAGGCGATCCGCAAGAGCAGGCCTACCGCTCGGCGATGATCCGCTTGAAGGAGAACAGCAAGCTCTTCCAGCAGGTCGATAACGGGGTGACGTTCATTGGACGCAGCCTGTTCCGGGCTACCGTCGCGCTGCCGGTCAATGTCCCCGTGGGGCGCTACACGGCGGACGTCTATTTGTTCCGCGACGGGGTGGTCGCGAGCAAGAGCCAAGGCTCGCTCGAAGTGACGAAGGCCGGTATCGAAGCTCTGGCCTATTCCTTGGCGTTCAAGCACCCATTTCTCTATGGGCTGCTCGGCGTCGTTCTAGCGGTTTTGATGGGGCTTGCGGGCTGGTACGCGTTCCGCCGGGACCGCGCGTCCTAATCAATCGGGTATCAGCAGGCTGCCGAGCACCGGATAGACGGCGTGTCGGCCCATCATCCACGCCTCCAGCCGATGCCAAAGGAAAAGTGGCTGAAAGGCCTCGTGCAGCACGTTGAGCCCGCCCGCATAGGCGCCGAAGGCCGGCATCACCAGACGGTTGCCGTCACTGGCGAAACAGCGCCGCCGGACCACCGTGCCCCGCCGCGAGATGCGCGCGACCGGATGCAAGTGCCCGACGATCTCGGGCGCCGATGCGTCCTCCGACGGCTCGTGGCGCAGCGTCACGCCCGACATGGTGAGCGTGGCGCAGACCGTGCCGCCGATGCTCGCGGGCAGGTGCGGATCGTGATTGCCGCAGATCCAATACCAGTCGCGGCCCTGCTGGAGCTTGATGAGGAAAGCAAGATCGTCCTCGACAAGGTGATCGGCACACTCGCTGCGATGAAAGCTGTCGCCTAGCGCCACGACACGCGACGGGTTCACCTTGGCGATGATCTTCCCCAGCCGGGACAACGTCGAGCGCGTGTCGTAGGGCGGCAGCAACATGCCGAGCGCGGCGAAGGCCGCCCCCTTCTCCAGATGTAGATCGGCAACGAGCAGCGTGTCTTCGGCTTCCCAATAAAGGGCGCCGGCGACAAGCGGTTGCAGCGTATTGCCCGCGATCGCGAGATGCGAGCGGAGCGACGGCGCCGTTTCCGGCATGAGGTTGCGCCTAGCTCGTAGCATGTTCCCCCAAGGCCTCCGCGATGAGTTCTTCGGCGGTCTCACGCAACAAGGTGTCGCCAATATCGCCCGGAACGTTCTCCCGTCCAATCTCGAGCATGACAGGGACGGCAAGCGGCGAAACGTGACTGAGCGCACTATGCCTGATTCGACCGCCAATCCGCCTCAGGAATTGCCCAAGGCGGCCGAGATCGATTAGCCCTGAGGCCGCGTCCGCGAAGGCCGCCTTGAGCAGGATGTGGTCCGGCTCGTGCTGGCGGAGGACATCGTAGATGAGATCGGAGGAGACCGTCATCTGGCGGCCGCTCTTCTCTTGGCCCGAATGGCGCCGCTCGATCAGCCCGGAAATGATGGCGCAGACGCGGAACGAACGCTTCATCAGGTTCGATTCCGCAAGCCAGGCATCGAGGTCGTCGCCGAGCATATCCTCATCGAACAGCTCTTTGAGATCGAGACGCCCGTCCCGGATCATCCCGCTCATGTCGTTGAGCCCCCAGATGGCGAGCGCGTACTCGTTGGCGACAAAGCCGGTCGGCGCCGCCCCCGCACGTTCCAACCGCCGGGTCAGCAGCATGCCCAGGCTTTGGTGGGCCAGGCGCCCCTCGAAGGGGTAGCAGACAAGATAGTGGCGTTGCCCGCGCGGGAAGGTCTCGATGAGCATCTCATCGGCGGACGGCACAACCGAAAAATCGGCTTGCAGCCTGAGCCAGTCGGAAACCTGGCCGGGCAGCTTCGCCCAGGCACCGCGTTCAGCCAGCATCTGCCGCACGCGATCGGCCAGATAAGTGGAGAGCGGGAACTTGCCACCTTCATAGGCCGGCACTTTGGGGTCGGTGGCATGGGCCCGGGTGACGATGGCATCCATCTCGCGCAAGCCCTCGAAGCGCAAGACCTCGCCGGCAAAGGCGAAGGTGTCGCCGGGACTCAACTGCTCGATGAAATACTCCTCGACCTCACCCAGCACGCGTCCGCCGGCGACCGCACCGGACTTCTTGAGTGCGCCGCGCGCGAGGCGCACGCGCAGCATCGGCGCCTCGACGATGGTGCCCACGTTGAGCCGGTATTGCTGGGCGATGCGGGGATGGGCGACACGGTATTCGGCTTCCTTCGTCCGCTTTAGCTTGGCGTAGCGATCGTAATTGGCAAGCGCGTAGCCGCCCGTGGCGACGAAAGCCAAGACCTGGTCGAAGCCCTCGCGGGTGAGACCTTGATAGGGGGCAGCGCTGGTCACTTCCCGGTATAGACGGTCAGGGTCGAAAGGTTCGGCACAGGCCATACCGAGAATGTGTTGGGCGAGCACATCCAGCGCCCCAGGGCGCGTGGGCGGTGTGTCTTGTGCCCCCTCTTCCGCCGCCTCCAGCGCCGCCTGACACTCCATGACCTCGAAGCGGTTGGCCGGCACCAGCAGTGCCTTGCTCGGCTCATCGAGCCGGTGGTTCGCGCGGCCGATGCGCTGGGCGAGACGGCTTGCGCCTTTCGGCGCGCCCACATTGATGACGAGATCGACATCGCCCCAGTCGATGCCGAGATCGAGCGTCGAGGTGCAGACCACGGCGCGGAGCTTGCCCGCCACCATGGCGGCTTCCACTTTGCGGCGTTGCCCCACGTCGAGAGAACCGTGATGAAGCGCGATGGGGAGATTGTCTTCGTTGTAGCGCCACAGCTCGTGGAACAGCATCTCGGCTTGCGAGCGCGTGTTGACAAACATGAGCGACATGGTGTGCGCCTTGATCGCCGCATACATCTCGGGCAGCGCGTAGCGCGCCGAATGTCCCGCCCAAGGCAGATTTGCGTTCGACTTAAGGATGGTGATGTCGGCCTTGACCCCGCCGTCCGCGGTGACGATCTCCGCCAGCCGCGTCGCGCTCTGCCCCTTGTTCGCCACGAGATAGGCGGCGAGTTCGGACGGCCGCGCCACCGTGGCCGAGAGACCAACCGCCGTGAGCTCGGGCGACAACGTGCGCAAGCGCGCGAGATCGAGGCCCAAGAGATCGCCGCGCTTGCTGGTGGCGAGCGCATGCAGCTCGTCGAGAATGACGCATTTCAGCGAGCCGAACAGCTCGGCCGCGCTTTTGTGAGAGAGCATCAGCGCGATCTGCTCCGGCGTCGTCAGCAGAATGTCCGGCGGTAACAGGCGCTGGCGCGCGCGCCGGGATTGCGGGGTGTCGCCGGTGCGGGTTTCGAGCTTGATGGGCAGACCCATCTCGGCGACGGGCGCTGTGAGGTTCCGCGCGATGTCGGTGGCGAGCGCTTTCAGCGGCGAGACATAGAGCGTGTGGATGCCGGTCGCGGGTTTCTGCTTCTGCGGCTGTGCCGCAAGGTCGGTGAGGCTCGGCAGGAAGCCGGCCAAGGTCTTGCCGCCGCCGGTGGGGGCAATGAGGAGCGTATCGCGGCCACTCCCAACCGTATCGAGCAGCGCGAGTTGGTGCGCGCGCGGGCGCCAGCCGCGGTACGCGAACCACGTGCGAAAGGGCTCAGGCAGGCGCGCATCGGGGCGCTCTCCATGAGGCTCCGCTACCAGGCTCGTTTGCGCGCTCACTTAGCCCTACCCTTCTTGATCTTCGCCGCCACGCGCCCCAACTTCTGGTACAGATTCGATTGAAAGCCCACGATTCAGAGGAAAACGGACAGATGGAACGGTTTTTTGGCGGCAATCCGGCGCTGGTCCTGGCGCGGCTTGTCATCCTATCCTTGATCGTGGGCGTCGTCCTGGCGGCGCTGGGCTTCAGCCCCTACGACATCATCCAGAATCTGCGCGATCTCGCGGCCCGCATCTACGACATGGGGTTTGCCGCAGTGGAAAAGGCGTTCCGCTACTTCCTGCTCGGCGCGGTTATCGTCTTCCCGATTTGGGTGGTGATGCGCGTCTTCAGGCTGTTCGGACGCGAGCCGGCGCATGAAGTGGCCGAAACCGGCCCGTCGCAGAAGCGCGAGGCCTAGAGGATCTTCAACACCGCTTCCGGCGGGCGGCCGATGGCCGCGTGATCGCCCGCGACCACGATGGGCCGCTCGATGAGGATCGGGTTCTCGACCATCAGCGCAAGCAGCTCTTCGCCGGTGTGGGTGCCATCCTTGAGGCCGAGTTCGGCGTAGACGGCTTCGCCTTTGCGCATGATGTCGCGCGGTTTCAGGCCCAGTTTCTTGAGAATGCGCTTCAGCTCGCCCGTGGTCGGCGGCGTCTTTAGGTACTCCACGATCTTAGGCTCCACGCCCTTCTCCTCCAGCAGCGCCAGCGTTTGGCGCGACTTGGAGCAGCGCGGATTGTGATAGATGGTGATCATCATACGACGCCCTTGGGCAGTTCCTTTTCCGCCCATTCGCCCGCGCGCCGGCCGATCAGTGGCTTGAGGGTTTGCGCCTTTTCCCGCGCCATGGCCGCGACGAGCGTGTCCTTGATCCGGCCGATCAGGCCAGGGCCTTCAAACACGAGCCCGGTATAGAGCTGGATCAGAGACGCGCCCGCCTCGATCTTAGCCAGCGCCGTCTCGCCCGAGGTGATGCCGCCCACGCCGATCAGCGGCAACTTGCCTTCGGTGATTTGATAGACGCGTGCCAGCATGCGCGTGGCGCGGTCGAACAGCGGTTGCCCCGAAAGCCCACCCGCCTCGCGGATCAACGCCTCGTCGTGCAAGCCGTCGCGGGCGAGCGTGGTGTTGGAGATGATAAGGCCGTTAGCGTCATTGTTCTGAATGACGGCAACGACCTCGGGCAGATCGGCGTCGGGGAGGTCTGGCGCTAGCTTGACGAGAAGCGGCGGCGCGCTGTCGCCGAGCGCCTTGCGCGCGGTTTGCACCTTGGTGAGCAGCTCGTCGAGCTTCTGCGGTGCTTGAAGATCGCGCAGGCCCGGCGTGTTAGGCGAGGAAATGTTCACGGCGAAATAGCTCGCCACCGGCGACATCCGCACAATGCCCTCCACGTAGTCGGAGATGCGGTCGGTGCTGTCGCGGTTGGCGCCGAGATTGACCCCGACAATGCCGGGCTGCCGCTTCTTCAGACGGATCAGCGCCGCCTCGTGTCCCTCATTGTTGAAGCCGAGACGATTGACGATGGCGCAGTCTTCGAAAGAGCGGAACACGCGCGGCGCTTCATTGCCGGGCTGCGCGTCCGGCGTCAGCGTGCCCACCTCGGTAAAGCCGAAACCCATGTCGAGAAGCTGGCGGGGCACGCGCGCGTTCTTGTCAAAGCCCGGCGCCATGCCGATCGGATTCGGAAAGTCGAGGCCGAACACGGTTTGTCTCAGCCGTGGGTCATCCGGCACGGCTTGGCGGGGATAAACCCCAAGCTCGAGGGTCTTGAGGGCAAGATCGTGAGCACGCTCGGGATCGAAGGCAAGCAGCAGGGCCTGGCCTAAGCCGAACAATCCGCTCAATTGGCCACTCCGTCGGGCAGGATGTGGCGATTGTCGGCGTCGAGCTGGAGTGGATCGACAGACACGATGGCATCGAGGGGGAGCGGCGCATAAAGATGCGGGAACAGGTCACCGTCGCGGGACTCTTCCCATTTCAGACCCTCGCCAAGTTTCTCGGCATCGAGGGTGAGTAGCACGAGGTCTTGCTGGCCGGTGTAATGCTTGGCCAAGGTGGCTTCGACTTGATGCGACGCGGAAAGATGAATGAAGCCGTCGCGCAGGTCGTCGCTCGTTCCCAAAAATTGTCCCTCGCTCTTTGCCGCGTCATAGGCGGCGTCGGCGAGAATTTTGTAGACGGGTTGGGCCATGGCGTTCGGCGGAGACTAGCGGTCAAGCCGGTCTCCAACAAGGAGGCGTAAGCGCCTGCGTAAAATTGCCGTGGACAGTGGCCTTCGGCACCCAAGCTCCTGTATGGTCCCGCGAACAATTTTCCCGGAGACCCGATGAGCTATTCAATTCGGCGGGGTAGCCCGCCCAATACCAAGACCCTTATGCGCCTGACGACGCGGAACGCCGTCAAACAGGCCCGCGCGCTGATCGCCCAGGGCGACCACGATTTCCGCATTTTCACCAGCCGGGGCGAGCCGATCGAGCTTCGGGCCCTAGAACGCGTCCTCGATTCGCTCCCCGAACAGACGGCTTGATGCCGCAAATGCGGTGGACGGCAGCCGCCGAAATAAGTCATAATTCTTATCTATAGGTTTTTATTCCAATTCGCTTTAGGCCGTTTCAAGGCCCAACCGGTGAACAGACTCACCCATGTCCGGGTCTGGTCCGCAATCGACGCGCTCGCGCGCCGCTACGGCCTTTCCCCGTCCGGGCTGGCCAAGCGCGCCGGGCTCGATCCCACCGCCTTCAATAAATCCAAGCGGGTGACCGGCGAAGGCCGCCCGCGCTGGCCCACCACCGAGAGCATCGCCAAGGTGCTGGCGGCGACCGGGGCCTCGTTCGACGACTTCACGGCGCTCGTCACGGCGGAGCCGCGACGCCGCAACCCGGCCCAGCGGATCCCCGCTGATCGGCATAACCCAAGCCGGCGGCGGTGGCTTCTTCGACGACGGCGGCTTTCCGGTGGGCGGCGGCTGGGACCAGATCCGCTTTCCCCGGGTCGACGACGAAAATGCCTATGCGCTCGAAGTCACCGGCGATAGTATGGCGCCACTCTACAGGGACGGGGATATCCTCATCGTCTCGCCGAACGCCGCGCCCCGCAAAGGCGACCGGGTGGTGTTGCGCACCACCGACGGCGAGGTCATGGCCAAGGTGCTGGCGCGGCGCACCACCAAGACGATCGAGCTCGCTTCGCTGAACCCGGACCATCCGAACCTCGTGTTTCCCATGGAGCGGATCGACTGGATCGCGCGCATTATCTGGACGAGCCAATAGCGAACTTGCGATCTTAAAGCCGCCAAGCATCTCGCCTAAGATGGCGGCATGTCGCTTGCCTCCCGTCTCATTACAGCTGTGGTCGGCCTTGGGCTGATCTGGTTCTTCTGGCCTTTCGGCGGAAGCGACGAGGTGGTGAAGATCATCGAGCCCCCGAGCGCGCACGATGGGCGCTTGTTCACCACGCCCTTGCCCGAAGCACCCTTGCCCGAAGCAACTTCGCCAAAGACGGCCCCGCCGAAGGCGCCCGCGCCAAAGCCGGCGCCTGCCAAAGCGCCTCCGCCGCAGACGGCCGATACACCGAAGACGACCGCGGCACTTCCCGCGACCCAGCCTGCGCCGGCAAAAGACGGCAAGACGGTCGCCGCCGTCTCACCCGAAGGCGGGCCTGCGCCAGTGGACGCGGCCACGCCGAAAACCGTGCTCAAGCCGAAGCGGTTCTACCGTGTGGTGGTGCGCGACGGCGGCACGCTCAAAGCCGGCGATGTGGTCATCACGCTCGACGGCATCAAAGCACACGCCGCGGATGCCACATGCAAGGACGCGAAGGGCCGCGTCTGGGCCTGCGGTAAGCAGGCGCGCATCGCGCTGATGCGGCTGATCCGCGGCCGCGCCGTGAGCTGCAAGGTGCCTGCATCAAGCACGGCAAAAGCGCTGACGGCGCGTTGCAGCGTGGCCGGCACCGGCCTTTCCGAATGGCTGGTGCGCTACGGCTGGGTGAAGCCCAACGCGCCGGCGGATACAAAACTCGCCAAAGCGGCAGATACCGCGCGCAAGAAAAAGATTGGCGTCTGGCGCTGAGGCCAAAGAGAATTCGGATCGGACCGGCACCCGAGCGGCGCCGGATAGTCGTGGCCTAATCTCCCGGAAGGCAACTGTGAGCAATCGGACCCAGGCGATTGCGCCTTAGCCGTCAGCAGGTCACATTGGTCGGATGCCGATCCGTCGGTGACGCTAATCCTGAAACGGGAGATGGGACCATGTCGATCGGACTTATACTTGTTATCATTCTCATTGTTTTTTTGTTGGGTGGCTTCAGTGGCCGCTTCGGCGGTTACGGTTATGGGTACGGCAACGGTGGCATGGGCCTCATCGGCATCATCCTGGTCGTTCTCCTGGTCCTTCTGCTTATGGGCCGGATTTGATCGCCGAGGGTTGCTGAGACGCAGATGCGCCCAGCCGTACAGGAGCAGAGCGGATACAAAACTCGCCAAAACGGCGGATACCGCGCGCAAGAAAAAGATCGGCGTCTGGCGTTAAAGCGATTCCATACAAAAGAACGGCCCCGGAGAGCCGGGGCCGTTCCCTTCAACATGCGAAACGCGGCGGACTAGTACGAGCTATGGTTCTTCGTGCTGTCGCCCATCGCGTCACTGGAGTCCGGGTTGGCATTGCCGGACTTCTTCATCTCAGTGTTCTGACCAGCCGGGGCGGCCTTTGGCGTCACCTCTCGGGCGTCCGCACTGACCCAGCCCTTATTGCAACCGGCCTGCCACTCATCCGCAGAAATCTTCCGGTCGTTCGACGTGTCGACGGCCGCAAAGTTCAGAATGTACGGCCTGGCCGCGTTCTCAGAGAGGCTGTTGCCCTCAGGGCCAGCGGCCTTCCAAGCCTGCTGACATTTCGACTCGTTCAGGACCTGGCCCGGACGCCCCGACGGATTCTCGACGGCGAGCGCCATACCGGTGGTGCACATCAGAGCCACTGCTGTCATGGGAAGAAGCTTATGCATGGGAATTCCTCCTTCTCGTTTGAATTTCGGGTCGACCCCGCATTTCGCGGGACACTCGCCTATCGGCGAACGTGAAGCGCCATCGCGCCCCGTCATGTGGAGTCAACGGCGCAGTCGGTAGATGGTTCTGGACGTCACAAAATTGCCCAAACAAAAAAACGGCCCCAAAATCTGGGGCCGTCTTTCGCATAATCCCGCTATCTGGGACTACATCTTGTCAGAACCGTCCTTGTCCTTGGACATATCATCCGACTTCTTCATGTCGTCAGACATATCCGAGTCAGCAGGCGTGCCTTCCATGTCCTTGGCGGTGGACGCATCGGCGCTCACCCAGCCCTTGGCACAGCCCTCTTTCCACTCCTCGGCGGAAATCTTGGCGTCGTCGGACGAGTCGACCATCTCGAAGTTCAAGATGAACGGGGTGGCTTTGTCCTTCGACAGCGTGTCGCCGTCAGGTCCCGCCGTCTCCCAAGCCTTGGTGCACTCGGCCTCGCTCAAGACTTTACCAGGGCGTCCAGACGGATCTGGATCCTGAGTACCCTCGGGCGGCGCTGCGCCGGGACCCGCAAACGCATAGGTGGCGCTCGTAAGAAGCATTGCAGCAGTCAGGGTCGTGAGTTTCATCACATATCTCCTTGGTGTTTTCTCTAAGCAGGCTCAATCCACGGAAGGTTTTCTTCCGCTGCCCTTGCCTGAGAAACGCACGTCTGGGAGGCATGGTTCCGATTTTATGATGCCGGATTAGGCGACCAGGTCTCCGGCCAGCGCCTTGGCGATCAGCGCACGGGTCTCCGGCACGCCGTAAAGTTCCACGAAGGAGCCAAAGCGCGGGCCTTGGGTCTGGCCGAGCAGCACTTGGTAAAGCGCCTGGAACCATTCGCGCAGCGGCTCGAACTCATGCGCCTTGCCGACCGCATAGACCTCGTTCTGGATTTCCTCGGCGAGAACCTTGTCGGGCAAAGCGGCAAGCCGAGCGTCGAGATCGGCAAGAGCCGCGCGTTCCTTGTCGGTCGGCGCGCAATAGGCCTTCGACGGCTTCACGAAGTCGTGGAAGTAACGGATGGCGTAACCGACCAGCTCATCCAGCAGCGGATGGCCTTCCGGCGTGGCGTCGGGCGTATAACGGCGGATGAATCCCCATAGCACCTCGCTGTCCTCGGAGTTCGAGGCCGACGCGAGATTGAGCAGAAGCGCGAAGCTGAT
>Ga0114919_10002025_pt1 | contig 16334 bp, 6 predicted proteins | sample BlataG_FD_88682 | JGI IMG/M metagenome (GOLD analysis project Ga0114919, IMG submission 88682) | Deep subsurface microbial communities from Black Sea to uncover new lineages of life (NeLLi) - Black_00105 metaG | ecosystem: Environmental > Aquatic > Marine > Oceanic > Sediment | place: Atlantic... | reverse complement strand
ATCTGCAGCAAAAGCCGGCGCCACCGTCGGAACTAAACCCACTCCTCCCTTCTTCCCTGAACCAATTGATAGTGAGATTGCTGGAGAAATCTCCGGCCGATCGTCCGGCAAACGCCACCCGGGTGAAAGAAATGATAGAAGCCGGGCTAAGGCGAGATTTCAAAGGGACAACAAGACGGGACCCGTCGGTGGGCAAGCTCGGCCTTGCTCATCTAAACAGCGGCCCCCTGGTGAGAAGGGAAAAGGAGTTGCGACGACTCGACAGGAATCTAAAACAGGCGGCAGGCTCATACGGGACCTTTGTCCTGATCTCAGGAGAGCAAGGGGTGGGCAAAACCACACTTCTCCAACACCTGAAGACAGACTGCCAGCTTCAGGGAATCGTTTTCGTCGACTCACACTGCCTGGAAAACCAAACGGTGGCATATCAGCCATTGATGGAAGCCCTGCGTAAACTGAAACCTTACGTGGAGAACAGGTGCGCTGGCCGCATACTCTCTGAGTTGAACGACCTCCTCAGTTGGTCAAAAGATGATCCGTCGCATCATCCGGAGGACCGGACCTCTCTCCATCTGAGAATCGACGACCTGCTGGTGAAGATATCTCTATCCCTTCCTTTTGCACTTGCCATCGAAAACCTGCAGTGGGCGGACCTCTCCACCCTGCAGTTTTTGGAGCATTTTCAGATGCAGAAAGATAAGGGACGCGTCTTCTTGTGCGGTTCCCTGCGTGAAGAAGAGTTAAAACAAGGCACGCCCCTGGCGAAGTTGATGGAAAGCTGGATAGAGGAGAAAGAAGACAGCTGCTTGAGAGTGAATCGGCTTGACTTTTCCGGAACCAGAGAGCTGATCTCGTCGAAGTTCATCAAGTCTGAGTTTCCATCTCCGTTTTTCGCCTATGTGCATCAAAGAACAGCGGGCAATCCGTTTTTCATAATCGAGGTGCTCAAGTATCTGGTAGACAAAAGCATCATAGTTCTAAAGGATTTCACCTGGACGGCAGACATCAAGAAACTGGAGGAATCAGAGGTCCCGGATTCTGTGGAGGCGGTTCTTTCCAGGAATTTGGAAAGGTTTGATGAGAGGACGCTCGATTTCCTGAACACGGCGGCAGTGATTGGAAAGAAATTTACCCTCGACTTGCTCAGGCAGCTTAAGCCGGCGGACGAGAAAGCGCTTTCGGAGATTGCCTCGTTCCTAACCCAGGACCAAATGCTCACCAGGGAGGAAGAATCCGGCGGGGGCGAGAGATATTACCGGTTTGCCAACCAGAGCCTGCAGAGTCTTCTGTATCAGAGGGTGGATCAGACAGAACGGATCAGCCTGCACAACAGGGTGGCCCGGCTTCTGGAGAAGACCGGCACCGAAGAAGAGGAATCAGTTTTTGACATAGCATTCCACTATCTGGAGGGTGAGGACTTTGACAAAGCTTATCAGTATGCGCTTAGGTCTGCCGAGAATATGAAGCAGAGATTCGCCAACGACGAGGTCTTACGGTATCTGAAAAATGCCATCCAGCTCGCCCCAAAAGTCCACGACCCGGAAGAAGCGGTCAAAAGAGAGGCAGTCGCCCTAAAACAAAGGGCCAACTTTTGCAGAGGGGTGGGTGATCTCAACCAGGCGGAGGAGGACTACCAAAACGTCCTGGACCTAGTCGAAGGCTCCGGTGATCTCAAAACCCTGGTGGAGACGTTGAACGGACTTGGCGAGACCTATCGGCTGAAGCACGACTACAAAAAGGGAATCTCCTGTCTTGGGAGGGCCATACAGATGCACCAGAAGTTGGACGATCCCCTTGAGCTGGCTCATACCTTAAGTTACATGGGCCTGCTCTACTGGACCGACAGCCAATTCGACAATGCTCTTGACAGTTTCGAGAAGGCGTTCGAGATCGACCGAAAGTTGGGAGATAAGTACTACATGGCCTCCACCTTGAACAACATGGGATTGGTCTATTGGTCCCGGCGACAATACCATGATGCGCTTAAGCGTTTCACAGACTGTTTGTCCCTCTACGAAGTTCTGGATAACAAAGAGTGGATAGCTCGCAGTTTAAATAATATCGGACAGACTTATTTTTGCCTCGGAGAATACGCCAGAGCCATCAAGCACTACGAAGAATCTCTGGAGATCAACGAAAAGACAAAAAACAACAAAGAGAAGGCCTTTAACCTGGAGAACTTAAGCGAGGCCTATCGGAAGGTCGGTAGATATTCCGCCGCTCTGGAGTACGGAGAGAAGGGATTGAAACTGTCTTCGGAAATCGATTTCACCGAGAGGGTTGGCCGTATACTAAAGGATCTGGGCGTAACCTATTTTGAGATGGGTAAGTATCAGAAGGCCTATGGACATTTTCGGAAAGCTAAAGAGGTCGCAGAAAGAATAGAAGACAAGGAACTGCAGATTTTGGTTCTGATAGCCCTAAGCGAGTTGGGACTACTTCTCAACGACACGGAGAACGCAACTGGGCTTCTTAAAAGAGCTTGTGCCATCATTAACACTGTGGGTGATGAAAAATCTCAGATCAGTGTTTATCAGATCACAAGCCGGCTTAAGAGGGAAAAAGGGAAGTCTGAAGAGGCCTCGAAGCTTTTGGAGAAAGCCTTTGCTTTGGCGAAAAAGCTAAATGTCGGGGAGGAGATTTGCTCATTGAACTTGGAACACGCCGAGCTCTATCTGGACCAGGAAGACTTGAACAAATCCGGAGAGTTCCTTCATCGTGCCAGAGACTCCGGGCTGGAGCGGTATGTGGTGCTTCAACCTGCATTTCATCTGATTTCAGCAAGAACAGAGTGGGCGAGAGGAAATTTGGAATCCGCGCAGGAGGACTTTGAGACCGCCCTCGAGTCGGCAAAAAAGCTCGGCCATCAAGAGACACTATGGCAGATTCACCACCATCTGGGCAAATTACTCTTGTCGCAGCGCGACGTGGAGCGGGGGTATCAGCACTTGAGGAGTGCAGGCGCCGCGTTGAAGCGACTGAGTCAAAACATCAAAGACCAAACTATGAAACAGAGCTATTTGAACGACCCGAGGAAGAGAGATTTGCTGTCGGATCTGCAGGAGGCAGCCCGGGAGTTGGTTGGTGAGACAAGGATCACGTAGAAAAAGGGAAAGGCTATCCCTCTGGACAAACCCAGATTGCCAAAAAGGGGATAGCCTTTCAAAAGGAGGTACTGGTCCTTACACGTTCCAGATGATTGAATTAACGACCACCTGAGACGCTTCCCGGAGCGATCTTCTCCTCGAGTACTTCAACTTCCAGCACTAATTCCTTCAGTTCCATGCGTCTCACCTCCTTTATTGTCAGAACTTAACAGGCAACCGGTCACTCCTTAAGCTTGCGACCGAAGCCTGGAAACCCATCTCCACCGTTGCCTTTATCGAAGGTGTCTTAAGGTAGGCCCCACCTCAAGCGACGAACCTACCCTCCCTCCTCATCCGAAATATGCCCCTTTAGCTTTTCCTTGTCAAGAAATTTCTGTAAAAAAATTGCACACTGGGAGAATATTCCAGGAAATATTAAACAAATCCGGGGAAATGAGCGTATAAAGAGCTTTGGTTGATTTTAGCTCGTCGAGTCTCGCAAACGGAAATCCTTGCCCGGTTTGGTCGCTCCCCCAAGGGAGCCTCCTTATCTACAACTCTATCTTGAAGTAAGAAAAACGAATGTCCGTCCTGTGGGTAGGCTTGCCGGTGGAAGGTCGGTTACCCGCATGAGAAACCTGCGTAGTGGGTTATCCGGTGTGCAAGTGTCGCACACCACTTAGGTGGCTCGATTAAGCTATGTACACCCGCAGATACGAATACTGTTTTGTCGTCGACAAATCACCGCGTTCGCGGATGCGATTCCCGTCGTCGCGCTCACTCCCCTATTTCAGATCCTTCTTTAAACAGGAGCACGGATGCTACCCCCCAACCCCTAGAACTTGCCCGCGTAGATTGCGGCGAGACCCAATAGCATGTCCAGCTTGAGGATATTGCTCAGGCGGTGAAGATTCGACCGGGAGTGGTCGCGCCACATGGACCAGATGATGTAGGCCAAGACTAAGTCCACTCCCGGAATCACCACGAACAAATATGGCAAAGAGAAGATTTCGAAGATATAGGGGAATAGGGTCAGGACCATCAGAAAACCGAACACCGAGGTGCATAACCACAATGAGAAGTTCACTCCCAACTGAATAGGGACGGTGGAGGCGCCGGAGAATGAGTCCCCTTTAAGATCCTCGATGTCCTTCAGAATCTCACGACCCAGATGAAACACCAGGGCAAAGGCGGCGGGAACCAGAGAGAGTCTGAAATCGTTAGTGGCGAGTCCCCCGTACACAAAAGCCAGAGCGCAGACTGAGCTGACCGCGAGATTTCCCCATATAAACCTCTTTTTCAAGAACGAACTGTAGACTATCAGTAGCCCGCTGGCTGATAAAGCTATCAGAATGCCAAAACCGCCGACCCAGACGCTTAAAGTCATCCCCAGAAGGAAAAGTGAGATTGAAAATAGAAGGACAGAAGAACGGGAGATTTCGCCTTTGGGAAGAGGTCGATAAGGCTTATTGATGCGATCGATCTCCAGGTCAAAGAAATCGTTGATTGAGTTTCCGCCCGCAGAAATGAAGAAGGCCGAGGCGCAGGCTAATAGAACCTTTACCCACGTTTCTATCTCCCCCGAGACTGTGGCCCCCACCAGGACCGACAGAGCAACGATCAGGTCATTCTGAGGACGCGCAACCTTAAAAAATACGAGGATCTTTCTCATTCCTTTCGCCTCTCCCCTACTCGTCGGTGTCACGACGAGGTAGGCTTTAGAAGATTCAGTCTGATCCATCTCTGTTTACTGAAAAGCTAATGAATAACAAATCGAGCCTGTGCTTGGTCTGGTTTCGGTCAGAATCTGTTCATCAGGCCAAAATGGACCATTCCCTGGCTGAAGCTGTTGCCCTCACCCAATCCAAAATCGATTCCCACCAGTCCGGCTTTCGAATCGATCCGCAGACCGAAGCCGTAACCCAGTCTCTTTCCGGAGACTCTCGTCAAGAACTCATCAGGCCCGGACACGGCCATTCGTTGAAAGTAACCATAGTCAGCGAAAAGGAATAATCTGGAGCTACCCGCCAGCAGGAATCTGTATTCTAGATTGGTCCATGCGACCTGGGTGCCGAAAAACTCCTCCTCCCGATAACCTCGCACACTATTTATCCCCCCAAATTTGAACTGGTCAGACAGGGGGACTAAGTTCTCATCCGTGCTCAGCCCTCTGAAGTGCAGTCCCAGGTGCAACGTCTGCTTTCGAAGGGTGGGGACGAAATGATTTAAGTCAAAGGAGGAACTGATCAAGAATGTCTTCTCCTTTTCTGGATTGAAAGAAGCTGTGGGAAAGTTTCTCTTGTGAGCGTAGTCGATCTTCGTTTCGTAATGGAGACCCTTTCGCGGATTATCCGGCCTATCCAAAAGATCAAGAGAGAAGATGACTCCTGCCTCATATTTTCTGCTGTCCGGAAGGTAATCTTGTCCCGCCGGGCCGGGGATTGTCTTTTCCCATCCCCCTTCTACTCCCCAGGAGATCTTCCCGATCGAATTGAACAGTAGTCTGGCGGAAAACGCCAGTTGGAGGTAGGTTGAGTCATAATCCAGCTGGCTTACCTTGAGCTCCAGGGTGAGCGGAAAACCGAACACCCAGGGCTCCCGGTAAAGAAAAGAGAATTGGGAGGAGTAAGGATCCTTTCTGGACCAGCTCCAGCGGGTCATTCTCCCCGTGCCGAAGATGTTATCGAAGACCAACTCCATGCTACCAAAGAGGCTCCCCTTCCGATTGCCAATTGCGGGAGCATAACCTAAGATTCCGCTGAAGGTGTTGTTCCTCCTCTCCACCAGGGTTATTCTATATATCCCTTCTTCCGGATTCTCCCCGGCGAGAAGTTCTGCCTTCTCCATCTCTTTTATGTACGAAAGCCGCGAGAGCCTCCTTAAGCTTGCGTCCACCCGGCTTTCGCAAAAGAAGCCAAAAAGACCTGATCCCAGTTCCCTCAGGATCACTTTCCTCCTGGTGGTTTTCAATCCCTCGAGCTGAATCTCCTTCACCTCCACCCTCGGTCCCTCCTCTACTACCAAGGAGAGACGAAGTCCCCCTCTCTCTGATATCTTGAAACGGGAGGGCAGAATCTGGCAATAGGGGAATCCATTCTCCTCGTACCGGGTCAAGATTCTGTCAATGCCTCTTTCCAGTGAGTTCACATTGTAAGGCTGGCTGGGTTCCAGGTCGATTTCAGACAGAAGCTCTTCGGTGTCAAAGAACCTGTTCCCCTCGACCTTAATGCCGCCAGCGGCGTAGCATGCGGTGTCAGTCTCGCTTGTGCCCTCGCGGGCAGAGGAGGAAACGCCCAGAAGGCAAACCAAAAGAGCAAATAAAACCACACCCAATCTCATTTTTAGTAGATTCATGGTATCTCTTCTTGCTCTGTTCACCAACAACTTCTTCAGCTTCGTGAATGGCGCAACCGCCGCGCTGCACCAGTTCGACGTCCTGCCTTTGACCTAAAAGAATGCCTTCAATTCCATGTGGGCCGTATGCCTGGCTTTCCTATCCGGGATGGACTCTCCCCGGTAGGTCACCGACGTGGTGAGATGCCGGTTCAGCTTATAGTCAAAGAGGCAGCGCCACTGGTAGTTCTCCCCTCTTTTTTTGCCTTCACTCAAGAGATAAGACAGGCTTTTTCCTTCCGGTACGGATCGAAGATGGGTCCACCCAAACCGGGCGGAGAACCTACCCTTTGAACGAAGCGACAGCAGAAGCTCGGGCGTCAACGAAAAGAACTCCACGCTGACGCCACCTGTTTTCTCATCTCTCCTCTTGTACTCTGCAAAGACTTTTAGGTCCAAGGCCCGCGCCTGCCGTCTGGTAAACCCGACGGCCAGGCTTTTCCCGTCTATAAGGTCTCTGGCCTCATTTTCCCGCGTACTGTTGACTCTTTCCTTTCCTGCCCGGGTCTCGATATAATGTCGGGAGGAGACGTGGGACTTCAGAAGGACCTCCTGCTTGAGCCTCTCCTCCCTTCTGCCTCCGTCGGAGGATAGATTATCATCATCTTCGCCCTTTTCCCAGCGGAACCGTAAACTAAACGGCCTGGAGGTAGGCAGAATATAAAGATCGTGCCGCATGGTGCTGTTCCGAGAGAGAATGCTTTTCCCGAACAGCCCACTCAGAGGATAGAAGATATAGTGACTTAAAGGCTTGTCATGCACGAATCTGCCTCGAAGATTGATGAAAGAGTCGGTGGAGAAGATCTTTCCCATCCTCGACCAGAATGACATCCCCTTTTCCCGGGGCACAACCTTGTGAGGGGAGAAGATCATCCGGATGCTTTTGTTCAACTCCAAAGAAGACTTAGTCTCTCCTGCCCACTCTGAGAGCCGGACGAAGTTCCCTTCAGGATCCGGGACGTATTCGCCATCCTCATGTCGATACTCCCCTCTCCCCTGCTTCACCTCCACGTAAGTGTCCCACCTCCGGGCCGAGTGGATCTGATTTTGAGAATGATAAAGCCTTATCGTCAAAAGCTGGCTGGGGGGATGAAAGTCTATTCGGCCGAGGAGCAGATCCTGCCTGCTGTCCTCGCCTGACGAGTGCCGGTATCTCTTGATCCTCCGGGCAAACTCCAGATCGGAAGACAGCATAGCCTTATACTGCCGCACGGAGAGCTGGCTGCGCCAGGTATAGGACGAGGATTCGCTTGCCCGCGCTTGGGTTAACTTATCGTCTTCCCGGTAGGAAAGCTGGGTGCTGGTCCTTATTACCCTTGACAATCCCAGGCTCATTTTACCGCTGAACTCATCGAAATCCTCTCTTTCGGTGGTTGACCCGGATTCGGAGGAACCCCTTCTTTCCTGCTCCCAGGACAAGCTGGTGGAGAGACTCTTGAACCTGTTATTCACCACCATCAGATGTCTGGTCCACTCACCAGTTTTCCTTATCGCCTCTACGGTGACTTCCTGGCTTTTTATCTTCTCGCTTTTTCCCTTAGCGGTAATCCAGCCAGCCGGAAAGATTTCCACCCCCAGGCTTCGTCTCCGGGAGGCGAAGGTCTCTTTCGCTTCCAGTCTTCCAAGATCAAAGTTCATCAGCAGGGCCTCAAAAGGAGAGATTATTCCACTGAAGCGGTAAGTCTTCTCGTCTGTGGAAAGTGCATGGCGTGGCAGATCCCATCTTCTCTCCTTCTCCACTATGTCCACCCGACCGAAAGGAGCGAAATCTCTCTTGAGCAACTTATATTCAGCCAGAAGTTCCAGCCTGTGGAAATCCGGTTTCAGGAACTGGAAGTCAGCGTTCTGATAGGCTGATTTAAGAGAGACCGCGTCACCCCAGTTGTGTTCATCCTCCTTTTTGGAGAAGGTATTCTTGTCCCTCTTGCTTTTCGCCCACTCTATTTGGGTCTTCAGTGCCTGAGCGGGGTAGAAGGACAAACTCAGGTCGAAGAGCGAATGGCTTTCCGGAAGTGGCAAAAGCGTCGCGGGCAAGAAGTCTCCATTTCCCGGATAAACGTAACTGTAAACTCCGCCGCCTGTGTACCGGTAGCTTCCCTCTCCCACGCGGGAGAATGAGACTCTATAGGAACCCGATTCGCTTCCCACATATTGATAATACAAGTTCCCGGAGGAGTCGAAGGCTAAGTCATAGTCCCCCATCTCCTCTCCCACAAAGTTCGCGCCATCCTTAGAAGCCAAGAACCTATCGTTCCCCGCCTGGCTGAGAATAGCTTTGTCTTCTGTGGATAAAGAAAAAGAGGAGGGGCGGCTCTCATCGTCTGCTTCGTGTATCCCGGTGGCTTTGAACTCCGCCTTTCCGCCAAAGAAGCTGGCCAACAGATTCCCACTATAAAAATCTCTCTTGTAACTCTCCGTCGAGTACTCGAAGTCCACCGTTATGCGTGAATCCGAGGTAATCAGCCTGCGCGGGGTGAACTGGATGGTTCCCCTGGAATAGTCGATGATGTAGTCATTATCCGAGCCCCGTCCCATCTTTTCCCCATCCACCCACACCCGTTCGGTTCCTGGTAAAACCATTATGTTAATCTGGCCATTCTTGCCCTGAAGTTGATAAGGACCCTGCTTGTTCTCCTGGCCCTGGAACCTATTGGTCAGATACTCTCCCTTGGACGAGGCCAAGGCGACGGAGGCGGAATTCTTTCCTGTCCCGGCTTCCGCCATAATCCCTTTCAGTTTCTTCTCATAGAAGAACAGGTCGGATCCGGAGGGCGCCAGATAGAAATCCCCTAATGTGCCGGAGAAGTGAGGAGAGTTGATCAGAAGCTGCACCTTATCCAGTTCCTCTAATCTCTTGGTGCTCCCCTGCGCGGTGGCCGGCATATTCTGATCTGAAAGCTGGACCGAGACTTCCATATTCTTGGTCGCCTTTCCCTTAGCCGAGACCCATAATCCCTGCTTTAAAGACATATCCTGCGCAGAGCCGACCTCCAACGAAAAGGTTTTGCTTCCGCTAAGCTCCAGATCGGAAGAGCCGCTTTGAGGGAAGAACTCCCGCATTCTCTCTTTCGGCCCGCCTCTGCTTACTGTCCCGGACAAACTGTGTTCATCCGGCTTATGCCCATCCCCCCCGTATACCAGTTCGCGGTGGAAGTACCTTCTTCTTAAGGCAAGATTTAGTTTCTCGTAATTCACCAGAAGAGTATCGGCTGGGGAAAGCGGGAAGGAGAAGGTGATTGTGCCCCTATCGTAGTCCATGGAATAGTCGCGATCGCCTTGAAGTAGAAGGCCATCCTTTTTAACCTTCTCCGTGCCCTCCAAAATGAAGCGCCCCTCAAGCTGATAGGGACCAGCAGTTCCGTTGCCAACAAGACGGGTCGCCACTTGAGTGGAGAGATTCGGTTTCTCTGCGGCCCAAGCCGGGCAGAGACCTGTAAGATACCAAAGGAACACAAGGACAGACAGGAATCTTATAGGCCGCGAGAGCAATCTGATGACCTCACCACCACGCCAGTGTCTCATGCGATGAGCGTAAGATGCCACCCGGGACGCCGGCAGTTGTGGGTCCCGCCTTGGCTCAAATCCGGTTAATTTGCTGGATATAAGTTTAGGCATTGACAACGACTTCGGAACAGACATGTGTTTTATCTCACGACTTCAAACACCACAACTCGGTTGTTACCTGAGTCCACCACAAAGAGTCTGCCTCCTTCTCCGAACTCAAGATCAGTAGGTCTGGAGAGACTCATTATTCCTTGTTCCAGCTTCCCGTACTCCGCGATTAGGTTTCCCTCCGGTCCTAAGACAACTAAGCTGCTTCCCCCGGTGTTTGCCACATAAACGGACTGATCCTGGCCAACCGTCACTCCGCCGGGGTTACTCAAGACTTCTTCTCCTAGGTTTCTTAAGAAATTCCCGAACTGGTCGAACACCGCGACGCGGTCGTTTCGTGAGTCTGCCACATAGACTTCACCGTTCCGGCTGACGAACACCCCCAGGGGATCGCGCAAGCCTCCCTCTATCTCCCCGAAGCCTCCGTAGGCGGTCTTGTGTTCGGAGAGGCTGGAGAGTTCGATGAGAAGGTCGCCTTCGGTATCGGAGATCACAATTTCGCCTGAGGGGGTTAATGCGATCCCTTCCGGCAGGCCCAAACCTACGAAATCTCCGTCTTCTTCGATCTGTATCGTCGATATGAAATTCAGGTTCTGGTCCAATCTCTGGATTCGCTTGTTCTGGGCGTCCACCAGGTAAACGTTGAGCCCGTTGTCCGTGGCAATGTAGGTGGGACGGTTAAACTCGCCGACTCCGCTCCCGAAGCCCCCGGCCTCCATAAGAAACCTCCCCTCGCTGTCGCACTTGACCACCCGGTCATTGCCCGTGTCGGCGATAAAGACATTCCCCTGAAAATCTATGGCGATTCCGGTGGGACGGTAAAGGGGGGAGGAACCCAGCTTTCCCGCTGCGATGATGCTGATAAGTCTCAGACCCTTCACCGGGCGAGAAGAGGCGGAAGCCCTGTAATCGGTCTTTTTCACCCCATAGGAGGAACAGGCGAGACAGAAGAGAAAAGCTATCAGCAAAAAATTACTGTTTCCCAATCTTTGCATCACGTCGCTCGATTTGACGTTTCGTTCTCTCAAAAGGAGGTCAACTAAGCGGTCAATCCCTCCTAAGCCGACTTTGACCTCTCCCCCGGTTCCCGTCGCCTCTGTACACAGAGGAGCAGGTTGAGAGGGTGAGGTTCCATGGATCGAATCGTACAAAAAAACGGCCTCCGCCGGGCCAGCTTACGCCGGACGTTGGCCGATCACTACAGCTTCGGAGGATCCGAGGATATGGACTCTGAGTTCTGCTGTTACCAGTTGTGTGAGACATAGAGCATAACCTTAGGATTATGCCCCAGTGGATTGGCTTTGAGGTCAAAGTTCATCCGGGAGAGTTCAAGGCTTTTCCTGCGATTATAGCTCCGTACCGTCTTCATCGCATCCACCACCGAGACTATACGATTCACCAAAGAAAGCCCCACCATATAGAGAGCTTTTCGCGATGCGTCCTTGCTTCGGTTCTTAAGATCTCTGTAGTGAGCTCTGGACTCCCTGCTGTCCCAGGCCCAGTACCAGAAATCGTCCTCCGGATAAGGCTGCCGTTCTCCCCGATAGTACAGGGGGGCGAATTGGTTGTATTGATCCCGGCTGTCATAGAAGGCCAGCTGATCGAAGAAACTTTCCGATTTTCCCTCCAAATCCACCTTTGCGCGCGATGCGGCATAGACTTTGTAGTCATCCTCCAGCCATGCTCCGTACGTTCGAAAAGCGAAAAAGCCTGCCCAGAGTGAAGCCTCCGAGAGGATGAATACCTTGCCCTTGGTTTTGGATCCGCCGTAGATTTCGCCGGCGCCAGGCAGTATGAGCGAAAGAAGAGCCGCCGTGGTCGTCGATTTGAGGCCCTCCTTTTTTTCCTCAAATTCTCCCGGCATCTGAAAAAAATCGTCCGGTTCCTCGGACACATAATAGTGACCGGGGAAACCGGTCCCGCCCGGGTGTCCCAAGGGGAATTTTGCCTGTTGGGAAAACAGCACGCTATTCGACTTGTGGTCCAGCCTCACCAAGCTCTTCCCGGCAGTCTCTGCGTTGGCCGGGGAGTTTCCTGAGAGGACTAATAGGGCCAGACAACTAATGGTTAGACTTCTCATCCAATATCCTTTGACTCACTTCTTATCATTGTAACACGCTTTCAGAATCGCAAGGTCGCAGACAGCCGAGGAATCAGCTCCTGGTTCCGCTCGACCAGCCTCATCTTAAACTCCACGTGGCTGAACTTCTCGCCCCTCTTGTTGTATCTTTTCGCGGTAAGGGCAGCGTCAAAGGCTGACAGTATGCGATTCCCCAGCAAGAACATGGCGGAGTACTTGGCCTTGTTGAGAAAGTCGTTGGAGACCTTACGCTGGTTGATGTAGTCATCCCAGAGAGGGCTGGGCTTTGGTGTACCGTCAGTCTCAAGCTCACCTTCATAATCGACCCAACCCCATGCGAATTGCTTATACTTCCCGATCATCTCATAGTACTGCTGATTACGCTCATTCGGCAAGGTATGCGTATATTTCTCTTTCACGGTATCGGGCAGGAGGGCCCACCAATCGAGGTAATCGTCCTTGTCCCAGTAGCTGTTAGCAAAAGCTTCGTAGTCGTCCTCCTTGGCCTTGCCTTTGCCCTGATAGTTGAGGAGGAAAGCCCAGAGCGCGACATCCAAGCCCAAGAAGACGGCAGCCTTGATCTTCGAGCCGGCGTAGAACTCCCCGCTGCCGGGAACGATCAAGGAGTAAAGAAAAGCCTTCTTTACCGATTTTCCCTTGAAGCCATATACGTCCACGCTCTCCTCCCCTTTCGCCGCTTCGCTCTCACCGGCAAGATAGGAGGCGTGGCTCAGTTTAAATACCCTCTGGGCCCGCTCAAAGTCGCCTTGCGCCAGATCGTTCTGGAACGAGAACGGTTGATCCTTGTTCTCAACTAAGGTGCTCGCATTGCTCACTGAAAAAGCGGCAAATGCAAACAGCAGAAGAATCGCCACGGTCAGAACAGCTTTTCTCTCCATCTTCTCCTCCTTATGAATTACGTTCTTTTGTCTCTCATCCTTTAACTCCGTACGGGCGGGCGTCTGGGCGTTTCATCCGTTGGTATGAACCATATGGTTCATACCGTTGACCTATTTGACTATTGCCATCTTGAAAAACACCACCTGACTTTCATTGTCTGATTTTGCCTCCACCCGGCATAGATAGACTCCGCTGGCGAATCTGGAGCAGTCCCATGGGCGCTCGTTATGAGTGCGCCCCACACCCGGACCGGGAAACTCGTCCACCAGCATTCCTGAAAGATCATACACTCGGATGCCTACCTCCGCGTCCTCCTTTAGGAAATATCTGATCTTAGTTTGATCTTCGGCTGGATTGGGGTAGTTGAATGCCATCTTTGGCGGCAACAAGTCTCCAGCCAGCGGAGTAATGGGCGGTAACTTCTCTTTGGGGAAGTAATTGGTATGCCCGGCGTCATAGCCATACATGACCCAGGGAAGGTTGTCTTCGTCATATATTCCCGGCAGATCCCAGGCATAGATGAAGCCGTCGTCGCTGGCCACCAGAAGCTCAACATCCGTGTCTTTATCCAGGTTTATCAAAATCGGAGATGACGTGACGGGTCCACCCACCGGCAGAGGGAATCCATCCACCATCCTTCCTTCCCAGTTGTAGGCCAGAATCTGCCTGTTCTTTGTGCCCACGATTATGTCGGGATAACCATCTCCGTCAACATCTCCCAGAATGGGAGACGATTCTATCAGATCCATGGATTCAGATGGATAGCTTAAGTCTACCGGGAAATTGCTCACCAGCGTGCCGTTGAAGTTGTAGGCAAAGATCTTGTCGCTGGAGGCCAAGACTATCTCCAGATATCCATCTTTATCTATATCGCCCAACACGGGCAAACATGTCAGTCTCTCATTTGTCAGCACCGGGAAACCAAGCGAAGGGTTCAAATCCCGATCGAATGCGTAAATTGTTCCACTTGAACAAGGCAAAACCACTTCTGGATCACCGTCCCGATCGATGTCTCCCGTCACTGGCGATGAAAAAGCGTCATCACACACGTCCTCGCAATACCGACCCATGTGGGGATACATGGTGTATTTACAGATATAAGTCACCAAAGGACGTCTCGTTAATATGAAGTTGGTGCTATAGTCATCGGTTCCGGCCATGCCTTCTACGTTTCCGTTAATCCCCTCCGAGGAGAGCACCTGCCCGTCATAGGAAACTACAAAGGCGCGAGAATGGTGATCGGGAATCGCAACGCTTACGACTATTTCTTGGCTTGTCTCAACAGAGTCGAAACTGCAGATAACGGGAGCCATTGAGACTCTATCGCCGAGCGAAATTGGGAAACCATCTAGAATGTCTGCTCTTCCGTCTTCATTGAAATCATAAGGATGCCAGGCATAAACTCTACCATCCACAGTTGCAGCAACTACCTCCAGAGTATCGTCGCCGTTCAGATCGCCGAGAGAAGGCGGGCCGAAGAAAGCGGAATCGTCCTCTGCGAATATGGCCAACGGCAAGAAAACCTCCGTAGAATCGAAGAGAGTGTCCACTACCCACCCTCCCGAATTAGGAATCACCGGGGCGCCGCCAGCTCCCCATGCGTGTATGAACGGTCCAGCAGAGGCATAAATCTCCAGACCTCCCCTGACCGAAACCAGTGGACTAATGCCTATCTCGGGAGTGAATTTCTGGGGGAAGCCGAATTGTGCCCAACCCCTTGAGATGTCCAGGGTCATCAGCGTGCCCGAGTTGCTGATATCGGTGATCGAGACGTGCGTGTCGGATCCGTTCCTGCTCTTTGAAGATGGGAAAGTATGTGGGGTCAGGGAGGTGTTGTTGCCCTTGTAAAACATATCTTCCTGGCGTCCGTAGCCTGCATGATAATTCCCGCCGAAGTCTATTATTCCGTCCGCCTCCACGATGGTCAAGAAACGCCTGTCCTTATCCAGTTGGAGCTGGTTGTCCCAGAAATTGTTCAGGCCGTCGAGATCGTAGTCTAAGTATGCCACTCCCTCGTCCACGTGCCAGATCAGGATTCCCGAGCCGGGCAGCAGCCAGTCGTATTCCCGGTTGTATCTCACGCCCAGATTCACCGGACCCAAAATGACGTTAGTGGCGCTGTCTGCGCGAAGACCGCTGAAATGATCGCCATCGATATCGACCTGCCGGTTTTCTATGAGAAAATACTCTTCCGGGCTAATGGGTATCTTGATAAGCTGGCGGTCTTCGGTCAGCAACTCCGCGGCGAAGAGTTCCGTGTCGTCACCGGTTATTTCCTCCGGCTCGACAAAGCCCAGGTAAGCCCTGCTCCAGGCACAGGGGTAAACCGGCAGGACTCCCGAGACGAACTTCCCGTATCCCACGTCCACTCCCACGAGCTGGGCGTTGTTATCCATCAGGGCAAAGTCGCCCACCTGGGTTAGGAAGGTCTCGCTGTTGTACAGGTCCACCAAACCCAATTGATGTCCGAACTCGTGGGCGAACACCCCGTTTAAGGCGCCAACCCGGTTATCCTGTGACCGGGTCTCCGGCATGAAGGTCCCCTCGGTTATGGGAAAGATCCCGCCGTTAACCCACACCTCATCTCTCAGCATGATGAAGCCGCTGAAAAGGTCACCCGGGGTCGGATTCACCAACTCCCCCAAGTCACTCTGTAAATCTGATCCGGCATGAAAGATCACGTAGCAATCATAGTTGGAGAAGTCTATATGATAGGTTTGCGAATCTCCATAAACAGAAAAAGAATCCGCCAGATTGAAACTGTCGTGAAAGAACCTTGTCAGCATCTCAACCTTGACGGCCATGGAGGAATCCGGGGCGCCGTAATAGGTCATCGGGTTGGGCAAGCGGTAAGCTACGTCGTCGTCCCTGGGAAAAACCTTTCCTTCAAGTGAGAGCTGACCTTCGGAGATGGTCCACCAATAGTTGTGTAGTGCCAGGATGTGCTTCTCAAAATAAAGGCTATGATGGGGTGAAGGATCTATTAAGTGTCCTTCCTCGGCAAGAAAATCGTCCTGGGTTCTCAGGTCAAAAAGACCGTTGCCCGTGGTTCGGGGATCGTCCGGAACCTCCTCCTCAAATTCGACCCTGATTCCCAGTATCCTTAAGGTCTTCGCTGGCGAAAGAGCTAACTTGGAAAGACGAGGCAGAGAATAGGGCTGCTCCCTTTCTAGAGCAAGCAGGTTCTTCTTCGATACGTCGCTTTTGAATGCCGATCTCTCAAGCATCTGGGCCGACGTTTTCTCGATGCTCAAGGGCTCTTT
>Ga0114919_10002024_pt1 | contig 16336 bp, 12 predicted proteins | sample BlataG_FD_88682 | JGI IMG/M metagenome (GOLD analysis project Ga0114919, IMG submission 88682) | Deep subsurface microbial communities from Black Sea to uncover new lineages of life (NeLLi) - Black_00105 metaG | ecosystem: Environmental > Aquatic > Marine > Oceanic > Sediment | place: Atlantic... | reverse complement strand
GGCCTTGTGGAAATGATGAGCAAGCCGCTGGATATCGAGCGGCTGCGAGGCACGCTCCGGCGGGAGCTGGCGCGCGCGGACAAGGGCAAGCGCAGCATGCTTCGGACCAAGCGGCTCCGTCACCTCGCGCGAGACGTGAACATCGAGCGCAAGGTCGTTCAGGGCCAGTTGGACGGCGCGTGCGCGGACCTGACCAGCGCCTACCGCACGCTCAGCGGACAGATGTCCCTCCAGCAGGTCGTGATAGGCTACCAGAACGACCTGGTCGCCGCCCGCAACGACGACGACGTGTTTCGGTCGCTCTTCCAACTGTTCGTGAAGCGCTCCGGGCCGGTCTTCGGCATGGCGCTGGTGTGCGACGCCGAGGCCGAGCTCCGCATATCAGGACGATTCGGCGTGCCGTTTCCGGACAAGCCTGGCTTCTGCTCCCGCCTGTCGGCGCCGCTGGTGGAGCAAATGCTCAACGAGCCCGGCTGCGTCGTAATCGACGCCTGGGAGGAAAAGGATACGTTCGACGAGCAGATACACAGGTTCCTGCCCGGCTTGACGGTGATGGCCATGCCGCTGATGCCCTCGCCCGGCGAGCTGATTGGGCTGGTGATCCTGTACCGCAAGGGCGAACAGCCCTTCACCGGCATAGACGCCGCGCTGGCGGAAATGCTGGCCCACCCCACCGCCCTGGCCGTGCAGCGGAACGAGTGACGCCAATTGCCGATTTCCAATTGCCGATTGTCGATTGAGAAACGGCGTGCCGCTAGCCGTGCCCGTCACCGCCTACCGCGACATCCTCGCGCCGCACACTTACGGCCAACTATCGACCATCGTCACGGCGATGCAAGGAGTCTGAGGAATGGTCCGGCTCCTCGATACCCAACTCAGCCATCACAGCGCCGCGAAAGTCTGTCATTGTCGTAACAGCGGCGTCAGAGAGCGTCTTCAATCTCATCGGGAGTTGCTCTGTTGCCACCTGCAAGGGGAGATCTCTTGCGGCCTCGATCTGCTCGTCTATGGCCGCGCCGAAGCCTGCCGTCACACGTGCCACGCGTTCCGTAAAGAAGAAAATCTTCGTGGCGATAACCAGCTGACAATTGGTCTGCGATTCCCTGAGCCTAGCGGCCCATGTGCTGTCACGCCACAGCCCGGACAAGCCATGCGTCTCAATGGCTCGGCGTGCCTCGTCACAGGTGGTCTTGAACTCGAAGATGTGCTTGAGGATGGTGGAATAAGCGTCGGACCTGGCCGCCCAGCATTGCTGCTCCCGGAATCGCTCCAGCGACCGTTCGACGGCGTCCTTGGCGGCAGATTCGGCGGCGATCGTCGCGGCATTCTCGGCAGCGCTGGCGGCGATCTTGGCGGCGAGGATGCCGAACAACCCAACGAGCCCAGCCGCCACAAAGGGCGACGCTATCGCGATCCACAGAGGGATTCCTGTTCCGTTGTCCCCGGCGGCGAGCATTCCAATCAGAGCGTACATGGGCGTCCCTTTCTACCCGGCCTCACAGCAGACCTGCGGAGAAAAGCCACTGTAACGAGCATGAACTGAAACATCAATCGACGTTCGGCGATCTAAAGACAGGAAACATCATGGCAAAGAAGAAAGAGGCCAAGACGCTGCTGGAGAAGATCGAACTGGCCCGGGCGCACATGCTTCAGTGCGAAGTGGCTCACAAGGCCGCCGAAGAGCGGTTCGGCTACTTCGTCCAGCCAAGAGACGGCTGGCCGGGCGCTGACGATTCACCACTAGCGGAATGAAACGCGGCAGGCATCCCACGGCCGCCGCGTTTCTTCTTTCAATCGGCAAGCGGCAATTGGAAATCGGCAATTGCTAGTACCGGTAGTGTTCCGGCTTGTAGGGCCCCTCGACGGGCACGCCGATATAGTCGGCCTGCTCGGCCGTCATCCGCGTCAGCTTGGCGCTGAGCTTATCGAGGTGCAGCCGGGCGACTTCCTCGTCCAGCTTCTTATCCAGGCGGTATACGCCGATCGCCCGGTCCGGATTGGCGTGGATGTCGATCTGGGCCAGTATTTGGTTCGTGAAGCTACTGCTCATCACGAAGCTCGGATGCCCCGTCGCACAGCCGAGGTTGACCAGCCGCCCCTCCGCCAGGATATAGATGCAATGGCCGTCCGGGAACGTGTAGCGATGCACGGGGCAGAAGCTGCCCTTGATTTCTTCCTTCTCGACGCCGGACATCTTCTCCAGCACGTCCATCTCGATTTCGTTGTCGAAGTGGCCGATGTTGCAGACGATTGCCTGGTCCTTCATCTTGGCCATGTGCTTGGCGGTGATGACGTTCTTGTTGCCGGTGGCGGTGACGAAGATGTCGGCGAGCGGCAGGGCGTCGGCGACGGTGGCCACCGTGTAACCGGCCATGCACGCCTGAAGGGCGCAGATCGGGTCGATTTCGCTGACCATCACGCGGGCCCGCTCGTTGGCGAGCGACTCGGCCGAGCCCTTGCCCACGTCGCCGAAGCCGCACACCATCGCCGTCTTGCCGCTGATCAGCACGTCCATCGCCCGCTTCAGGCCGTCGGTCAGTGAGTGACGACACCCGTAGATGTTGTCGAACTTGCTCTTGGTGACCGAGTCGTTCACGTTGATCGCCTGGAACAGCAGCTTGCCGCCGGCCAGCATCTGATAGAGGCGGTTGACGCCGGTGGTCGTCTCCTCGCTGACGCCGCGGACATTGGGGGCGATCTCGTGCCAGTGGCCGGGCCGCTCGCCCTGCACGCGCTTGAGCAACGCGTTGATCGCCTGAAGCTCCCTGTTGTCGGTCGGCTCGTCGATGATGGCCGGGTCGTCCTCGGCCGCGTAGCCACGATGGATCAGCAGCGTGGCGTCGCCGCCGTCGTCGACGACCTGGTCCGGGCCCGTGCCGTCAGGCCAGGTGAGGGCGCGGTACGTGCACTCCCAGTATTCCTCGAGCGTTTCGCCCTTCCAGGCGAAGACGGGCACGCCGGCTGCGGCCATGGCGGCCGCTGCGTGGTCCTGCGTGGAGAAGATGTTGCACGATGCCCAGCGAACGTCGGCGCCGAGGGCCTTGAGTGTTTCTATCAGCACGGCCGTCTGAATGGTCATATGCAGGCTGCCGGTTATCTTCACGCCGGCGAGCGGCCTTTTCTTGCCGTACTCCTTGCGCGTGGCCATCAGGCCGGGCATCTCCTGCTCGGCGATTGCCATTTCCTTCCGGCCAAAGTCGGCCAGCGTAATGTCTTTCACTTTGTGATCCATTGTTCCGCTCTCTGATTTCACGGTGGTCATGGGCCGTTCCTTCTGCCGGTCACCTGTGGGGGGATGAGGCATATTGTCCCGTCCGGCTGCGACAATTGCAACGCCGTTCGCCCGCCGGCGGAGAGACTACTTTCCGCCCCAGTATTTGTCGTACAGGGCGGCGGTCCGGCCGGACAGACGCGCCAGTGCGGCCGCGGCGCCTGGCTCGCCTCCGATGTAGGCCAGCATGAGCCGGCCCTCTTCCCGGCACAGCTCATCGTGCTGCGGGAATATCTCCCGCTCGCAGAACAGCGCGTACTTCGTCAGCCGCAGCGGCCCGACCGGGCGCGGGCGGTCGTTCGGCAGCGATTCCATCGCCACCGAGTACAGGTCCTTGATCGAGGATATCAGATCGGCCAGGTCTGCACTTGGCGCGAAGGCGATCGTGTAGTACGTGTCGAAGTAGCGGTGCTTGGCCGTGCTGTGGGCGTCGGTAACGCCGACGACGGGGACTTTCCGCCCCTTGGCGAGCTGGCTGTGATAGTGTGCAGTCTGCAATGTGTTGCTGTCGCAGTCGGCGTCGTAGCCGCCGATGACCTCGTACGCGTCGAACGGCTGGGTGTCGAATATGTGGTCCGTCAGCGGCATGCCGGGGTGGTACCGTCCGCCCGCGACCCAGTACGGATGACAGAACACGCCAAGCCCGCCGGCCTGGCGTATCTTGTCGAACGCCCACACACACCCGGCGTAATGGACGGCATTGACGCCTTCCGGCACGGGGCCGATCTGCTCGACCAGCTTGGCGACATCCTTCTCGAAGGCGTCGTGGGCCTCCTGGCTTGTCATGTTCACGCTCCGCGAGCCGCCGAAGTTGATGATGTGCGGCGGCGTCTCGGGCAGGTGCACTTCCTCGCCGGGATACATGCGAAGGTCCGCATCCACGTCCTTGTAGGCGTCGATGACCTCCAGCGACGGTGCGTACGCGCCGTGGTCCGTCAGGGCCATGAAGTCTAGCCCGATCCGCCTGCACGCCCCAGCCACGTAGGCTGGGTCCTCCGAGCCGTCCGAGCGACAACTGTGCAGGTGGATGTCGCCCTTGTAAGGCCGGCGTGCGAACAGGTCCTCCGCGACGGAGTAAATGTGGAGCTCGGCCGACCGCTCGGCCCCGCCGTTATCGGCCCACTTGAGCACGAGCACGTGCTCCTGCTCGCCCTCGAACGTTCGCGTGTAGTGGATTACGCCGTCGATCACCTCGACCGGCTCGTCCGGCGATGCCTCCCACGTGGCTGCGCTGCCGTAGCCGTCCAGAGGCCAGTAGGCCACCTGGTACTCGTCGCGCGCGTGGACCTGCTGGAGGGGGGTGATTTTGATGGTGGTCTTGGCGCCCGCGAGCACCACGCGGGGGGCGATGTCGAAGAACCGGTTCACTTGCTTTACTTCCATGGCGTGCGAAGCTCCTCAGGCAATCGTGTCGTCAGGTGGGCCTCCGGCGGGTGGGGCCCGGCGTGCGGGGGGCCATTATATCACTCCCCCAGCCCATATCCACCGCCGGGCAGGCGAGCTTGATCTATCGGCCCGGCCGTGGTACACTCAACGTTTACACCCGCATGGAAAAGAGCACTAGCACAAGCAGACCCCGCAAAAGCGCTCCGCGGGCCGGGGCCGGCAAGTCGGCCCGGAAAGCCGCCGCCAAGAAAGCCGGCAGGAAGGCGAATAGCAAGCCCAACGGCAAGCTCAACGGCCAGAGCGGCAACCGGCGGGAAATCGTCATCCTCGGGGCCAAGGAGCACAACCTCCAGAACATCGACGTCCGCATCCCGCGGGACAAGATGGTCGTCGTGACGGGGCTGAGCGGATCGGGCAAGAGCTCGCTGGCGTTCGACACCATCTACGCCGAGGGCCAGCGGAAGTACGTCGAGAGCCTATCCGCCTACGCCCGCCAGTTCCTCGAGCAGCTCTCCAAGCCGGACGTCGAGCACATCGAGGGCCTGCCGCCCACCGTCGCCATCGAGCAACGGGCAGGCAGCAGCAACCCGCGATCAACTGTCGCGACCGTCACGGAGATATACGACTACCTGCGCCTGCTGTTCGCCCGGGTAGGCACACCGCACTGCTGGGAGTGTGGCCGGCAGATCACCTCCCAAACCGTCAGCCAGATGGTGGACGCTTTGTTCACGCTGCCGGAGGGCACGCGGTTCATGGTCATGGCGCCGATTGTCCGCGGGCAAAAGGGCCAGCACGTCGAGTCACTCCAGCACGCCCAGCGGGAGGGGTTCGTTCGCGTGCGGATCGACGGGGAGCTGTACGACCTGAAAAACCTGCCCGAGTTGGCCAGGACCCGCAAGCACACCATCGAGGTCGTCGTCGACAGGCTGGTCCTCAAGGGTTCCGTGCAGATTCGCCTTTCCGACAGCATAGAGACGGCCCTGGCGCTAGCCGGCGGAGTGGTCACCATTTCTTACGAGGAGCGCGACGAGCAGGACGACCCGCCCCAGGCCGATGACGAGCCTGCCGAGCCCTCACCGGGAGTGTGGAAGGACATGGTGTTCTCCGCCACCTACGCCTGTCCGAAGCACCCGCAGGTGTCGCTCGCCGAGCTTTCGCCGCGGATGTTCAGCTTCAACAGCCCATACGGCGCGTGTCCAAGCTGCGACGGCCTGGGGACGATACTCGAGTTCGACCCGGACCTGATCGTGCCCGACCCGTCGCTGGCGCTGTCCGGCGGGGCGGTCGACGCCTGGAGGCACGGCGGCAAGCGGATGAACATCTTCTACAACCGCGCCATTCGCAGGTTCTGCCGAATCTGCGGCGTATCCGCCAACGAGCCCTACGAGTCGCTGCCGGCCAATACCCGCAAGATTCTCATGTACGGCGATTCGGCCCAGAAGTGGGAAGGCGTCATTCCCAACCTCACGCGGCGCTGGCAGAAGACAGACAGCGAGTTCGTCAAGAACCGCCTGCACGGGTACTTGTCCGAACAGGCGTGCACGGACTGCGGGGGCACGCGGCTTCAGAAGGCGTCGATGGCGGTCACGATCAACGACAAGAACATCCACGACGTGACGAGGCTGTCGATAGCGGAGAGCCTGGCCTACTTCGACACGCTCGAACTGGACGCAGAGAAGCGCACGATCGCCGAGACGATTCTCCGCGAAATACGCCACCGCGTGAAGTTCCTCGCCGACGTCGGGCTGGACTACATCTCCCTGGATCGCACCTCGGCGACGCTGTCCGGGGGAGAGGCCCAGCGGATACGCCTGGCCACGCAGGTCGGCAGCGGACTGGTCGGCGTGTGCTACGTGCTGGACGAGCCCACGATAGGCCTGCACCAGCGGGACAACCAGAGGCTTATCAGCACGCTCAAACACCTCAGGAACATGGGCAACACGGTGATCGTCGTCGAGCACGACGAGGCGACGATCCGCTCTGCGGACATGGTGCTGGACATGGGCCCGGGGGCGGGCAGGCACGGCGGCAAGATAGTCGCCCAGGGCACGGTCGAGGAGGTCTGCGCGTCGGACCAGTCCATCACGGGCAAGTACATGTCCGGCAAGATGTGCATCGACGTGCCCAAGCGCCGCAGGGAGATGTCGGCCAAGCGCCGCGTGCAGCTCAAGGGCTGCCGGGAGAACAACCTCAAGGACATAGACGTGGGCTTCCCGCTGGGAGGGATAATCTGCGTGACGGGGGTGTCCGGCTCGGGCAAGAGCACGCTGGTGAACATGACACTCCTGCCGGCCATGCGCCGACGGGTCTATAGCAGCAAGGACCGACAGGGCGATTTCGACAAGATCCTCGGCGTGGGGCACGTGGACAAGGTCATCGCGATCGACCAGTCGCCGATCGGCCGAACGCCGCGGTCGAACCCGGCTACGTACACGAGCGTGTTCGATCTGATCCGGCAGCTATTCGCCAAGACTCGCGAGGCCAAGATCCGCGGGTACAAGCCGGGGAGGTTCAGCTTCAACGTCAAGGGCGGGCGGTGCGAGGCCTGCCAGGGCCAGGGCACAAAGCGGATCGAAATGCACTTCCTGCCTGATGTTTACGTCACCTGCCAGGAGTGCAAGGGCTCGCGGTACAACCGCGAAACGCTGGAGGTGAAGTACAAGGGAAAGAACATAGCCGACGTGCTGGCGATGCGGGTGGAGGAGGCGCTGGGCTTCTTCGACGCGTTCCCGAAGATCAAGCAACTCCTCAAGGCCCTGTCGGACGTGGGGCTGGGCTACGTCGAGCTGGGGCAAAGCTCAACAACGCTCTCCGGCGGGGAGGCCCAGCGCGTCAAGCTGGCCACCGAGCTCGGCAAGACGGCGACCGGCCATACGCTGTACGTCCTGGACGAGCCCACGACGGGCCTGCACTTCGCCGACATCCGCAACCTGCTGAACGTGCTGAACCGCCTGGCGGACATGGGCAACACGATCATCGTCATCGAGCACAACCTCGACGTGATCAAGTGCGCCGACTGGATCATCGACCTCGGCCCCGAAGGCGGCGACGCCGGCGGGACCGTCGTCACGGAAGGCGCCCCCGAAGACGTCGCACGCAAGCGCAAGAGCTACACCGGGCGATTCCTCGCCAAACGTCTCAAGCCCGCCCGGGCATGAGACGGGTCTCTGCGGCGGGCGAACTCTAGGGCCTTTCCGATTCGTCGAACGATTCCAGCGGCACGATGGCGACCCAGCGATTGGTCCGCACCGCCAGGACCTCCTGTCCCTGCGACAGGTGTGAGTACAGCGGATGCATAAAGTGCAGGTAGAACGACTCGCCCCGTCCTGTGCGCCGATCCGTAACGGTCCCGCTACGGTGGTAGCCATGGTCCGGGCCGTCGACATTCACGTGCATCTCCTCGAACTCAACAGGCCCGACGGCGATATCATGCTGCGCCGGCGTTATCAACGGGCCTGAGGCGGCGGCGACCATCGCCTCGGTGAGTGCCTGACAGGCGCTTGGGTCATAGTCGGCCCAGGCGGAATACGTGTTGTTCCAGACGATCACGGCCCGGCCCTGCCAGCGCTGGAGAAACTCCCCCCTCGCCGGGGCGTCGGGCATCGTGGGGGAGGTCGCGGGGGCGCCGGCTGCTTCGTAATCGCCCGCCATCAGCGCCAGCGTCAGCACCTCATGCTCGCCGTCGAGGAACTCCCGGACAGTAGGCGGCATCTTGTGGAGTGTGATTTGCGTCCCGCTGCCGGCGGACAGCGTGGGGGGCGTGATCTGGCCGGTATGGACGCTTGCGACGTACCACGGCCAGGGCAGGCGGAGGGCGATCTCGGCGACCAGCCGGACCGGACTGCCCGGCGGCAGGTTGTCGGCCTGGGACTCAGCCTGGATATCAGCTTGGGGATCGGTTGGCTCACAGCCGGCCGACAGGGCCAGGCCGAGGGCGACCAGTGACAGGACGGCTCGCGCGGCGCTTGCTCTGGTAGTCATGTGAGTATCTCCCTTTCTTGCTGGTGATTATACACCGCCGCGGCGCGTGAGTTCTCGAAACCTGGCCCGAGGGATGGGCGCGTCGGGAGCGCCGAACTGACAGGGCGGGCCCGGCTGGCTCTGGGCGGACGGGAGTTGCCGCTCCCTTGGCCGTCGTGTGGAAAAATCTTGTCAGGCGTGGGCTTGCGGTATCTAATGACGCCCGCGAAGGCGATGAGCCTACGGCATGTCAAATCTCCGACGCGGGCCATGATTATGCCCGCCGGCGAACGAAGGGAGACGAACAATGGCACGAACAACAGGCCTGATCGCGATGCTGGCCCTTGCGGCCACGGGTGGGTGCAGCTCTCTACAAATCGTTCCGTGTCCGAAGTACGTCGGCTGGGTGGACTTCAGCGCCGGCTCGTACGTGACCTTCGAAGGGGTGGAACGCGTCGGGAATGTCGAGCGGCCGTTCCGCATGACCGAGAGGCTCCTGGTGGCCGGTGAGGACGAAGTAACGCTGGAACTCACGATGGTCTACTACGACGACGACCAGCCGGGCCAGCCGATGGTCAGGCAGCAGCGGCTGAAGTCCGTAATCTGGGCCACCGAGGACCCGACCACGCATCCCGACGCCGAGACCCATCGGCAGGGCGTGGAGATGCTGATGGTCGGCGACGAGCTCGTCGAATGCGAAGTGACCGATATCGCTCTGGACACGCAGTTCCTCATGCTGGGACAGAAGCTCTCCGTCAGACTGTACTCGAACGAATCGGTTCCCGGGCGGGTCGTCAAGGTCGCTGAGGCCACCAGCACCACGGATCGGTTCTACTACGTGGAAAAGCACGTCGTCGAATACCGGGTCGTGGACAAGCAAGAACAGCAATGACCGGACCGTTCATACCCCCCAGGCATCCGCAGGCAGGCGCAGTGTACACAGCCTTGGCGCTGATCGCGGTTACGATGACGGCCGGTTGCATTCCCAACGCCGAGTACGTCACCGAGGAGCGGCACCAGCGCGGCGTGGTGTTCATCTTGCCGGGCATCGAGGGAATCAGCGCGAACAACGTCGGCATACAGCAGGGCCTGGCCGACGGGGGCGTGCCGTTCGCCCTGCGGATCTATCCGTGGGGGTTTCCCGTGCCGGGCGTGGGCATGTTCATCAATCAAACGGACGTCATCGGCAACCGCAGCGCGGGCGGCCGCCTGGCCGACGAGATCGTGCGGTACCAGCAGACCTACCCGGGCAGGCCCGTGTTCCTGATCGGTCACAGCGGCGGGGGAGGGATAGCCGTGTTCGCCATGGAATCCCTGGGCGGCAAGGCCGGCGCAAAGCCCATAGACGGAGCGTTCCTGGTCTCCGCCAGCCTGTCGTCGGACTACGATCTGTCCTCAGCCCTGAGGATGACCCGCAGGGGGCTGGTCAACGTCTACAACTCGCTGGACACCAGCCTGCTGGGCGTGGGCACAGCGGTGTTCGGCAACGTCGACGGCGGGCACGGAGATTCGACCGGGCGGACTGGCTTCTACAACAGCTACCCGAACGTGTACGAGATGGAAATCACGGCCGAGCAGTACGGCACGATCGGCGATCCGCACACGATAGCCACCAGCGCCGCCATCGTGGCAGACTACGCCCCGCCTTGGCTGATGAACCCGACCTGGCCCCCGTCAGGACGGTCGCCAAATCACCTGCCCGCCCGTTCCGCCAATTCCGTCCGATCGCCGTCGGAATGACGGCGGGAACGGGCGGAATGGTGGCAACGGTGGGAATGGCGGGGACGATGAAAAACCGGCGACACCGGAAGTAACGAAGGAAGGACCGGCGACACCCGCCGTGAGCTTGTCGAACGGTTCTGTCGCCGGCTAAACGGGCGGATTCAACGGTTGCGTTTAGACGCCATTAGTTGACCAATCGCGTTTAGCCGCCGTCAGAATGACGGCGGAAGCGGCGTCACGAAGTCCCAGTGCTGAGGGGGCATGCCGGCCCGCACGGGGTTGGCGTTAATATATTCCGCCACTATCGCCATCGTCCGATGGTCTTCGATGAACACCTTCCACTGGCCTCGCGCCCACGGAGTCCGTGGGAGCTGCAGCAGCCGCGTTGCCTCGCCCTTCAGCTTGCCGATGACGTATTCCAACCTGTACGCGGCCCGGTCGAGCAGGATGTGGACGTGATCGTTCATGATCGCGCAGGCACGGACCACCAGATGCAGTCTGTTAACCGTCACTGCAAATGCACGAGCCACTATCGGGCGGGTAGTATCGTCTATGAAGTACGGCGGACGATTCAGCTTGGGCCGCGCCTGCGTCCAGAAATGGCGCAGGACCTTTGGGGCGGGCTGGCCCGCCCGGCGGCCATAGTGTGCCTCTCCCAAATCGCGCAACGCTTGTTTGTACACCTCTGCGGAGAATGACCCTCTCGGATCGTTAGGCAGCCAGGTGCCGTACGTCGTGAAGATCGCATGATAGGCGATGATCATTTGGGCCCCTCGGTAGTGACGGTGCGAACGCCCGGGACGAGGGAAAGAACCCGGCGGACGGCGGAAACGACCGGCGACATTCTGTCGCCGGCTAAACGTTTACATCAAGCACACGCTCGCGATCAAGTGCACGCTTACGGTCAATCGCGTGCTTACGGTTAAGCGCGTGCTTACGGTCAAGCGCATCAATGGTCCACCGGCTCGCCGAGCATTGACTGGATTTCCGCGAGCTTTGCCTGGAGGTCGGCGGCGGTCTTGGCTTCCATGGTGAGGCGGAGGAGAGGCTCGGTGTTGGAGGGCCTGACGTTGCACCACCAGTCGGGGTACTGGCAGGTCACGCCGTCCAGCCAGTCGATTTCCGCGTCGGAGAAGCGCTCGGCGATCTCGTTCATCTTGGCCTGCTTGTCCTCGACCTCGAAGTTGATCTCGCCACTGTGGGTGTAGCAATTCAGCGGGGCTACGAGTTGGCTCACAGGCAGGGGCTGGGCGGAAAAGACCGTCGCCGCCACGGCGAAGGCGATCGCGCCGCTGTCGCAATTGTAGTTGTCGCGGAAATAGAAGTGCCCGCTGAGCTCGCCGCCGAAGATGGCGTTTCCATCGGCTAGCGCCTTCTTCATAAACGCATGGCCGACGCGTTCCCTTCGCGGCACGCCGCCGGCGGCGATGATCTGCTCGCTCACGACGCGCGAACTGCGCAGATCATAGACGACCATTGAACCCGGGCTCTCCCGCAGGAAGTGCCTCGTCAGCAGAGCCGTGATGATGTCGCAACGAACGGTTTGTCCCTTCTCGTCGACGAACATGCAGCGGTCGGCGTCGCCGTCGAAGCAGACGCCGAAGTCGGCCTTGCGTTTCTTGACGGCCGCCTTGAGCTGTTTGAGGTTGGCGTCGACCAGCGGATTCGGCGGATGGGAGAACTTGCCCGAGATCTCGAAGTTCAGCGGGATGATCTCGATGTCCGCGTCGGCGAAGACCGCCGGAAACATCCTGCCCCCGCATCCGTTGGAGGCATCCACGATAACCTTCAGCCGACGCGCGGGCCTGAAGAACTTCAGGACGTGCTTGCGATAAGGCTCCCACAGGTCCAGGCACTGCGCCGGCGCCATCGACGCCCCGATGGGCATTCGACGGACGGTGGAGACGATGCGGCGAATCTCGTTCAGGCCGGTGTCCTCGCCGATAGGCCTGGCCCGGAAGCCGGATATCTTGAACCCGTTGTACTCGATCGGATTGTGTGAGGCCGTCACCTGAATGCCCCCGCACGTGCCCAGGTGGTTAATCGCGAAGTACACCATCGGCGTGTCGCACACGCCGATGTCCACGCACCCCACGCCGCTGGCTGATATGCCCTCGATCATCGCGTCGGTCAGTGGGCTGCTGTGGGGGCGGATGTCCCGCCCCACCACAACGCGATTGGTCGTCGCCTGGCCTCGATCGTACCCCCTCAGCACACTGCGGAGGAACTGGGCGGCTGCGTGTCCGATCTTCCAGGCCAGGTCCTCGTCGATCTGCTTGCCGTAGAGCCCGCGTATGTCGTAGGCCTTGAATACCTTGTCCAGTACGTCCATGCTGACCTTTCCCGCCGCTGGCAGACAACGGGGATGATTATTCGACATCGTCGGGGTAATTGCAATCGCCAAATGGCTCGGAAGGACGGGACAAATGGCTGGCGCTGCAAGCTTCATCGAGACGATTAACCCGATAGCTTTCTCCGTATCTGTAAACAACCGGAATGGTTATGAGAGAGACCGTCTGTGACCGTCTAACAGCGGCGCTTCAGGCGACTGTCGTCGTGTATGCGCTGGCTGCACTGCTGTGGGCCCAGGGGTGCGTGGACCCCGGGCCCATCGACCCGGCCATGGTCGCGCGCTATCAGCGGGCAATGCTGGACGCGGGCCCGCAGCATCGTGACCGGCCGGGCCCGCTCGGTGAAATGCTGCCTCCCGGCAGCCACGTCGGGCCTAGGCCGCAGATCGTCATCGATGACGAGACCGGCGCCGCACACGTTGAGCTGTCGCTGGACGAGGCGATAGTGATCGCGCTGGCCAACAACCCCGACATTCGCGTGGCCGGCTACAACCCCGGCATTTCGCGACAGGAGGTCATCCAGGCCGCCGCGGCGTTCGACTACGTCGCGTTCGGCGGCTTCAACGTCGATCGCCAGGACGTGCGTGTGAACCTGTTCGGTGCGAGGAACCTGCGGACCACGGAGTTCGAGGGCGGCGTCCGTCAGACAACCGTCACCGGCGCGGCGGTGGCGCTGACCGGGACGCTGACGTGGATTCGCGACCACAGCTTCTCGCGGACGTCCCCCAGCTTCGAGCCCGACCTGACGCTGAGCGTGACCCAGCCCCTGCTGCGAGGAGGATGGTGCGAACGCAACCTCGCGACGTTACGGGTAGCGCGAATCAACAATCGTGTGGACATGGCCGCCTTCCGGCAACAGGTGGAGCAGACGGTCTCCGACGTCATCACAACCTACTGGCTGGTGGTGCAGGCCAGGCGGGACCTGGAGATCCAGGAAGACCTGCTGGCCAAAACCGAGGCGACCTACGATCGTGTCAAGAAGCGAAGCTGGCGAGACGCCGGCGCCGTGGAGATCAAGCAGTCCGAGGCGGCCGTGGAGACTCGTCGGGCCATGCTGATACGCGCGCACAAGAACATCTGGGACGCCCAGGACGCGCTGGGGCGGCTGCTGTCCGATGAGACCATCAACGCCGTGGCAGACGTGGAGATCATTCCCACGACCGCCCCCGGCGCGGAGCTGATAGCCCTGGACGTGACCGATCAACTGGTGACCGCCCTGGAGCACAGCCCCGTGCTCGCACAGGCGCGCCTGGCGATTCAGGCTGCCGACATCATCGTTCGCTTTGCCGAGAACGAGCAACTGCCGAAGCTGGACTTCGTCGGCTCGGTCGGTCTTGTCGGCGGGGGGGACACGCTCCACGAGGCCAGCGCCAGGTTCTGGAATGGCGACCTGTTCAACTACCAGGTCGGCCTGGAGCTGGAGTACCCCTTCGGCAACCGCCAGCGGCGGGCGCAGCTCCGCCAGCGACGCTACGAACGCCTCCAGGCGATCACCCAACTGCAAAAAGCCGCGGACGACGTGGCCACGCAGGTTCGAGAGCGGGTCCGCCAGGTGCAGGTGGCCTACGAGGAGATCCTCGCCCAGCGCAAGGCCGTCGAAGCCACGCAGGATCAGCTCCAGGCGCTGGAAGACACCGAGCGCATCCGAGGCGAGCTGACGCCGGAGTTCCTGCGGGTGAAGCTACAGGCGCAGGAATCGCTGGCGATCGCCGAGCGCGCCGAACTGCAGGCGATCATCGATTACAACACGGCGCTGACCGACCTGGACCGGACGACGGGCTCGGTGCTCGCCATGCACCGAGTGCGGGTCGCCATGCCGGTGATCTTCGAGGAGGTGTCCTGGGACTCACCCGTCTGGCCGAGCGACATGCCGGCCGAGGACGGGCAGGACGGTCCGCCGGCGGGCAGGCCCGGCAACGACGGGCAGGGCCCGGCAGGAACCGACAACGAGGGGACGCCGCCGGCAGGCGATGGACAGCCGGGCGACCAGCCGACCCCCGATCCGGCGCCGAACGACACCCGCGAGACGCCGCCGCCGATCGAGTCGCCCGCGGGCAATCCCGGCGAGCCGGTCGAGGCCATAATCCTGATACATCCCGATGATATGATCGCCGCCGGTGGCGAAGTGATCGATACCGTCGAACAACTGTCCAGGCGGGCGAGGAAGCTCCTCCAGCGGGGCCCCGCCTCTCGTTGAACGCCGTAAGTTAGTTTGGTACAATCACTTCCGACTGGCCCGCCCGGCCGAGAAAAAAAGGTCTCTACACAGGAAACCGGTGACACACAGTTGTCATCCGGGCATGTGATAGTTAGGGCAGCGATATGAAGATAAGCCGTATCTACAGGCTGCTGCGGTTGATCACGATGTTGCAGAGCAAGCGAAATTATACAGTCGACGAGCTGGCCGACGAGCTGGAAGTCAGCCGACGGACGATCTTCCGCGACCTCAACGTCCTGGAGATGGCTCACATTCCGTATCAGTACGACTCCTTGGCCGGCGGATACAGCATCAGCCAACACTTCTTCCTGCCGCCGGTCAACCTCACGATCACCGAAGCCCTGGCGGTGCTCAGCCTGACCGGCCGTCTGCGGACGACGGCCCAGGTGCCTCTGGTCGCCGAGGCAGCCCGCGCCGCCGTGAAGATCGAGAGCGTCTTGCCGCAGCAGATAAGTCAGTATGTCGGCACGGTGCTGGAGCGGCTGAGCATGCAGATGACGCCTGTGGCCGGCCATGAAGGCCACGAGGAAACGTTCAACGCACTGGCCAAGGCGGTCGCCGACAGGCACGTATGCACGATCGCCTACGAGAGCTTCTATGAGGACCAGACCATCACGACGGTCATCCGCCCGCTGCGGCTGGTGTTCATTGACCGGGCGTGGTACGTCATCGCCTACTCGGAAATGCACGAGGAGATTCGGACCTTCAAGGTCGTGCGGGTCAGGTCGCTGTCGGTGCAGACACAGCGTTTCGTCGAACCGGCCGACGTCGATCTGGAAAAGTACTTCGGCGATGCGTGGAAGATGATTCCGGAGGGGAAGATATACGACGTGCACCTCCACTTCGCGCCGAAGGTCGCCCGCAACGTAGCCGAGGTGCGGTGGCATCGCAGCCAGACCGTCCACTTCAACGCCGATGGGTCGAGCGAGTTCCACGTCGCCGTCGACGGGCTCGGCGAGATTACCTGGTGGCTGCTGGGCTACGGAGATCAGGTCACTGTCGTCTCGCCGGGCGAGCTCGCCGAGCGGGCGGCAGCCGTTGCCCGGGCCGTCCTGGCCAAGTATGACGACACCGGTTCGGCCCTGCCCCCGGGGGGGAAGGCCGAACCGGCGCCGCCCGATGAGCCCGGCGCTCCACGGAAGGAGAACGACTAGTGCGTGCGATCGTGCAGCGGGTCAGGTGGGCGCAGGTCGAGGTCGGCCGGTCAATCGTGGCGCGGATCGAACGAGGCCTGTTGGTCTACGTCGGCGTGTGCACGGGCGACGGCGAATCCGACGCCGAATGGCTCGGCGAGAAGGTGGCCAACCTGCGCGTGTTCGAGGACGGCCAGGGCAAGGTCAACATGTCCGTCCAGGATGCCGGGGGGGGCATCCTGGCTGTTCCAAATTTCACACTGGCCGGCGACGCCCGGCGGGGGCGCCGCCCATC
>Ga0114919_10002023_pt1 | contig 16343 bp, 13 predicted proteins | sample BlataG_FD_88682 | JGI IMG/M metagenome (GOLD analysis project Ga0114919, IMG submission 88682) | Deep subsurface microbial communities from Black Sea to uncover new lineages of life (NeLLi) - Black_00105 metaG | ecosystem: Environmental > Aquatic > Marine > Oceanic > Sediment | place: Atlantic... | reverse complement strand
GTTCTTCCATAACACAGGTTTCAGTCCAAGGCATAATTGACCTCCTTTCGGAGGCAATTATAAGCTAACAACTGTTACCCATGTTCTTAGCATAATCTGTAACCTATGTTATCGGTTTGTACCAGGGAAGACCCCCCAAAAAATTTGGGGGCCTAAACGATGGACTTTTACGTTTTTTTCATTCCTGAGGGCAAATCCAGTCCGGCACGTCCCTGTGCCTCCCTGAAATCGACTATAATCTTAACTGCAGCAGCCGGCTTATCTACCACCGTGAACACGCTAATATCTTCCGGGGCAATATGGCTATATTCTTTCAGCATCTTTTCCTTCATCCAGTCGGTTAAGCCATTCCAGTAGTCACTACCCATCAAAATCACGGGGAAAGAGGCCTGCTTCAATGTTTGAATCAATACCAGAGATTCGAAAAACTCATCCATAGTTCCATAGCCGCCGGGGAAGACGATAAAACCGTGGGCGTATTTCAGGAACATCACCTTACGACAAAAGAAATACCTGAAGTGCAGCGACAGATTCTGGTGCTCGTTCGGGACTTGCTCCATCGGCAGCTCGATATTGAGGCCGATGCTTTTGCCGCCTGCCTCTGCAGCTCCTTTATTTGCTGCTTCCATAATTCCTCCTCCTCCGCCGGTTATCACTGCAAATCCGGCCTTTGCCACTTCAAAAGCGGTCTGCACGGCAAGTTTATAATAGTGCTGCTCCGGCTTTACGCGAGCTGAGCCGAAAAATGACACTGCCGGCCCGATAGAACCAAGCTCGTCAAAGCCCTCCACGAACTCGGCCATTACCCTGAATATCCGCCAGAGGTCTTTCACCGGACTTTCAATAGTATCCATCATAATTCGTACCTCGCCCGTCCTCCGCAGAAACTCTGCTTCGGAGGATGGATATTTCGTATCTTGTATTTCGCTTCCCGATTAGACACGCCCAAACAAGTTTGAGGGTGCCACCCAAGTTTCATTAGTAATTCAAAGGTCAATAATTCTACCATAAAGCCGGGTTGTTTGCAGCGGGACAATATGTTGAAATCGGACAATTTTCACAGTCAGGTTTGCGTGCGCGGCAATACTTTCGGCCATGGAAAATCAATAAATGACTGAATAACGTCCAGTTCTTCTGTGGTACTATTTCGGCCAAATCAAATTCCAACTTTACAGCATCGCTATTAGATGAAAGTCTCAGGCGTCGAGAGAGCCGAATAACGTGCGTATCGCAAGCTATTGCGGGCCTGCCAAAGGCATTACCCAATACGACATTTGCCGTTTTTCGGCCCACGCCCGGAAGTGCTGTAAGCTTTTCCATCGTATCGGGAACCCTTCCGCCGAACTGCTCGGTTATCTCCGTACAGGTACCCTTGATACTGATTGCTTTGTTGTGGTAAAAGCCCGTGCTTTTTATATCCGATTCGATTTCCTGTATGTCGGCTGCTGCCCAGTCCTTGGCTGATTTATATTTTTTGAACAAATCACAAGTTACCATATTGACCCGCACATCCGTGCATTGTGCCGACAAGATTGTTGCAATGAGAAGCTCCAGCGGGTTCTTGGAGTTAAGCGCGGTTTTCGCAGCCGGGTATGTCTTTTTCAGTATCGGCCAAATCTTCTTAACCCGCTCAGCCGCCTCGGTCCTGTCAACCCTTCGGCTTCGCTCAGGGCATGCTTTTATTTTTTTTGCCGTTGTTTTTTTCACCATAGTTGCACTATTTCACTTTTACCCCTCACTCACGTTCCCTTCGACTTCGCTCAGGACAGGCGGGGCTCTGTGCTCTGTATTTCGAAGTTTTTCCAAAAGCGTTTTTAGCTCACCGGCAAAAAAGATACCGCGCCATCTGACCGGTTCTTTCTTGCCAGGCATAAACAGCATACTGACCGGCACGCCCGGTTCATTATACACATTTTTCAAAGCAATCGTTGCCGGAAAATCTTTTACTGTGGTATCGGCTTTAATTGCGAAGACGCCTTTTTGCTCGATTAGTTTCGCAATATCTTCGCGAGCATAAACTACTCTTTCCACCGCCCCACAACTCAAGCACCAATCGGCGGTAAACTTGATTAAAACGGGTCTTTGTTGTGTTAAAGCGTCCTCTACAGAATCGGCGTCGTACTTTTGCCAGGAAACTCGCTCGCCGGCAGGTGTAGGTAGAAACACCCATCCCGCTGTAACTGTTAGGGTAATCGCAATAATTCTTATGAGCCACTTGCGCAGTGGTTTCGTGTTGTAACCGACCCAGCCACCCCACATCCAAATACAAAAAGCGAGCACCACCGCAAAATACAGCACCCCAATTCTCCGCCCTTGCGGCAGAGCTGCAATAAGCTTTACTGCGATAATCAGCAGGACAAATCCGATGCCCTGTTTAAATAGTTCCATCCATCGCCCCGGCCTGGGGATACGCTTTAATAAGGCAGGCATCGAAGTTAGTATTGCGTACGGCACCGCCATCCCGATACCTATAACCATTATCGCAACGGTGGCAAGGAGCAAAGGCTGAACCTGCGCCCAGGCAAAGGCGGCTGCTAAAATCGCAAAGCTGCAAGGCGTGCTCAATATAGCTGCCAGAAACCCCATTCCGACAGCTCCGGAATATCCTTTGCCGGAACCGGATTTGCTTGCTATTGCAGAAGGCACAGTAATCGTAAAGACTCCGAACATAAACAGCGCCAGCACAACCAGTAAAAGTGCCATCCCTGCAACAAAAGCCGGATTGCGGAATTGGTCACCCCACTGCAATGCCGTTCCATAGAAAACCTGCAAAACGATATTCGCTCCTGCAAGGCATACGAAGAACAACAATATCCCGAAACAAAAAGCAAGGCCCATCGCAATGGATTGCCTCCTGCTTGCTTTTGCCTGTTCAACAATTCGCATCACGATAAGAGGCAGCACCGGCCAGACGCACGGCATAATATTCAGAGACAGGCCCGCCAAAAATGCCAAACCGAGAGCAAACCAGGCTGAGTAACTTGCCCGCTCGCCCGTGAACGCCGGCTCACGACCAGCTGCGGCTTCTGTCACATCGGGCAGAACGAATTTAGCTTCGCTCATTGCTGCATCGAGGGAAATACGGATATCCGTACTCAAATCGCCGAAGTCCGGCACACGGCATTGAATATCCGAGCACACCGCCCCTTCGATACCAATTTTGACGTTGACATTAGTTTCGCCAGTCTCAAATTCAGTCCGGGCGACATTAAACGGTAAAAATACTGTGAATTTGTTACTGAAGACCTGAAGCTTTTTGTCTGAAGTTTTATCAAAATACCATTCAGAGGCAGGAAATATCGGTTCAGAAAAGCTTATATAATCTTTCGCAGAGGGTTTGATTTTAAGATTCATGCCGCCTGGAGTGGTTTTGGCGGATGCATAGAAGTGCCAGTCTTTTTGCATCTCGAAATGAATCGCCAGTGCAGATTCACTACCAGGGCGAACAGCTTCATATTGCTGCTCAACCGAGATAGTAACAATATCGGTTTTGACTATATTGGCAGGAGCCGGTGCGGCGAGGCCATTAACGGCGAAAATCAAAATTAAACATAAAATAACAGCACTTTTTTCCTGCATAGGTACCTTGTAGGTAATCGGAATAGCGATAATATTACTCAAACTGACCGATTTGATGGCGGTAATAACCGTAACTCTATTATTTGCAAGTATATATAGTAGCTTGCCATTCCTTCGCTTCGCTCAAGGACAAGTCTGAGCGCAACGAGGTGAAGCGAAGAATCTGGCCCGATTGAATGTCGTTTCTGTCGCTAAGGCCAGATGCTTCGCCTCGCGGCTCAGCATGACAACAAAAAACGGTCAGTTTGATAATATCAGCTATCCGAGGGCTTTTGCTGTTCTTTCTGTTCGGGTTTTGGCTGGTCGTTTTTTGCCTGCTCGGCTGCGAGCAAATCAGCAACTGTAGGCTTGTCCAGCTCGGCGCCTTTCAAAATCAATTCCACGTCGTCGGCGTCGAGAGTTTCGTATTTCAGCAGGGCCTTTGCTATTCGCTCAAGTTTATCTTTATTTGCTTCTATCAGTTCTTTTGCCTTTTTGTACGCCTCGTCGGCAACCTTTTTTACTTCGCTGTCGATTGCTTCGGCGGTTTTCTCCGAATATTCTTTCTCGCCCGGCATCAGGTACATCATATCCTTAAGTCTGGAATCCGGCCCGTAACTGATTAGCCCAAGCTGCTCACTCATACCCCAGGTCAAAACCATTTGCCTTGCAATGTTGGTAGCCTGCTGAATATCCGACTGTGCGCCGCTGGATATATCATCGCAGAACATTTCTTCTGCAATTCGCCCGCCGAAACACACCTGCAAAAGTGCCATACAATATCTTTTGGTGAATATCGTTCTGTCTTTTTCCGGCAGAGCAAAAGTCGCCCCGCCCATCGGCCCACGAGGAATGATACTTACCTTATGCAAGGGGTCCGCATCTTTCAGCAGGGACTGGACGAGGGTATGACCGGCCTCGTGATAAGCGGTAATTTCTCTTTCTTTCTGGTCGATAACTCTGCTCTTCCTGGCCCTTCCCCATCGGACCTTGTCCCTGGCCTCTTCCAGGTCGGCCATCTCGACGTATTCTTTGTTTGCCATGGTGGCAGCCAGGGCCGCTTCGTTAATAATAGCTGCCAAATCAGCACCGCTATACATAGGTGTCCCCCGCGCCAGTCTTTCCATGTTGGTATTGGGACCTAATTTTACTTTTTTCGCATGAACTTTTAGAATATCTACTCGGCCTTTCAAATCCGGCAGGGGAACAAAAATTTGCCTGTCGAATCTTCCCGGCCGGGTCAACGCATGGTCCAAAATGTCGGCGCGGTTCGTCGCCGCAATCACAATCACCTGGTCGTTCGTATCAAAGCCGTCCATCTCGACCAAAATCGCATTCAGGGTTTGCTCGCGTTCGTCGTGGCCGCCGCCGACATAGCCGGCGCCGCGTTTTCGTCCGATAGCGTCAACCTCGTCAAGGAAGATGATACAGGGCGAATTTTCTTTGGCCTGCTTGAACAGGTCGCGCACCCGCGATGCCCCGACTCCGACAAACATCTCTACAAAATCACTGCCGGATATACTAAAGAACGGGACATCGGCCTGACCGGCTATGGCCTTTGCGAGTAATGTCTTTCCGCAGCCGGGGGGCCCTATAAGTAAAATTCCGCGAGGAATACGGCCGCCCAGCCGTTGGAATTTTTTCGGGTTTCTCAAAAACTCGATTATCTCAGCTACTTCTTCTTTTGCTTCTTCTACACCAGCGACGTCCTCAAATGTAACATTGACCTGGTCTTTGCCCTGCAGGCGATGCCTGCTTCGACCAAACGACATCAGCATCCCGCCCGCCCCGCCGCGAAGATTTCGTGCAAACAGAAAGTAGAAAACCCCAACCAGAATAAGGATTGGGAATATCATGCCCACCAGATTCCAAAGCCAGGTGCGTGGTGGTTCACTATCAATCCTTACGCCGTCTTCCTTCATTTGCTTCAACAGTTCACCGAGCCAGTCCCGATGTATTTCCGGCTTATAATAAACCACAAAAGAGCCCTTGCTTTTGCCGTCTCGACTGGTGATACCCAGCTCATTGAATTCGCCTGTTATCTCTGTGTCCTTTATAATGACACTATTGATTCGTTTTTTCTCAATATCCTCGACAAATTCATTCCAGCTAATCTTGTCAACACGGTGCAATTGTTGGAACATCATCATCACTGTAAATATCACAACCGCAATTATAAGGTAGCTAAGCGGCCCGCGCTTGTAACTGGGCAGCGGCGGCTTTTTTCCGCCTCTACCTTGTGGACCAGGACGTCGTTGAGCTGGTTTTTTGTTTTGGCTATCAGTCATAATTCGTATCCACCTGTTAGAAGCGGATGTATCCATCTCGTATTTTCGCATCTTGCTTCACGCATCTGCTTCTACCATTCTTTTTCCATCAATTCTACGATTCTTTGTGCTAAATTGTTTGCTGCAAGAGCTGACGCATAGCGGAAACCCTGATTTTGCCATTCTGAGAAGGTCGCTGAGGCACTGACTGAGCGGTTGTCTATCAGTAATTCTCCCGTTTTTAGATTTTTCCAGTTAACCACCGCTCGCAGTTGGACCTCTTTTTCCAGAGCCCGGCCGGTCTGTCGTTCGCTGGTGAGTGCTGATTCACTAACCTGTACAATTTGTCCGCTTATTACAGTATCGGCGTGGTCCCTGCGGGAGATTATCTTATATGGAGTCTCCGCCTCGATACGTTTTGCCAAGGCATCGGTCAGTTCGTACTCCACTCCCCGCCGAAAGCTTCGGTTATCAAACATCTCCACGTAAACACTGCCCACATCTTCCGGAAACAGCGATTCGTTGGAATAGCCGCTCATTTCAGCGCATCCGCAAAGACCCAGACAAAACAGAAGACAGAAGACAGAAGACAGAAGACAGAATCTGACTTCTGACATCTGACTTCTGACATCTGACATTTGACTTTTCGAATGACCAAAACTAATTATTCTTTTAACTTTAGGCACTTTAGTTCACTTCAGGTAGTTTTCACTTTTTAATTGTTTCTTTGCCATTTGTGCTGCCTTAGTGTCGGGCCAGTTGTCCACGACCATCTGATAATAGAGATTAGCCGACTGTTTGTTACCGGTTTTTTGATAATATCGGCCAATACTAAATTGTTTGTAAGCTAATTGTTCATTTATTTGTGTGAGTATCTTATCTACACCAATTTCTTCTGCATCGGCATCATATCGCAATCTGAAATTTTCGTAGTAGCTTTTCGCACTAATCAGATTTGAGGCATCATACCTTGGCCCTTTATAGGCGGCGTGTTTGCACCGAGCCATTCCAAGCAGCGCATCCTTACCGGTTTGGCCCATTGGCCATCGCGACGAAACTATCGACCATTTATGGTATGCTTCGTCGAACTTTTCTCGTCTTTCAAAACTTTTGGCCACTGCCACAGCCGCTTTTATCCCGATTGGTGCGTCGCCGGCCCGGTCACTAATCCTTTCCATAATTTTGGCACCCTCAGCATACCCCTTTATTTTGAAGACTCCAAGGACCGGTATTTTCCGGCCAGCTAAAAAAGCCGTAGCTATCGCGAATTGCCTGTCCAAAGCCGCCTGCAAAAGAGCGCTTTCGGGATATTCGGTCAGAAATTTATCATAACCCCTGGCCGCCTTGACGAATTTTCCTTTGCAAAAGAGCATTTCCGCCTCGATAAAGGCATCCAAATCGGGCTCTGCGATTTCCGGAAAGTCCTTTTTAAGTTTAACCACCGCCTTGCGAACGGCGTCAGTTTGGCCTGTACTAACCAATTTTTTGATTTGGGCAACTGCCAGCAGGTATTTATCATCCTGACTTTGTGCCTGAACGGGCTTGCAATTCTGGCCCTGCTGCAGGTGCCAGGTCTGGGCCGAGACCGCCGGCAAGACCGAAAAAAGTGATATTACGGCCAATACTGCTGCAAATCGCACTTTGTTCTTAAACATAATGCTGTCTTCCCAAGCATCAGAATTATTAAGGTCGTCTAACCGCAACCGCCGGATATTATACCAGTTCTTGTAACTATTGCAAAGGGCGAACGTAAAATTAGTATTTGGCGGTTTTTGCGCCACATATTGCGATTTAGGCCTTTAGTTGGCCTAATACCAATCACAAGAAATCTATGCGCTCGATACACTTTGGTTGTTCTGCAGGGTAGTTGGCGCTGCCTTACGGTCGCGGCTCTGTTATTGTGGTGCGGCGGATTTAGTTTATGGGATTGGTATAAGCCGAGCAGCGAGTGACCGTTCGCTACGATTAGAACAAATCTTTTTCTTTGTTTTTTGCATTTTTCCCCTCCTATACGGGGTAACCTACTATCTACAAAAAAGTTAAGCAGGAAAATTTTATTATGCAAACGGGCGAATTTTGTTGACAGATGTAAGAATCAGTCTATATTACAATTGCGATAATTTGTGAATGTGAACTCAATCACCAAGTAATCGTAGTGTAATTTATGAGATACCGTAAGATTGCAGACGAGACGATTCGGCGGTTGCCGATTTATCTCAGAGGGCTGCTGTTTTTGTCAGAACAAGGCCAACAGAATATATCCAGCCGAAATCTGGCCGATTTTGTCAGCGTTAACCCCTGTCAAATACGAAAGGATTTTTCCTATTTTGGCGGCTTCGGTACCCGTGGGGTGGGTTATAAAATCGAAGAACTCATAAGGCAAATCAAGAAAATCCTCAAGCTCGATGTAGCGCACAAGGCCGCCTTGATTGGAGTTGGTAATCTGGGTTCGGCTATCTTGGCGCATCCTGGCTTCAGGGCCTATGGCTTCGATATCGCTGCAGCTTTCGATAGTGACCCTAAAAAAATTGGCAGAAGAGTAAAAGATATCATGGTTGAAGATGTTTCAAATCTGGGTGCGCTGAAAAGACGAAAAATCGACCTTGCGATTATCGCCGTCCCGCGAGACGCTGCTCAGCAAACGGCCGATGCTCTCGTCAGAGCAAATGTAAAGGGAATTTTGAATTTTTCCCCCTGCTATGTAACAGTTCCCAAAAAAGTAAAAGTAATAAGTCTTGATATTGCGATGGATCTTGCTCGGTTACCGTATTATATGCCGACAAGTTGAGTTGCAAAGCGTAGGTGTAGAAAAATGGAAGCTGTCTTTATAAGTAAATTAAAGCCATTTTTAGATGCTGTTGCCGAACAGATGGAGCTTTACGTTCCGAAAAAGGTCGAACAGCATTATATATATAGCAGATATGACCCTTCTGCAGATATGCCGGCCGAATTCAACAATATACGCACCTGCACAACGGTGAAGGAATTTTTGTTTCCGATGTGTGAGCTTGCGGCAGTTTACCCTGCGCCGGTTGAGCCGAAGGATATAAAACCATTTGCCGTTTTCGGTCTTAAAGACTGCGATTTGCGCTCCATCGAAATCCTGGATAAGGTTTTTGCAGAGGAGGAATTTAAGGACACGTTTTATGTAACGCGACGTGAGAATATGTTTATCATTTCGTCGGATTGCTTCGAGCCCGGTGAAAGTTGTTTCTGTAACCTTTTTGGTGGCCAACCTTTTGCTCAAAGCGGCTTTGATTTGAATGTCTCGCAAGTAAGGGTTGGCTTTATCATCGAAGCCGGTTCGGACAAAGGCAAAGATTTTATAGAAAAACACTCGCGGCTTTTCACCGGTGTTCCTGAGGCCGCATTGGCCGAGCAAGGTGAAAACAGGGCTCGGGCGCAAAAACAGCTTGAGCAAAACAATGCCGAGTACCAGCTTGATGCACCGATTAAGGAGGTCGTGGAAAACAGTCAGGGTTCCGATGTTTTTGATATTGAGGCGAAAGATTGCGTCGAGTGCCAGGGCTGTACGAGGATATGTCCTACCTGTCATTGTTTCTACCTCTACGATACGAGGCAGAAAGATTACTTCACAAAGATGAAGATGTGGGACAGTTGTATGAGGCAGGCCTATGCCGAGGTAGCCGGCGGTGCAAATCCCCACAAAATTTTAGGTGATAGAATCAAACACCGCTTTATGCACAAGTTTGTTTATTTCCTCGATAGATATGGTATTGATATGTGTGTTGGCTGCGGCAGATGTGTCCAGACCTGTGCGGGCGGGATGGATATCCGGGCGGTATTAAAGAAATTGAGTGAAGAAGTTAAAGGTAAAGGTAAGAGACAAGCGAAAGTTGCAAAATGAGCCAGAACCCCTACCAGCCCATAAACGGCGAAATCGCTGATATTATAGATGAATCTCCGACGATTAAAACTTTTGTCGTTGTGCCGGAAGAAAAGTTTAGGTTCGAAACAGGTCAGTTCGTGGAGCTGACTTTGCCGGGCGAAGGAGAAGCGCCGTTTACACCTTCGTCGTCGCCGGCTGAAACAGAGAAGATGGAAATCACGATTATGAAGGTCGGACGGGTGACGGCTCTGTTGCACGAGTGCAAAAAAGGACAAAAGGTCGGTATTCGCGGGCCTTTCGGTAACGGCTACCCAATTGATGATTTTCGCGGCAAAGAGGTTTACATCGTCGGTGGTGGTGTGGGTTTGGCGCCAATTCGGTCTCTATTCCTGACCCTGGTGGATAGAATAAAAGATTTCAAATCCGTAGTTTGCCGATTCGGAGCCAGAACGCCCGATGATTTTATCTATAAAAATACACTTTTTGGCTCCTGGCAAAAGATTGCCGGCGTGAATATGAAACTTACCGTTGACGAAGCGAACGACAACTGGGACGGCAATGTCGGCGTGGTAACTACAATACTGGCGGCCGATGATGTAGAGATTAAAAACGCCGTGGCGGTGGTTTGTGGGCCGCCCATTATGATGAAATTTGCTACCTTGAATTTGTTAGACTTCGGATTCGCAGCTAAAAACATTTATCTTTCGATGGAAAAAAATATGAGCTGCGGGATAGGTAAATGCGGTCATTGTATGATTGGCAAGTATTATGTCTGCAAGGATGGACCTGTCTTTACCTACGAGCAGATAAAGGACTATCCGGATATTTGGGACTAACACGAAACACGACATACGAGTATTTAGGGTGGGCTTAATGCCATCCCCAAGCTTCGCTTGAGGCTGCCACCCATTGAAGGAAAAAGTAAAAACGTGAAGCGAAATACGAGATACGGATTATGGGTGCGAAGTTAATAATCGACTTGGCAAAATGCAAACTTCAGGGCGAGTCCAACGTGCGGTGTTCGTACAAGCATCATCCCGAGAACAAAGGGATTGACTCGCTGCTGGAAATGATTCGTTTCGCCTTAATTTGTCGCAAGTGCGAAGCGGCGCCGTGTGTCAGTGCTTGTCCGCAGGGCGCTTTAGAGAAGGTGCCTGGGGAGAATGATGATGCCGGTATCCTTAAACGGGCCAATATGCTGTGCACCGGCTGCGGCGGTTGCGCTATTGCCTGCCCGTTTGGAACGATATACACGGATTTGATACCTTTTCCAAGCAGTGTTTGCGACGTGTGTAAAGACAGGCTGGGAGAGGGCGAAAAACCATTGTGTGTTGATACCTGCGAGGACGGCAGCATAGCTTACGGGGAAGTTGACGTGGCAAAAGATAAGGATTTAGTAGAGGTCTTTGAAGATATAGTTGTTAAAGTCTCCGGCGGTGTTCTCTGGGAGCCGTTTTTGACCGAAGAGGAAAAGACAAAGAAATGAGTATCCCATTAAATATTTTGTTCTGGGTCGTTGTTATTCCGGGTACTGTCGCTGTCGGCCTGGTCGCATCCTGGATAGTCCGCAAGGTCAGCGCCCTGGTGCAGTGGCGTGTTGGGCCGCCGCTTTGTCAGCCGTTATACGACATTATGAAACTGATGGGCAAGGAAATCCTCATTCCGCAGGAGGCCCAACAAACCGTTTTTATGGCGGCGCCGCTTGTGGGGCTCGCTGGAATACTATTGCTTTCGATAATGCTCTGGCGGATAACCTTCGCCCAAACGGCCTTTGTCGGCGACATCATTGTGGCGATTTACCTGATGGTGCTGCCTTCTCTGGCATTGATTCTCGGCAGCAGCGCCAGTGCCAGTCCGCACGCAGCAGTTGGCACAAGCCGGGAAATGAAACTGGTAATGGGCTATGAACTGCCGTTGGTATTGGCCCTTATCGTGGTAATTGTAAAAACCGGCGGGCAGCTTAATTTAGCTGCAATTGCCCAGCAGACACCAGCCCTTAGTATATCGGGGATGCTGGCATTTTTGGTAGCGCTATTGTGTGTTCAGGCAAAACTCGGATTTGTCCCGTTTGACATAGCCGAGGCCGAGACCGAGCTTGGAAGTGGTGTTTTGATGGAATATTCCGGAGCCCTGCTTGCCGTCTGGAAACTTATGCAGGCAATAATGCTCGTGGCGCTGCCGTTATTTTTAGTAATGGTGTTCCTCGGCGGCTTCGAAGTAAACTCGTGGACCGGGGTCGGCAAGTTTGTATTGATACTTGTTTTACATATTTTGATAAAGAATACAAACCCGCGTGTGCGGATTGACCAGGCAATGAAGTTTTTCTGGTTCTACTGCGGGATTGCTCTGGCTGCCGCTATTGGTCTGGCGATAATAGGCAACTATTGTGGTATTGGTTGGCTGTAAGGTGAATATATGAGCTGGAAACTATGGTCATTGAAAAAATCGCCGTGGGTATTTCACGTTAACACCGGTGCGTGCAACAATTGCGATATCGAGATTGTTGATTTGCTAACGCCCAAGTTTGACGTTGAAAGGTTCGGTATCAAGCTGGTTGGCTCGCCTCGACACGCCGATGCCCTGTTAGTAACCGGCGGAGTTACCGCTCAGGCGGCGCCGCGGCTGCGAGAAGTGTATCGTCAGACCCCCAAGCCTTGCGTTGTCTTCTGCATAGGCGCCTGTGCCTGCGACAAAGGGATATTCACTACGGGTTATCATATGGTCGGGCCGGTAGATAAAATTATTAGAGAAATTGACCCCACTGCAATTATCGCCTACGTGCCGGGCTGCCCACCGAAGCCGGAAGCGATGATATCCGGCATAGTGCAAGCACTGTCGGCTTTATAATTCTTCGGGCGTCGTGCGTGATGCGTATTGCGAAAAATGAGATATGAAATATGGATCAAGAAGAATTAAATAAAAAATTATCAGAAATAAAGGACAAGCTCATATCAATTGAGTCCGCCGCAGGCGGAGTGGATAATAGAGTATGCCTCTCGTGTGAGGCCGAGAACGCCTACGCCGTCAACAAATTCCTGTTTGAGGATGTGCCTTTGAGGTTTGTGATTGCTACGGGTATTGATTCTGATGATTGCTTCGAGGTTCTCTATCATTATGCTTATGACGAAATCGGCTGTATGATTACTCTAAAAGCCTTCATCCGCGACCGGGAAAACCCGACGATTGAATCTATAGCACTGTTTTTGCCGGGCGCAGAATGGATTGAAAGGGAGATTCACGACATTCTGGGAATCGGGTTCAAAAATCATCCCGATATGAGGCGGCTAATCCTGGCTGACGACTGGCCCGAGGGCGTTTATCCGTTGAGGAAGGATGCGAAGAAGCCGGCAGAACGGCCGGATGGTGAACCATCAACTCGTCCGACCGTCCAGACGCAATCGCCCGCCCGGCGAACAGTCCCACTGGCGAAACCCATTGTCGTGGTCGGGCCGTTTCATCCACTGCAGGAAGAGATGGAGTTTTTCCAGCTAACCGTCGATGGCGAAATCGTAACGGATATTGATATGCGAATATCCTACAACCATCGCGGCATAGAAAAAATCAGCGAATCCCTGCAGTTTGACCAGGTGCCGTTTCTGGTTTCACGAATTTGTGGTATTTGCTCGGCTTCGCATCCTTTAGCTTATGTGCAGGCCGTCGAAGAACTTGCTAGCATAACACCGCCTGAGCGTGCCCTGTATGTGCGGACGATTATCAACGAGCTTGAACGCATCCACAGCCATATCCTCTGGGTGGGGCTGGCAGGGCACTTTATCGGCTATGATACCGTCTTTATGTGGGCCTGGAAATACCGTGAGCCGGTGCTTGATTTACTGGAGGAAATCACCGGCAACAGAAACAACTATGGCAACGTCAAGGTTGGCGGCTGTCGTGAGGATATTCCCAATGAGCTAAAGCCCAAGATACTAAAAGAGATGGACAAGCTCGAAAAGAAGATGAATATGCTCACCAAGGCGGTGCTTGACGACCCTGTTTTGCACGCCCGGCTAAAGGGAGTAGGGGTATTGAGCAAGGAAGATGCTATCAAATATGCGGTAACGGGCCCAACAGCCAGAGCCAGTGGTATTGCTATCGATGTCAGGCGTGACGACCCGTATGCGGCGTATGCTGATTTGGACTGGAATGTAATTACACAGCCGGAAGGTGATGTCTTCGCAAAAGCTGTTGTTCGTTTGCTGGAGGTCCTGGAAGCAATAAAAATTGTCAAACAGGCCGTAAAGAAGCTTCCCGATGGCCCTGTTGCTGTGGAGGTCAGGGAAATCCCGCCAGGCGAAGCGGTGGGGCATTCCGAAGCTCCGAGAGGCGAAACATTCCATTACGTCCGCAGCGATGGCGGCAACAGGCCGGTCCGACACAAGGTCAGGGCACCGAGTTTTGTTAATGTGCCTTCGTTCAGGGCCTCGTGCATCGGTGAACACATTGCTGATGTTACGATTACACTCGCAGCGGTTGACCCCTGTTACAGCTGTACAGAGAGATTGGCTGTTGTTGACCAACGCAGCAATGTTATCCACGACTATGAAGCACTGCTGCGATTGAGTCGCGATAAGACAGCACAGTTAAAGAAAGAAATCAAAAATTAAAATGCAAAAAGCAAAATGACATATAAAAATTCAAAAAGAGATACTGAATGCTTGATACTCGATGCTCGTGGAAGGAAAAAATCGAGGGTCAAGAATCGAGTATCATTTAATTTTTACATTTAGATTTGTAATTTTGAAATTTGATTTTTGATATTTAATTTTAAGTATGAGGTTTATAAATTGGATAAAACTTTACTTATCCCGCTTACTTATCTATCCCTGGTGTTTTTACCGCTGCTCGCAGGTTTTGTTCTGTTGTTTTTGCCTAACAGAGTGAAGATAAAGTCCTTCGGCAGGTCATTGACGTTGACTACTTCAGGTTTAACATTTGTATTGGCTATCCTGATATTTGTTCTCGGCCAATGCAAATCCACTCGGTCTGTTATACAAACAGACTGGTCCGCTCTACAAATCGACATAGGCAATTTAAGATTGGACTTGCTGCTAAGCGCCAAGCCGCTGGGGGCCTTTATATTGATGTTCGCTATGGGTTTCGGCCTTTTGATAACTTTGTACTCGTTAAAATCGATTGGTCCGATGGCGAAACGAGTTAATGAATACTACGGTTCCATTCTGCTTACAATAGGCGGCTCAGCGGGGATATTGCTTTCAAATCACTTACTGTTTTTGCTTATTTTCTGGGAAATCGTTACCGCTTCGCTATACCTTCTGATAACCACAGGCGGCAAAGGTTCCAATTTCGCAGCGACGAAAAGTTTCGCAATGATAGGTGCATCCGATGCCGCTTTTCTGCTCGGGACATTAATGGTGTGGGTGCATTCGGGGACACTTGTTATTTCGGATATTAGTCTGGCAACTACTTCGGCCGTTTCGATTATCGCCTTTTTGCTGCTTATGACAGCCGCCGTCACAAAGGCAGGCGCATTGCCTCTGCATACCTGGCTGCCGGCCAGTGGTGAATATGCACCGGCCTCCGTGATGGCACTTTTGCCTGCCGCGATAGATAAACTTTTGGGAATTTATCTGCTGGTAATAATCGTACGACAGATGTTTGTCATTAAGTCAGCGGCTTTAAGTATCATCCTGGCGGTTATTGGAGCGGCCACAATTATTATTGCCGTTATGATTGCAATGGTCCAGCATAATCTCAAAAAGCTTTTATCCTACCACGCTATCAGCCAGGTCGGCTATATGGTCTTAGGCATAGCAACGGCGACACCTGTCGGCATTGCCGGAGGGGTGTTCCATATGCTCAACCACGCAATATATAAATGTTGCCTGTTTCTCTGCGGTGGTGCGGTTGAACAACAAGCCGGAACGCCGGAACTGGACAAACTCGGCGGGCTGGGCAAAAAAATGTCCATTACTTTCACTACCTGCCTGATTGCCGCTTTAAGTATTTCCGGAATACCGCCTCTTAACGGATTTGTTTCCAAATGGATGGTCTATCAGGGCGTAATTCAAATGGGAACAGCACAGACCGGCGGCGCAGCAAAACTGTGGCCTATCTGGCTTACCTGCGCTATCTTTGGAAGTGCGCTCACTCTGGCTTCGTTTGTAAAACTCATACACTCGGTATTCCTTTCTCGCCTGCCGGACAAGCTAAAAGACGTAAAGGAAGTTTCGCCTTTGCAGACCGGCCCGATGGTGGTTCTTGCATCGCTGTGTGTGTTTTTCGGAGTCTTTTATCACGTGCCGTTAAGGTTGTTCATTTATCCTGCCTTGAATATAGAACCCGGCACTGCAATTTTCGGCACCTGGGATTCTGTTCTTGCCACGGCCCTGATATTACTTGGCATCGCTTTCGGTTTGGTCATTTTACTCGTCGGGCTATTGGCAAGAAAGGTCAGGACTGTGCCTACCTGGACCTGCGGCGAAGTGCAGAGCAATGAGCAAATGAGAATACCCGGAACGCATTTTTACAAGACGGTTTCGTCTATGGGGGGCTTAAAACAGCTTTACACCGGGCAGGATAAAGGCCATTTCGATTTGTACAATCAAGGCGGAAGGGTGGGGCTGGCCCTGACAGAATTTCTGCGGTGGCTCCATTCCGGAGTTCTGCCTATGTATTTGACCTGGGTAACTTTAGGATTACTGGTGATT
>Ga0114919_10002021_pt1 | contig 16352 bp, 14 predicted proteins | sample BlataG_FD_88682 | JGI IMG/M metagenome (GOLD analysis project Ga0114919, IMG submission 88682) | Deep subsurface microbial communities from Black Sea to uncover new lineages of life (NeLLi) - Black_00105 metaG | ecosystem: Environmental > Aquatic > Marine > Oceanic > Sediment | place: Atlantic... | reverse complement strand
GATACAGGACTCGAACCTGTGACCTCACGGGTGTGATCCGTGCGCTCTAACCAGCTGAGCTAATCGCCCGCAATTATTTTATATTAGTACCGCCGACTACACTGCTTGTCAAGCTCTTAGTCGCGAATCAAGAATCGAAAGTTGGCTCTGTCGCGACAAGGTTGATTCGCCCAAGTTTGACGCCCTTTAGGCTCAGTATATTTTCGGCCATCTTATTAATTTCGCCCACGCGTCCCCGCAGCACAATTACCTCCAGGCAATCGTGCTCATCCAGATGAATGTGAATGGAAGAAATTGTTTGCAGAAGATGCGAATGTTGCAGGTCGGTTAGCTTCTCCATCAGCTTTGTGGAATGATGGTTGTAAACCAGGCATACCGCAGCGACAGCCTTGGCTTTCGGATGCTGGAGACGCTCGCCGCTTAGCTGCCGGCGTACAAGATCGCGTATGGCCTCGGACCGGCTCTGATAACCCTGTTTGGCAATGAGCTTATCGAACTGCGAAAGCAGCTTCTTATCCAGCGATACCCCTATACGCTCAACTCCCTTCATTTTCGTTTTCCTGATAACAGTGAAATCAATATGTCAATTTCTGACCGCCTGAAACTTGAGGGCTATTTTATGCGATAAAAATTTTTTTTGAAAGAACCAATTTTTGTGTTGACACAGTAGCACGATTTGTGTATTTTTATGCGCAATATTCAATAGTAAATTGTATTGGAAAATTAAAAGATAGCTGTAACACGAAGATGATAAAGCGGCAAAACCAGTTTTTTGAGAATATATCCTGGGGGTTTTCCCTTCCTGAGTTGCTGGTAGTTATGGCAACCATAACAACACTAATGGCAATCCTGCTTCCCTCGCTCGGAAGGGCCAGGGAACAGGCGCGAAGAGTTGCCTGTGCAAGCAACCTACGGCAAATAGGTTTGGGCCTGCAAATGTATGCTATGGATAACGAGGGGCAGTATCCAGTTGAAGAACTCTGCGGTAATCCGCAATCAATTCTGACCGGCAGTCTTTTCCCGGAGTATCTGGCCAATCGCGATATATTCTACTGTCCCAGTGCAGCAGCAATTGAACCATACGCACAAAGCAACGAATATGGGGGGCCGGGGGGCGATTCAGTCATTAATACGGACGAGAACTGGAAACGCTCTTACATCAGCTACAAATACTTCTCGGTAAACCGCCGGGATACACGTATGCCACTGCCATTACGCCTTTGTGAATACCCTCATCTTTTGAAGGACGATTCGCCTTCAAGTCGGTGGCTTATGAGCGACTGGGTCCGCAAGGACGTACCAGTCTTTCCACATTTAGAGAAGGGCGGCTGGGGTGGTGGAAGAAACGTCCTTTTTGCAGATACAAGTGTACGGTTCGTCCGGCACAGGACGCCGGGCGCGTTTTGAAACAAATAATAATATGAATGGGAGATGAACAATGTTACGAACAATTTTCTTAAATCCACGGCAGCCGAGGCCGGCAGGTGTTAAGGAAAAGATTAGTTTCCTGACTTGGCGTGAACTGGCGTTCGCAATTGCCGGAGGCATAGCTTTAGCTGGAGTTGGACAGCTTTTAGGACGGATGTTCCATCTGGTCTGGCCGGTCCCAATGTCAGGCTCGGTAGTCGCGGCACTGCCACGTGCATTTATCTTGCTGGTGATTTTGCTTCGAATCGACCGGTTTGGTGCATTAACCGTTGCCGGCATAGCCGAGGTGAGCACAAAGCTGGCAATGGGATTTGGCGGTTGGTGGCCAATGTCGCTGGCTGTGCCGTTGCTGGCTAATGCCGCAGGAGACCTGATCTGGTGGTACTTGCGGCAACTGCCGGCACGGAAGTTGAGCCTGATATTAACCGGTGGTGGCCTTTGTGGTGCGAGGATGTTTATTGCTTTGTTTTTCTGGATTTTATTGATGCGGCCAATTTCGGGAGCAGGTGAGCACTTGGCTTTGACGCTGGGATGCATCGTTGTAATCAACGTAGTTTTAGGCATGTTTGCTGGACTGTTAGTTAGCAAATCGGTCAGGCCAAGGAAAGACAGAGGGTGAAAAGGACAAATGACAACTCAAGTGCAGCGGCCTCAGAGTTGTTCCCTATTCGGCCCATAGGGTATGTACAATCGGCGTATGCCCAAACCGAAGACGTGCCCCACACGCATACAGAATGGACGGCGGATACTTCGCGAATTCGGCTCTTTTCCAGGTACGCCAGAGGATTAGGCGGCTTGAAGGGTTATTCGCACATCATTGTCTTGTTCCGGGTGCATCGGGCCAAGGAGTGGAAAATGCCAAAGGATCACCACAAGCCGCCGCACGTGAAGGTATTTGCCACGAGGATGCCGGTACGGCCCAATTTTATCGGGCTCTCTGTTGTTGAACTGCTGGATTTCTCTGTTGACAGCGGCGAGATTGTCGTAAAGGGCCTGGATGCGCTGGACGGTACACCTGTACTCGATATCAAGCCCTACATTCCCAATTTCGACAGTTATCCCGATGCTTGCATGCCGGACTGGGTCAGGGACCATCTTAACAGCCACCACCACTGCGGCCACAGGCACACAAACAAAAAAAGCAAACAAGCGTAACAGTTGATTTTTTAGGAGAAGCGGTTATGAAGACGACAAATTTGGTACTCATTATTTTGCTGATAATGTTGCTGGTGCTGGCAGCGCCAGCATATACACTGGCAGCTTCCATAGAGTTTGAATTGCTTACGCACACGGATAATGTGCAGCTGCTACCCCAGCCGAAGGGGCTGATTGGTGTCTCAGGTGATCACCTTCTGCAAACGGCTGATGACATCGGCGGCAGTACGTTCAATCCTGACGGCTGCTTTAGCTTCAATTTTATGAATCCGGTGGGCATATCAGAGCCTGATTATCCGCCTGGTTACGCAGAAGGAATCCATTCGATGAGTGGTTTGCTTGTGCTTGACATCGATTTGCTAAACGGCGGTTCATTGAGTATCGACTCGCTGGCGTTCAATGGATATGTCGCTCCGTCAAAACCTGCTTCGCATCAGCGGTTGGTTCAAGTTGGTGATCCTGCGACCAGTTATAATACCGACGGAATGCCCAATGGCGGGACGTATATGGCATCAGCCGACGCAAACTGGGCTTGCCAGATATGGTTCGACTGGTACTACGACACACCTTTTGCAGGTCCGAACACCATTGATATGACGTTCGACAACTACCAGTGGAGCGGGTTCATTATTCCGGTCAGCGAACTGACGATCGCTGGTATGGGCAGCACCACACTCGATGACCCATTAGGCTTCTTTGGCGGCACATCAGCGGATTTTGAGTCGTGGCTATTAAGCGAAGTGGCCCCCCGGCTGCCGCAGGAAGCCACCTATCTTCTTTTTATCCAGGGTGAAGCGCACCCGTGCTGGACGGACCCGAAGATGGGCATGACCACCGACGGGATTGTCGGAGAAACTATCATAGGCTATGCGGTGCCGCAATGTGGCGATCCGAATCATCCTTATCCACTTGGCGACCTGAACCAGGACTGCCGTGTTGACCTGCTGGATTTGGCGGTTCTCGCTTTACACTGGCTGGAATGTACCGCACCGGAATGAAGAATTTAAGTTCCAAACGTTAAAAAACTCAGATGGTATGCAGGCCAACCGTCGAATGGTTATGATTCGGAATTAATTCGTTAGTCTGAGTAAAATAATTCTCTTTGTGGATTGTGGTTGCACATTAGCACGATTTGTGTACTTTTATGCGCAAATTCAGATTTTACTTTTATTTAGAGAAAGGAGCGAATGTGAACAAAACAGTAATTTTGATGAGCATTGCGACATTGCTGATACCGACCGGGTTCTGTCAGGCCGGTGTCCAACAAGACCGTAGTGATAACATCTGGGAGAGAGAGACTTTGACAAATGGATTCTGGGGGCTAAATGACCAGTTGGCAGATTCAGGCGTAGAGTTTGGTTTTGGTATAACAAGTGTTTACCAGGCCAATGTTAAAGGGGGCAGAAGCACACACAGCCATAAAGGCAGGCATAGCGGCAGCTATGATTTGGAAATGTGGGCAGACCTTCAGAAACTGCTTGGATTCGATACGGGAAATATCTACCTGCTTGTTGAGGGCGGCTGGCCGGACACTGACGGTATTGATGGAAGTTCGGTAGGCAGCTATTTCGGTGTGAACGCCGATGCGATTGGAAATGATGGGATGCTGGTCAAAGAGCTTTACTACCAGGGGCCGGTATTGAGTGATAATCTTAGCTTGATGATTGGTAAGATAGACTTCACCGGCGTATTTGATGCTACCGCTTACGCCGATGATGAATGTACCCAATTCTTAAATGCTGCCCTTGTTGACGACCCGACGATTCCATTTCCGGATTATAGTCTCGGCGTTGTGCTTTCCTATGGCCTGACTGATTGTTGGTACCTTATGGGTGGCGTAGCTGACGCTCAAGCCGATGGCAGAGAGACGGGTTTTAGGACCACGTTCCACGATGAAGATTACTTCTTATATATTTTTGAAACAGGCGTTACACCGCAGCTTGATTCCTCCAAGGGACCTCTGCCGGGTGCGTATCGGGCAGGCCTGTGGTATGACCCGCAGGACAAAGAGCGTTTTTCCGACAGCACAATTCGCAGAGATGACACCGGTTTTTATCTCAGTTGCGACCAGATGCTCTGCAAGGAAAACGACGACCCTGAAGACAGTCAGGGGCTGGGTGTTTTTGGCCGATACGGCTGGGCAAGCAGCAAGGTTAACGAGATTACCAACTTCTGGAGTCTTGGTCTGCAGTATCAGGGTTTGATTGAAGGCCGTGATGACGATGTGCTCGGGGTGGGTTTCGCCCAGGGTATCTTTAGCGATAAGGCATCTGCAACCCAAACGCAAGATTATGAAAGTGTTCTTGAGCTTTACTACAGCGCCCAGGTAGCCCCCTGGCTGAGTATCAGTCCAAGTATTCAGTATATCGCCAACCCTGGTGGTGACAAAGCAGCCAGTGACGCTGTCGTGCTGGGCATGCGAGCACAAATGAGGTTTTAAGTGCTGGAGTTCTTATCGTAAGAACAAAAAGGTTACTCAAAGAAAGAGAGAAAATTAGGAGAATTTTATTATGCATATGGCCAACGAATTACTATCTGTCCCGGTTGCTGCCGGCACGCTCGCTATAGCAGCCGCCGGCATAGGCTTTATCTGCAGAAAACTCAGGCAGGTTATTACCTCAGACAAGCTCGCCTTGATGGGTGTTTTGGGAGCGTTCGTTTTTGCCGCACAAATGGTCAACTTCCAACTCCCGGCAATGCCCGGCACAAGCGGACATATGGTCGGAGCGGTACTATTAGCTATCATATTAGGCCCGCACGCCGGCGCAATAGTCATATCCTCGGTGGTGATTATTCAGTGCCTTATTTTCCAGGACGGCGGCCTGTTAGCCCTCGGATGTAACATTATCAATATGGCCCTTGTGCCCAGCTACCTCGGTTACTTTTTATACAAGACCGCTACAGCGGGGCCTTTCAGCAGTTTGCGGGCATACATTGGTGCTGTCCTGGCCTGTGTGATTGCCATGCAGGTATCGGCGGCTCTTGTACCAATACAGGCAGCACTGTCAGGTGTATTGGCAGTTCCGTTCTCAACTTTCCTGATAACAATGCTCGGTGTCCATCTTCTAGTTGGCCTTGTCGAGGGCTTGATTACTGTGGCGGTATTAGGATACATCCAACAGGTCAGACCCGATATTGTTGTCGATTCTGTAGCCGGTAAAGTCAGATTAAGTAGAAAAGCCGTGCTGATAACGCTGGCGGTCTTCACTATTGTTACCGCTGCAGGACTTTCTTTACTGGCATCCGATTTGCCCGACGGCCTGGAGTGGAGCTATGCCGAAAGGCCCGACCAGCCGGGCTTCGAGACTGCTGTTGCCAAAGACAGTCCGACTATTGCGGCCGTCGATGATTTCCAGTCGAAGTATTCCCCCCTGCCCGATTATTCTATCAGAACCACAAAACTGGGAGATATTAGCGAACTGGATGCAGATGTTTCGGCAGGCTGGACCAGCTTCGCAGGCGTGGTGGGTGCAGCTATAACAATGGCGCTCATCTGGCTGACAGCATACACTTTGAGAAAAAAACAGTCAACAAAACCGTGATTTGCTATAATTAGCACCGTAGCGTTTGGTTTCTCTTTTCCTATACGCTATACGCTATACGCTATACAAAATGCACCACGCATATATAGACAAATTTGCTTATCAGGATTCGCCCATACATCGGCTTGACAGCAGGGTAAAGTTTATAGTTGTGCTTGTCTTTACCGCTGTGGTTATCTCTTTACCGCGCGCATCGTTCAGCATCCTGGTCTGTTATGCCGTTGGGCCGTTTGCAATCCTGGTATTGGGTAAAGTGCCGCTAAGATTTGCCTTCAAACATATACTGCTGGTGAGTCCGTTTATTTTGATTTTGGCTCTGAGCTGCCCGCTGTATGATAAAACCCCCGTTACTGTCGCCTTCGGACCATTTCTTTGGCAGACCTCGCTCGGCTGGATGCGATGTTTTGCGATTCTCGGGAAGTTCATCGTTACAATGATGGCTCTAATAGCCCTGGTCTCGACAACGCGGTTCAGCGATTTACTCACCGGCCTGCAGAAGCTGGGCCTGCCAAAGCTGCTGATTATTCAGCTTGGATTTCTCTACCGCTACATATTTGTTCTCATTGACAGAGCCCATCATATATTGCGCGCAAGACAGGGCAGAAGACTGCGAAATCTTGGGGTCAAAGCAGAACTCAAAATCGCCGCCGCTATGCTCGGCTCTTTATTTGTCCGCAGTATCGACACCGCCGAGCGCATAAACATTGCAATGCAGGCCCGTGGCTTTGATGGAAGCTGGCGCACGCTTTCGAAGCTGCAAATCCGCCGCTCTGACTTACTCTTTGCCTTAACCGCCGCATTGTTTGTGCTGGGACTGTATATTTTCGTCCCGCACCTACTTTGAGATTTGGCTGCGATGGCAAAGTAGGTGCGGGACCGGTTTTACCGTAAAAACTATGCCAAAAGCAATTGAAATAGAAAATTTTTCGTATAGCTACCCTGACGGCACGGCAGCACTGCGTGAGATAACTCTGAGTGTCAAACAAGGCGAAAAAATCGCCTTGATAGGCCCCAACGGAGCGGGTAAATCAACATTGCTGCTCGCAATGGGCGGCTTCGTAAAAGGCACGGGAAAGGTACTGATTGATGGTCTGCAAATCAACAGAAAAAATCTAAAAAAAATTCGCACCTTGCTTACCTCTTGCCTGGAAAACCCTGACGACCAATTATTTATGCCCACTTTGTTTGATGATGTAGCATTCGGCCCGCTTAATATGGGCCTCGAACCCAAAGAGGTAAAAAAACGCGTTGCCGATGCCCTCCAGACGGTCGGCCTGGCCAATATGGCCGACAAGGCACCGCATCATCTTTCAGCCGGGCAAAAACGTTCGGCTGCAATAGCAACCGTACTGTCTATGGCACCCAAAATAATTACACTCGATGAACCAGACTCCCAGTTGGACCCAAGAAACCGTAACAATCTTACAAAGCTGCTCGCCGCTTTGCCGCAGACCCTGATAATAGGAACCTGCGATATGAATTTTGCAGCCGAGCTTGCCGGCAGAGCCATCCTGCTCGACAAGGGCTGCATTATCGCCGATGGTGACGCAAAAAAAATAATGTCGGATTCAAAACTGATGGCCGAGCACGGCCTGGAAGTGCCCGCGCAGTTCGGAGCCAGCGGTTATCGCAGTTCCAGAAATTGACACGGCCGGCTGGAAAAACAAATATCCACACAACAAAAATAAACTACTCAAACTGACCGATTCGATGGCGACAGTAGTCATAATTCTTTTATTTGCAATGACATATAGCACCTTGTCATTCTGAGCGTAACGAAGTGTAGCGAAGAATCTGGCCCGCAATGAAACGTTATTTTCTGCTGCTCAGGCCAGATGCTTCGCCTTTCGGCTCAGCATGACAGTAAAAAACGGTCAGTTTGAGTAAACTAATGCTTTGTTACTGCTCCAATGATGGTTGTCATTGCGAGTAAAACGAGGCAATCTCCATCGTTCGAAGGATAGAGATTGCCACGGTCTTTCAGGCCTCGCAATGACAATTCATCGTATCACATGTAACAGAGCACTAACAGCTCAGTAGGGACGAGCTTTATCGGTCGTTCACTCTTTGTTAGCCCCTGCCAAAACCGCGGTATTTTTGCGTTCTTCAAACTTATTTCTTATAGTTTATTATAGAAGTAGTGGACACGACAAACGCGTGCAAGGCCATCACAGGCCATATCAGGATTGGGGGGATAAGATGGCTTACCATAAATGCCGCAAAGGCGCTGTGCTTATCATATCTATGATATTTGTGCTTATATTTTCCGCCCTGGCTGTCTCGATGTTCTCAATTTCCGGAACCAACGTACAAATAGCCAACAACCAACATAAGGTCAACTGTGCGTTCGCAAGCGCTGAGTCCGGCCTGGAGGTGACGCGATACTGGTTGAGTCGCGTCCTGATACCAAGTTCGACAGCGCAATCCAACTATTTCAGTACAATAGTCGATACTCTGCAAAGCGATCTGACGGCCAATAACATTTCGAACTTCACGGTAAATAACGATGGCTCAATTCCAACCGTAACGTTTGCCTCCGCAACTGGGCAGGCCTTTGAGGGACAAATTCTCATCGACTCCAATACCCCGAATATCTTGCAGGTGTACGCCGTAGGTAGCATGGGGGAGATTGCCCGTACAATAAGAGTTTGTTACGATATAGAACCCTACGAATATCCAATTTTCAATTTCGGCCTGGCAACAAAAGGACCTCTGAATTTTCCTGGGAATCCTACCATCGCGGCTGCAAACGCCAACTGGGAAGCAGATATGTATGTGGAAAGCACAAGTGACCCCATCGCAGTATTTGTCGGTGGTAACACAAACTTCGACGGCGATGTCAGTATAGGCAACCCGGCTGCTAATGTTGACCTTCAGGGGGATGTGTTGATAGCCGGTGAACAGGGCCAGGCAGCCATAGACAATCACGTCTTTATTGGCGCGGACACTCCAGAATTTCCTGTCCCTGACACGGGGCATTTCCAGCAGTATGCAACCGGGGCTATTATCGATTCTTCGACCGATATAAGCGACAGCATGACGCTCAGCAACGTAACAATAAAGGCCGGAACCAATCCCTATTTTGGCGGCAATGTCATAATACAGGGAATTTTGCTTATAGAATCGCCCAACAAGGTCACGTTTAGCCGCAATGTAAGCCTTAAGGGCCTCATAGTCGCTGAAGGCGATGTGCACAATCCGCAGCCCGGGACAAACACAATTGGTTTCTGCGGTAATTTTGACACAGATTCCTATCCTCAAGATCCTCAGTTTGATGCCATCCGCCACGAGACTGGTTCATCGATAGTTGCACCAGGTTTCGCCGCTTCCTTCGCGGGCAATTTCTCCACGTTGGAAGGAGTAATGGCGGTAAGCGGCTTACATTTTTCCGGCAACGCAAATGCACAGATTAAAGGAACAATCATTAATTACTCTGATACTGCCGCGGTAGTAGAAGGAAACGCCACAATGAATTTTGACCGAGTAGGCACTACCAAGATCCCGGCTGGTTTCGACCTGTACCGGGAGTTAGATTACAATCCCACCTCTTACTCAATAATCTTTTAATCTTTACTGGTTAGGTATATCACCTGCTCGGCGAACAAATTAGGTACGAATCTCACAGGGCTAAGCCGATTCTTGACCAGCGGAATCTTCTTTTCTACTTTAACACCCAGTCTCTTACAGAATCTGTCGAAATCCTTCAGTGACAGAAAGTGTATGTTCGGCGAGTTGTACCACCCGAAAGGAAGCTGTTTGGTTACCGGAGCTTTGCCGCCAAATAACAGCTGCGCTCTGCACCGCCAGTGAGCAAAATTAGGAAAGCTCACAATCACCTTCCTGCCGACACGCAGCAATTCGGTAAAAACCTTTTCAGGGTCTTTCACCGTCTGCAAAGTTTGCGAAAGTATCACATAATCGACGCTTTTGTCGGCGTAGTTTTCCAGGCCACGTTCGATATCGTGCTGAATGGTGGAAAGCCCACGATTTACACAGGCTAACACAAGCTCCGGGACAAGCTCAATGCCCTTGCCCTTTATGTTTTTCTCCGCCGTAAGCCTTGCCAGTAATTCTCCGTCCCCGCAGCCGACATCCAGAATTGTACTGTTCGGCTCTATTAGCGCCTCAATCAGCTCGTAGTCCACACGGGCTCGTCGGGCCCGCTCGAAATCCCGTATCTTGTAGTTCCCTTGTGCTCTTGTGCTCTTATGCTCTCTAACTCCTGGCCGATGCGTTACCTCCAAAAAGCCCGAAATAAAAAAGCCAAGTGTTTCCGGCTCCAGTAGAAATGAATCGTGACCATAGGGCGACTCAATATTGCAGAAGCTAACTTCTTTGCCGTTGGCAACCAGTGCATCGACTATTGCCTCGGATTGCGCGGGCGTATACAGCCAGTCACCTGTGAAACTGACTATAAGAAATCTCGATTTGACATTCGCAAAGGCCTCGGTTAATGACCCATAGTCTTTGGCCAGGTCGAAATAGTCCGCCGCCTTGGTTATGTAAAGATAACTGTTGGCGTCGAACCTTTCCACGAAGGTTTGTCCCTGATAATCCAGGTATGTCTCAACGGCAAATTCAGAATTAAAATCGTAACTGTAGCTCTCGGCTCCTCGTAGCTTCCGCCCAAATTTCTCACGCATACCCTGCTCCGAAAGATAAGTTATGTGTCCTATCATTCGCGCAATTGCCAGACCCCTGTCCGGGCCTTCTCCGTCCTCGTATTGCCCATCGGCAAAATTCGTATCCCCCAGTATAGCATTTCGACCTACCGCATCGAACGCAATCGACTGCGCACCAAGGTGAGCGGTTGTGGCAACTGCTATCGCTGACTTGACAATCTCCGGATATTGAATCGCCCACTGCAAAACCTGCATCCCGCCGATTGAACCCCCGATTACCGCCAAAAGCTTTTTTATCCCCAGCTTATCCAGCAGCAGCTTTTGGACCTTGACCATATCCGCAATAGTTATAATTGGAAAATCCAGACCGTACGGCTTGCTCGTCGCCGGATTAACCGAATATGGCCCCGTTGTCCCGCTGCAGCCGCCCAAAAAGTTTGAGCAAATCACAAAATACTTGTTCGTATCGACCCCCTTAGCAGGCCCGACCATATTGTCCCACCAGCCCGGCTTCCGGTCGTCAGGACTGTTTAAACCTGCGACGTGAGCGTTACCACTGAGAGCGTGGCAAATCAAAACGGCGTTATCCCCTGCCTCGTTAAGCTTCCCGTATGTCTCGTAGGCCACATCAATCGGAGCCAGTTTCTTGCCGCATTCCAGCTCCAATGGTCTGTCCGGCTCGATAACCCGTATCGTTTCTGTCTTAACGATGCCAACTGAATTTTCCCTCAATTCCGCCATAGCAACAATTATTATACCCAAAAAATTCTCACCGTAAAGCACCAAAGTAACAAACTAACGCTCCGAAACCAGTGGCCCGCCCGGGGACTAATCTGTGGCATTTTTCATATTAAAATCACCAAAAACCCTTGACACTACAAAGAACCGTCCATAGATTATAATACCGGTAGTCACATTGCCGAAACATAGGAACCAATTACAACCGAATACCATTGAGTGAAAGGAAGCATAAAATGGCAAAGAAAAAGAAAGTCGCAAAAAAGAAAAAAGCTGCAAAGAGGAAAAAAGCTGTAAAAGGTCTTTGGACGCCAGCCGAGGTCAAACTACTCAAAAAGCTCTTCTCGACCAACCCCACTGCTAAGATAGCCAAAGAGCTCAGACGCAAAACCGACACGGTAAAGAAGAAGGCCTCCAGAATGGGACTTCGCAAATCAAAGAAATATATGAGGTCTCTCGGCAGGGCGTAGGTAATTTACAATCTGCAATCGACAATAGAAAATTGTCAACATAATGGGGCTCCTGTCGGAAGTCTGTCCCCAGGGTTCACCAGTGCTCAGGGGGAACCTATTTCTGACTGCGTCTGCTTCGAGCAGGAACCGACACGCAAGTTGTTGCGCGATGCGGAAGATAACCTGCCCGATGCGCACGACGCAATACGAAACTCGCATAATCTGCGCAAGGGCGTAGAAAAAACGTGCTCAAAAAGCGCGCGTTTTTCGCACCTGTTTTGAAAAAACTTGCGCGTCTGGTTTGAAAATCTACGCATTTGTGTCGAACTTTCCCCAAAGTCTCGCAGAACCAACTGTTCTTTTTCCCCTCCCCCACCCCCCCACCACCTTACGGGAACCCAATAGGTCGTTTGGGGGGCTGCAATGTGGGCTCTTATTTCACCTTATTCATCAACGCCTCCGCTTTCCTCTTGTACCTGGGATTATACTTTCCCTGCTCTTTGAAACCTTCGAATTCTTCCCGCATGTGAGAGAAGCGCGGGTAGCTATCGAAGATGTCACCGTATCCGAGTATGCGAGGGTCCTTCTGCTCTTTCAGTACCCGTTCCAACTCGGCACGGAGTCTCTTTGTGACCTTCGCATAGGCGGGGTCCTCAGCGAGATTCTGCAAACAGCCGGGGTCCTTCTTTATTGCGTAGAGCTCCTCGGCAGGCCGCTTTGAGCAGGCAAGCTCGAATAGCTTGCGACCGCGCTCGTTGCCCTTGTTTTCGAGCAGGAAGGTCTTTGTAGGCGAACTGTCGATGTCATAGTAGCCTTCGGGGTTGCCGGCCGGCCAGCGGTCCTGTTCGAAATTGCGGATGTACAGGTATTCATACGTTCTGATGGCCCGGCAGGGATAGCCGAGGTTGTCCGGCCGGGCGTGGGTGTGCCGCTCCCGCCCGGTGAAGACACGGTCGCGTTTTGGGTCCACCCGTCCTGATTTATTTGACGTCAGCACACTCATCAGGCTTCTGCCGGTCATTTCCGGCGGGATTTTGAGCCCGGCGGCCTCCAGGAATGTCGGTGCCAGGTCGATGAAGCTGACAAAATCGTCCACCGCGCGGCCGCCCTTAACCTTATCACCCCAGCGAATGGCCAGCGGTACGTGCGTGCCCTGCTCGTAGAGGTTGGCCTTGGCACGGGGGAAGGGCATACCGTTGTCACCGGTAACGACAATGATGGTATTGTCCAGTTCGCCCATTTTTTCAAGCATCCGAATCATCCGGCCCAGATGTGTGTCAAACCAGTCGATCTCTACCCCGTAGTCCAGCAGGTCGCTTTGAACCAGCTTATTATTGGGGAGGAAGCTGGGAACCTCAGCGTCCTTAGGTTTCTTGCCTGCTCGCAGACCGGAGCCTTCTTCGTACGACCGATGCGGCTCCTTGCAGCCGTACCAGAAGCAGAAAGGTTTTCCCTCGGGACGTTTTTTCAAAAAATCCTCGAAGTTCCCCGCATAGTCGTTTTTATTGATTCGGTTTGCAGGCGGCGTGTTGGTTCGCTCGTTATACTCCGGGCCTGCGGGGTTGCGTGTCCATCCGCCGGCCTCCCAGGAGCCCGGTCCCCAGCCTTTGCAGGTGTAACCCACATGGTATCCGGCTGCCTCCAAAAGGTCCGTGTACACCTTGAACTTTCTGGGGAAGAGACTGCCATGGGTGCCGGCTTCTTCCAGCTGCCAGATGTTTCGGCCGGTCAGTAGGGCCGCCCGGGCCGGACTGCACTGCGGCGCGGGGCAATAGGCGTAGTTAAACAGGACGCCCTCGCGTGCAATCCTGTCAAACGCCGGTGTATTTACAAATTTACATCCATAAGCGCCCGCGTAAGGCCAGGACTGGTCGTCTGAAATGGCAAGCAGGATGTTGGGCCGTCTGGTGTGTTTTTCCGCAAGCCGTTGTGTGGCACCAATGCAGCCCGGTGCGATAAAGGCCGCAGTTCCTAGCCCTATGGTCTTAAGGAAATCACGACGGTTCAGAATATTATGAGACATAGGCATAGAAAAAAACTCCTTTCCGCTTAAAATCAATCAGAATTTGTCCAAACAGTAATGCTAATTATCCTCTCAGGTATCGTCCAGGAAACTTTAGAAATCTGTACTTTACGTTGTTCTTGCGATTATTGGGCCCGTAGTATGGCCTTGATTTCGCCAAGTGACACAATCCCAACAGTAGCAAATTTTATTTTGCCCTCTGCGTCAATAAAGAAACTACAGGGTACACCGCTGGTGCTGTAAACTCTCATAAAACCGAATGGTGTCGGCATATTGCCTTTGTCGAGCAGGACAGTATAGTTCATTCTCCGCTCGGCGATGAATCTCTTCACCAAAGCTGGGTCTTCATTCGATATAGCCAATATTGCCAATTCGTCCTTGCTGACGGTGTTTCGCAATTCAATCAGGTCCGGTATTTCGATTTCGCAAGGTGGACACCAGGTTGCCCAGAAGATAACTAAAACACTTTTGCCGCGGTAATCGCTTAATTTATGCTGTTTGCCGTTGACATCGGTCAAAGTGAAGTCCGGTGCCGGTTTGCCAAACCAGAATTCGTGAGCTGGTCCCCAGGTTCTTGCGGCCTTAATGATGTCGTTCAGACTTGCCTCAGGAATTTCAAATTTCGAATTTCCGAAAATGTGGTGATGCTCCGCGTGGGTCTGTTCGGCAGGTTGCTGTTTTACTATCGCCCAGATTACCACCGCAGCGAGTATAATCGCAGAAATGAGAACCACTGGCCAAAGGCGAATCTGTTTTTTGTTCTGTTCGGACATTTTGTGCTCCTATCAGGAATTGTTAATTTTGAAAGACAATATACCATAACCTGACTGTTTTATAAAGCCAAAAATCCTTTGATTTTTGGCTCGAGCGGTAAGTGCAAAGAATATCGAATATCTGTTTTTGACCTGCATTTTCAGCGGTGGTATAATTTCCGGCGGCTTATAAAAAGCAAAGTGTAAATATTAGAAACTGGGTTTTTGTTGTATTATTTGGTTTTTGGGAGTCGAAAGATGAGCTGCAAGAGAATCCCTTTTAGCACACGAATTGTTTCAATCTTTTCATTGGGTTTGGTGTTGGTGTGTGCGGCCGATGCCTGGGCTGACGTTAAGCTGCCGACGGTAATAAGCGATAATATGGTCCTGCAGCGGAGGACGGAGGTGCCGATATGGGGCTGGGCCGAGCCTGGCGAGCAGGTTATGGTCAGCGTTAGTTGGCATAGTATGGCCTGGGGAGTAAGCGCAGATAAAGACGGCAAGTGGATGTTTAAGATGAATCCTCCGAAGGTGGGCGGGCCGTACGAGATGACCATTAGTGGCAAAAACAGCATAACAATTAGAAATATTCTGGTCGGCGAGGTCTGGGTCTGTTCAGGCCAGTCGAATATGGCGATGCCGGTCAGCCGGTCAGCAAACCCCGAGGAGGAGATTGCCGCGGCCGATTATCCGAATATCCGGTTGCTCACGGTCGAGCGAAAGACGGCTGAGCAGCCGCAGGATGATTGTGTAGGCAGCTGGCAGTTGTGTAGTCCGCAAACAATTGCAGATTTTTCCGCGGTGGCCTATTTCTTTGGGCGGCACTTGCACAAGGAACTTGATGTGCCGGTTGGCCTGATTCATACATCCTGGGGTGGCACCCCTGCCGAGGCGTGGACCAAGCGAGAGATGCTGGAGGCAGAGCCGGATTTTGCGCCCATTCTGGAGCGTTTTGCCGATGTGGTTGCGAAATATCCGGAAGCGAAAAAAGAATATGAGCAGAAGGTAAAAAAGTGGGAAGATGCTGTTAAAAAGGCCAGGGCCGAAGGGAAGAAGCCGCCGCGGAAACCACGCGTACCAGTCGGGCCGGGACATCAGCGCTCACCGGCTGTCTTGTACAACGGTATGATTGCACCGCTGATACCGTATGGTATTCGAGGGGCTATATGGTACCAGGGTGAGGCGAATGCGGAGCGGGCATATCAGTATCGCAAGCTTTTTCCTACGATGATTAAGAACTGGCGGAATAACTGGGGCCAGGGTGATTTTCCTTTCCTTTTCGTTCAATTAGCTAACTTCAAAGATGTCGCTGATGAGCCGGTTGAAAGCAACTGGGCGGAGCTACGGGAAGCGCAGCTAATGACATTATCGCTGCCAAAGACAGGAATGGCGGTAATCATAGATATCGGTGATACCAACAATATACATCCAAAAAATAAGCAGGATGTTGGCAGGCGTCTGGCGTTGTGGGCTCTGGCGAAAACGTACAAGCGTGGGGGAATTGTGTATTCGGGGCCTATCTATAAATCAATGAAGGTAGAGGGCAATAAGATTATCGTGCACTTTGAGCATATTGGCGGAGGATTTGTTGCGGATTGGGGCGAGCCGTTGAAGGGTTTTGCCATTGCCGGTGCGGACCG
>Ga0114919_10002020_pt1 | contig 16352 bp, 16 predicted proteins | sample BlataG_FD_88682 | JGI IMG/M metagenome (GOLD analysis project Ga0114919, IMG submission 88682) | Deep subsurface microbial communities from Black Sea to uncover new lineages of life (NeLLi) - Black_00105 metaG | ecosystem: Environmental > Aquatic > Marine > Oceanic > Sediment | place: Atlantic... | reverse complement strand
GTGGCAGGGAAACGAATTAGTATTAAATGGATCAATGGTCCTGTTGGCGTGCAATCCAGAAACTTCAGTAATGCACGTATTTACTCTCTTGGTTGGGAGGTAAAAGTATCTCTAAAAGAGGGAATTTCATTGACTTATCCTTGGATTGAGCAACAGGTGGGGAAAAGTAAGTGAGAGACAAACCAAAAGCTGAATTGATAATATAACTTGCGAGAAAAATGAAAAAAGCATTAATCACAGGGATAACTGGTCAGGACGGCTCTTATCTTGCCGAATTCCTATTATACAAAGGATATGAAGTTCATGGCATTATCCGTAGGTCGAGTACATTTAATACAGATCGAATTGACCATCTATATCAAGATCCCCATCTTCCAGATGCAAAACTTTTTTTGCACTACGGCGATCTTTCTGACTCCGGACAATTGACTAACATTGTATACAACATCAAGCCCGATGAAATTTATCATCTTGGGGCACAAAGTCATGTCCGAGTGAGTTTTGATTTACCTGAATACACCGGTGATGTTACAGGATTGGGTACAACGAGAATTTTAGAAGCAATAAGAAGAAGCGGAATCAAAACAAAATTCTATCAGGCATCAAGCAGTGAAATGTTCGGTGACTCTCCTGCGCTACAGAATGAAAAAACTCCATTTAGACCGCGAAGTCCTTATGCAGCATCAAAAGTTTATGCCTATTGGATGGTGAGGAATTTTAGAGAAGCATATAATCTCTTTGCTTGTAATGGTATTCTTTTTAATCACGAGTCACCGAGACGAGGAGAAACATTTGTTACTCGCAAAATTACGCGAGGATTAGCGAATATTGTAGCAAAAAAAGAGAATAAAATCTATCTTGGTAACATCGAGGCTAAAAGAGATTGGGGCTATGCCCCTGAATATGTCGAAGTGATGTGGTTAATGCTTCAACAAAATAAACCTGATGATTATGTAATAGGTACTGGAGAAACACATTCAGTAAAGGAATTTTTAGAAGAATCTTTTAGTTACTTAAATTTAGATTGGCAAGAATATATTAAAACTGACCCCAGATATTTTCGACCAACAGAAGTTGAAAATCTGAAGGCAGATACTACCAAAGCTATAAAACAATTAAACTGGTTTCCAAAAATTTCATTTAAGGATTTAGTTAAAATAATGGTAGATTATGATTTAGAACTTTTGGGTCTTCCTTCTCCTGGCAAAGGGAAAAAAGTTATTCAAGAAAAAGGTTTAACATGGAGTGAAAAGAATTTTCTGAGATAAAAGGACAGCATGAATACGAGATGTAGATTAAAAAGCGCTGTCGATGCTATGAGCCAAGAACTAAGAACCATAAGCCAACAATTAGCGTTTAGGAAACAGGAAAAGCTTCAAGGGAATTCCTCTACGTAGAAAATGCAGCCGAAGGGATAATCCTTGCTACTGAGAAATATAACAAGTCTGATCCTGTTAATATAGGTGCTGGTTTCGAGCGGCTATGGGTATGGCAGAAAGCCCATGTACTTATGCTGGAGATTCATGAGATTTGTAGAAAACTTCCACGTAATGAGCGTTTTAAAATACGAGACCAGATAGAACGGTCGTCATCTTCGGTAGCTGACAACATATCTGAAGGTCATACTAGTTATTATTATCAAGAAAAGATAAAAGGCTTTAATACAGCTCGGAAAGAAGCTGGTGAGACTCAAAATCATATGAGGAGTTTACAGGGAAAAGGTTATATCACAAAGGCAATCGCTGACAGTATGATTAGTAGATACGAAGAAGTTATTCGTGGAATTAATGGCTATATCAATTGGGTTAGAAAAAAGAAAGGTGCTAAGAAATAGGAACTAAATATCCTGATATTCTGCTCCCCTGTTATCCTGATACGCTCTTACTAATATCCTGCTATGGTGATTTGCTTCCCACTGATACGCTGGTCTCCTGATATGCTCCCAACTAATACCCTGCTATGCTTTTTATTAATTCCCTGATACCCCGGTACGCTGATATCCTACCCACTGATACCCTGATATCCTGATATGCTTATACTAATTCCCTAATATGCTATGAATATAATCTGGTATATCTTTTATCCTTTAACTATCGGTTTACTCATTTTTACCTACGCTTTCTTCAAATACCCCCGCTATGCAATTGCATAAGAAAAATTTATTAGATCTTCTTTCAGAATTTCGTTCCTGGAAAACCATTATCATTGGCATATTGATACTCTGGCATTTTGTTTTTGCTGGTTTACTAACTCATACTTTCAAATTGCTCCCTGACTATGCGCGGCGAATGACCGAGCTATATATTGCGGTTCTTGCAATTGCAGTAATAATTTGGCGACTTGTAAAGCGCAAAAAATTGCATTGGATAACCTCTGATTGGCCATTTGCAGTAATTCCCTTTGGATTTCTGGTATTAGTTTGTTTAAGTGCCTTAATCAATCATGTTCCGTTTCAACCGTTTTTTGAGCAAATTGTCTGGTACTTCAGATTTTATGTTCTTGCAATGGCAATCGTTAATCTTGAATTGTCAAAAAATAGTATTAAAACACTTACTTTGCTTATCTTAACGATTATTTTATTACAAATCCCGGTCACGTTAATACAATGCTCCCTTTGGACGCTTGGCGATTGGACAGTTGGCACCATGACCCCGTCTTCGACTACTGATATTGCATTCTTGTGTTGTATCGGCGTATTGCTTATATTTTACGCACACATCAATACAAAAATCAGCAAATGGTGCTTGTTAATCATACCTTTACTCGTAATTCCGATTGTCTGCGGCAATAATCAAATGGGTGTGTTATTAATTCCGTTTTCGTTACTTCATGCAGGTATCATGAGATTTCCGCAGAGTCTGAAAATTATGGGCTTCATATTGTTATTTACCATCATAATACTTGCTATTGTGTTATTCATATTTCCTTTTTTTAAGAAATCGACCTTTCGCTATTTCGAAATTTACAATACTGCGGTTGTACACCAATTTGTATCGTCTCCTGACAGTCTCGGTCGTTTACGAGCGCCGGCAGTAGCCTATGAGAATATCTCGTACGATTGGCAGACAATGTTATTCGGTCACGGGTTTGGGAGAATCCGGAGCAGGCAACTTGGGTATGAATCAATCAGCGCTTTTGACAAACGGCTTTTCTGGCAAAATCAGATAAGCACAAGTCTGGTTGAGACCGGAATACTGGGGTTGATCTATGTTCTCATACTGCCTTTTTTGATAATGGTGTGGGCGTACAAAAAGCTGAAAAAACACGCAACTGAATTTTCACGTCCCCTCTTATCAACTTTCTTTGGTACAACACTACTCTTTCTGATCGGTTTTATCTACACGCAGGTGCTGGGCAGCAACCACTTTTCCTTCGTATTTTGGATACTATTCGCTTTCACCTGGATTGCGGCAGGAAATCTGATTCGACAAAATGTCAATTAAATGTTCGTTAAAGATAATTATCTTATGAACCTTTGGATATGTTGATACATAATGCTTTAATATTAGAGATATGTTGTTCACCAAAATTAGTACTGCGTTACATAGCTCAAACTGGTTACTCTTCGAGTCAGACTGCCTTTTGCGGACGCATCGAGAAGCATCCGCCGATAAAATAGCGTGCAGACGCTCCCGGTACACAATAAAAGATTCAAATTTAATGGGCAGTGTATGGTTAATATCGTGGTCAAAAAAATTGGGGATGGATTCAGAATTAAGCAAATCCTTTCTTATTCCTTCGAATATGGGTACGACCTTTTTCCATTCGTGATTGGTGTCCTGCCATACTACCGGATCAGAGTTGAATAGATGACGATTACTGACAATGAATTCTAAAGTTGCTAACACATGATTGATATATTTTATGAGATTATGATTCTGCATTTAATGGGCAATATTTTTAAATTTAAGCAATTGCCACGGTTTCATTTCAAAGGCTTTGGCCACTCTCTCGATATTGATGAGACTGACATTACGTTCACTTCTTTCAATACTGCCAATGTATGTGCGATGAACACGCGCCTTTTTTGCCAACTCCTCTTGGGACCAGCCTTTTCGAAGACGCAAAGCTTTTACTCTTTTGCCAAAAGCAATGAGCACTGAGACGTCACGCATGGTTAATTCTATGAGTGATCGGAGATATATCAACGAGACTATAAGTAGCATCGGTAATAAATGTAATGTGGAAAATGGACACAATATTCATTAAAAATACAATATAGTATGATTGGAAAGAAAAAAATGATCGCGGTTATCTTTGGTACTAGACCTGAGGCTATAAAATTAGCTCCGGTCATCCTTGAACTTAAGAAATACCCAAGAAAATTCAAGGTCCGGGTTATTGTGACCGCCCAGCATCGTGAAATGTTAGATCAGGTTTTAAAGGTATTCAATATCAAACCCGATATTGACCTTAACCTAATGGAAAAGAATCAGACCTTGGCCGGATTCGCAGCTAAAGCCCTGACTACCCTGGATTTGTGTTTCAAAAAGGAGAAACCGACCATAATTCTTGTTCAGGGCGACACAACTACGACTTGGGTGGCTTCTCTGGCGGCTTATTATAACCGTATCCCGGTTGGCCATGTAGAAGCGGGGTTGCGCACGGACAACAAGTATTCGCCGTTTCCAGAGGAAATCAACCGGATACTTACAACACATATCGCGGACCTGCATTTCGCGCCGACCAAATGGGCGGCGCAGAACCTGATTAAAGAGGGGATACCGAAGTCGAAGATCTTTGTCACCGGGAATACGGTAATCGACGCATTGTTGTATATGCGCAAACTTATAAAACACAATCCAAAACTAGTTAATTTGCCGACCAGTATAAATCATCATCCTGATTTTATTGCAGGATCCAATCACTGTAATCAGTCGTCTAATCACCGTAATCGAGTTATTAATACGCCCTTTGTATTAATAACAGGTCACCGTCGCGAAAACTTCGGTCAGGGTTTCCGCAATATCTGCCGGGCGATTAAAATTCTTGCGAAGAAATTTCCTAATCACCTGTTTATTTACCCGGTCCATTTAAATCCCAATGTCCGAAAGCACGTCATGAAAATTCTAAAGGGGGAGAGAAACATTATTTTAACGGATCCGGTGGATTATCTAACATTTGTTTGGCTGATGGATAAATGCACATTGATCCTGACCGATTCAGGTGGAATCCAGGAAGAAGCGCCGGCGTTCGGTAAGCCTGTATTCGTTATGCGCGACACGACAGAACGGCCTGAGGCAGTTTGGGCGGGTACGTCTAAGCTCGTCGGTACAGATCCTGGACGTATTGTCCGTGAAGCATCAAAGATATTGAATCGCCGTAATCTGGCGTTAAATCACCGTTATCGATCTGCTAGAGGTAGAAATCCATTCGGAGACGGAAATGCATCAAAAAGAATATCCAATATATTGTTGAAATAAATGCACATAACAGCCATAATAAAATCATTCACCCCATCTTTTTTTAAGAAATATATTGACCGTGTCGAGTCATCACCAATAGGATTGCGATTAGCCCGTGGTGCTTTTTGGTCTTTCGTCGGTGCGATCATTTCACGGGGATTAATGCTATTGTCATCGATTATTATTGCACGGATTCTTGGGAAAGCCGTATTCGGTGAACTAGGAATTATCCAGAGTACTGTCGGAATGTTCGGTGTATTTGCTGGATTCGGTTTAGGCATGACATCAACTAAGTATGTCGCGGAATTTCGCGAAAAAGATCCTGCGAAAGCAGGTCGCATAATCGCACTGGCGGAAATAATAACTTTGATAACAGGGTTTTTAATGATGGCTGCTTTAATAATTTTTGCGCCATTTTTAGCGGCCAAAACCCTGGCGGCTCCTCATTTGGCGGGATTATTAAAAATTGGTTCAATATTGCTTTTTCTAAATGCAATTAATAGCGTGCAAACTGGATCCCTTGCCGGTTTTGAATCTTTCAGAACGATTGCAAATATTAATTTCTTTGTCGGATTAGCATCCTTTCCATTATTATTAATTGGTGTATATTTTGGCAAATTATCTGGAGTCGTTTGGGGGATGGTTGGAACGATGGTTTTTAGTTATGTACTTAATTACTTAGCAATAAAGAAAGAAACTCATAAATATAAAATTAAAATCGATTATTCAAAATCCTTACACGAAAAAAATGTATTATTTAAATTTTCAATTCCAGCCTGTTTAAGTGGAATAATGGTTTTGCCTATTACGTGGATATGCAATACAATGTTAGTTAATACTCCAAATGGTTATGCGGAAATGGGAATATTCAATGCGGCGAATCAATGGCGTAATGCAATCTTATTAATACCTGGTACTATATCTGTTATTGTACTTCCTCTTTTAACAAATATCCATAACATTCAAAATCGAGATATATATAGAAGGGTATTAAAATATAATATATATTTAAATGGTAGTATTACATTCTTGTTCGCCTTAATTATTACTATATTCTCTAAAGTTATAATGAAAACATATGGATCTGGTTTTGAACAGGGTTTTATAGTTCTAATATTTCTTTCCATTTCTGCAGTTTCTATCTCTATAAATAATGTCATTGGTCAGGCAATAGCAAGTAAAGGAAAGATGTGGGTTGGTTTTTTTCTTAACTTAATTTGGGGTATTATATTTATACTCTTTACAATGTCATTAATTAAATATAAAGCAATCGGTTTAGCTGCTGCAGTATTAATTGCATATATTATACATTTCATAAATGTTTTTCTCTACTTTTATGTTATTAGAAAAAATGAATAATTCGGCGCAATGTAATAAGGATTGGTGGGATAATTATTTTTTACCAAATGGAGGTTGGGAAAAGAACAATGGAAGAAATCAAACCATATCATTTGCTAAGCATTTTTTAAAATATGCAAAATTCAACAAATCGGAGAAATTTTCTTTATTAGATATTGGTTGTGCTTTAGGAGATGGATTACAAATAATCCATGAAAATTATCCAAATGTTGTTTTATATGGTTTTGATTTTTCGAAAGTGGCAATTGAAAGATGTAAAAAAGAAAAAAATAATATTGCAACTTTTATGGTTGGTGAAATTGAGGATATTTCCAATTGCTATGACATTATATATTTATCTAATGTACTAGAACATATTGAAGATTATAAAAAGATTGTTTTGTCGTTGTTAACTAAATGTACCAAATTATATATCATGGTTCCATATCGTGAATTGAATGAAGGAAAGCCCCTTACTCCCAATGATAATAAAATACATAAACACACATTTGATAAAAATAGCTTCAATTTTTTAATTAACAAAAAAATTTCTTATAATATTTTTTCTTGTCCAGGTGCTTGGAGTTGGTGTTTTAAAGACAGAATTTTTCAAAATATTAGAAACATAGGTAGGATATTATTGGGTAAAAAATGGCAATTCAATCCAAGACAAATATTATATTGTATTAAATATAATAATAAATAATTAATATGACAAACTGTTTTCTTATCTATCTGTTTTAAACTATTCGTTAAAAGTATTTTTATGCATTGAGAATTGAGATTTCCAATATTACCAAGCTGGATTATATGTCAATATATATAAGTATCATAATAAATAATAAAGATCCATATACTTTCTTATTTAAAATATGATTAAAACATAGTTATGAATAATTTGATGATTTCTATTGTTTTACCAACTTACAACGGATCAAAATATATTGAGGAGACAATTAAAAGCATTATAAAACAAACATATAATAAATGGGAACTTATTATAGTTGATGATTGTTCGACAGATGAAACACCAATAATTATAAAGAAATATATTAATCTCGATAAAAGAATTCGTTCTGTTCGTCATGTTGAAAATCTTAAATTACCAGCTTCTTTAAATACGGGTTTTTCACACGCTAAGGGAGAATATTTTACTTGGATTTCAGATGATAATTATTATCATCAACAAGCATTTAAAGAGATGGTTGATTTTCTTGATAGCAATCCAGAAGTAGATATTGTTTATACAGATTATGCTGTTATAAATGAAGAAGGTGGTTATATTGGGACAAAAATCAGGCCTGCTCCGCCGAAATTACTATTTGGAAATGGCATTGGACCATCTTTTCTTTATAGAAAAAGGGTACAACTTAATATTGGCAATTATTCTGAAGATTTTTTCACAGCAGAAGATTATGAGTTTTGGTTGCGATGTTCATTCTGTTTTAGAATGATTTCATTACATAAGGTTCTTTTTTATTATAGAATACATAAAATGTCATTATCATTCCAAAAAGAAAAATATATCTGGCGAATGGCCGATAAGGCTTTATTGAAATATATTCATAAGATCAAATGGGCAAATTCTCAGGAAAAAGCTCAATCATTCATTCATTTAACCTATAGAGTTTTTAGACGTTTTGAATTATTGAATGCGATTAGATTTATTATTTGCGCTTTATTGTATGCGCCAATATTCACAATTACCTATTCAATAAAGCGAATAAATAAATTTTGGTCATCTAATTCATAAATAAAAAAACGAAATTTTAAAGATCGCTTATGGTAATCCACCTTCTTTATGTCGACTATTCAAATTTTTAATTTATCTAATGAAAGCATTAAGTTCTTTTAGCTTACAGTTATTTGGAGAAGTATATCCCGCTGAGATACATTTGAATTTATGTGAATTTTTGAGGAATAATAATTATATTAGTGATAGAAAAACCTCGGTGCAGAAGTAGCAATTTATAAAAACATCAATGATATAAACGGCCTACTTGATAAACTGTTTGGCATTCGTTGCGAAAGGAATCGAATTTTTGTAAGAGATTACTTCTCATCAATTGAAAAATCAAAGTGTTACCAAAATTCACTGACTGTTGTTTAATTATGTTGTTCTTTGGCAATGTCGCAACTGTACAGAGATACTATTACAAATTCAATTAAGATGAAACTACCGTCGAAATACACGATACGCAAGGCAATACGGCGTGCTTGTCAATCTGGAATATTACGTTTTCGCTTTCCGCCAGAATTTCCGATCCGAACATGCCTTCAATGGTATTTATATCGCCATGAGCGTGCCACCGTAGATTACTTAAAACGTAATTTTAAAGATGGCAGTGTATTTGTTGATATCGGAGCGCATATTATGTATTTTGTTGTATATGATAGTAAGCTTGTAAGGCAAAAAGGATGATCAAAATGCAATATATTAAAAAGGCAATACGTAATATTTTTAATAATCTCGGATTAGAAATTAAAAAGAAAGAACCATGGATAAAATACGGTTGGATGGTTGATGAAGGAATAAAGGCTATTCTTGATATTGGTGCCAACAAAGGACAATTTACCTTGCGTATTCACAACCTCTTGCCTAATGCGTGTATATATGCATTCGAGCCTCTCAAAATCTGCTTTGATGAACTGAAAAGAACAATGAGAGGTGAACCGAAATTTTCCTGCTTCAATTTTGCCCTCGGCGAAGAGAACGGCAGGCGGGAAATATATCACAATGATTTTACACCGAGTTCTTCAATACTACCCATGGAGGACCTGCATAGAAACGCTTTTCCTAAAGCTTTAAGGGTTAGAAAAGAAGTTATTGAAGTACACAAGCTCGACGATATTGCCGATTCGCTAAACTTAAACACCCAAATTCTAATCAAAATTGATGTTCAAGGTTATGAGGCTAACGTGATTAGGGGCGGAGAACAAACTATTAAGCGTGCCAAAATTTTGATTGTGGAAACAAGCTTTGAACGACTTTATCGCGGTCAAAAACTATTTGATGATATTTATTCAATGGTCAAAGCATTAGGTTTCGAATTAAAGGGCGTCGAAGAACCATTACATCATCCTAAGGACGGTCGGATACTGCAGTGTGATAGCATATTTGTAAACAAAAATATTTCCACCTATGTTTCTATTTAATATTATGTTGATAGTAGCTGCATCAAATTCTGTAGATTGAAGGAATATAGCAATGCTTTGGTACACAAGCACATTATTATCCTTAAAGGGCGGTCCGGATTTTTTCTATCGGGACAGCGGCCTAATTTGTAAAAAACTTCAATCTATGGGTTTTCCTTGCAAGAGTATTATGCCTTTACCTTCTTATCCAGATGATATTAATGAAGATTTGATTCGAACTGATTTTGCCAATCTTGCTAACCCCGTATGGTGGAACAGCATTGGAGCCCATAAAGTAGTCTTATATTCATGGGGGCATCCTAAATACTACCGGGTTGCAGAGGCAGTTCATAAAAGCGGAGCTAAGGTTTTTGTCAACCTTGATAATGCTGGTATTCTATTCCCTAGCGTGACTCCAACTCTGTATTCACGTGCAGTCTTAGCGAAACAAATGCGTATATATGGCCCAATTTTTGGTACTATAATTGGATTACTTTATAATTTCGCATATCATATTTACATACCGATTCTGCATGAACCTGCTCGTATCGCTCACTTGCGTTCTGCAACAGCAATCGGTTGTATAAGTGAAATCTCATTATCTTTGTGGCGGCTTTGGGCAAGAAAATATGCTCCGGACTTAGTAGAACGAATGCATCTCGTCCCGAATCCTGTTGCGGACTATGTCAAATATGATACAAGTATTGAAAAGCAAGACAGCGTAATAGCTGTTGGACGTTGGGATTATGTGGAATGTAAACGACCTGCACTGCTGGCAAAGGTAATTAACATTGTCGCAAAACTTAGGAGCAAGACATCGTTCCACATCTATGGTAACCCTGGATACATTCTTACTGCTTGGCATGGCAATCTTCCAGCGGATATCCAAAAACGTGTGCATCTCCATAAAAAAGTTAATCATTTAGCATTAGCTAAAGCATATATTCAAAGTCGTGTTGGATTATGTACTTCAAGCCATGAGGGCTCACATGTCGCATCGGAAGAAGCCCTGTGTGCAGGCGCCACAGTTGTTGCTCCTTTACGTACCGAACTTAACGCGATGCTATGGTATGTTTCTAATAATTCTGGACGCCTTTCCATTGAAGATTCTGCTAAGGGTTTGGCTGAGGCACTTCTTTTAGAACTTGAAGCTTGGGATCGTGGTGAACGCGATCCGCTATCTATTAGCAACTATTGGCGCTCAATATTATCTGCCACTGCAGTTGTACATAAGATTCGCCAACTTCTGGATTGAAATTAATGATAGTAACTTCCTTTTCGTATTATATGTGGCGCCTGTGATGATAAAAATAGGAGTTCTTCATCGTATTATTTTCTGTTCTTACTGGTTATATTTCTATGCATTTCGCGGAATTTTAGGTCATATTCGCGTACTGGATTACCTTGGTATATCTTTGGTACCAATTGGAATGATAGTGCTCGTATCATCGGGAAAGGTGACTTCGAAAATGATACAGTGGGTAACTATACTAATGTGTCCAATAGCAATTGCTGCCGTTTTAGATCCAAGTATAGAGGTAATTCTTTATGTATGCAAGATGTATTTAGTTACGTTATATTTTGTTTGTTATTTTAAAACAATGCGGCTAACTATCGTTGAGTTGGTGTGCTTTACATTATCTGTATTAATATCTGTGTATTACTTTTTATTTCCGCGATCCTTTGATGAATTATTACTATTGCAGGGCAGAATGAGTGGGATATATGAGCCAAATTTTACAAGCCTATCGCTCATTATTTCTTTATGCGGTGCGTTTGGCGTATATGAATTGGTAAGAAAGTGGCGGGTAAAGATGACGGCGATCGTGGTTGCGTTCGTCTGCTTTTTGGGGGTGGTATTGACGGTGTCTAGGGCTGGATTTATTGGTGCAACGATTGCACTGTGCCTGTTTCTGGTAATCGAGAAAAGAAGGTGGTATGCCGGCGTGGCAGTCGCGGCTCTCATCATAGCGTTGTATTCAGGTGGCGCTTTGCAGTATATATCCCCCGTGTTTGATCGGTTTCAAAGTCCTACAGGTAGATATGATCTGTTAGAGACGATATTTTTTGAAAGACCATTTATGGAATATGCATGGAATACTGTACAGAATGGCAAGTGGTTTATAGGAGGTGGTCCATCACGCGTAGGTGCCTGGGGAGCACGTTTCTTCATGGTGCCACATAATTCTCTTTTGGATATTGGCGTGGCGTTCGGAAAAGCGAGCTTCTATTTCTATGCTGCCTTATTGGTGGCCTTGTTGTTTGTGAATGTCCTGCTTGTATTGGCCAATTGGCGCTGTAGAAATAATGAAGAGAAAACTAAGTTGTTGACTCCAATGCTTTTTCTGTCACTGCTTCCAATGTACATGTCCTTGTCGTCAGGCTTGACAATGAGTTTTGTCCTGTGGATGGTTCTTGGGGCGTATCCCCTGCTTCATTTGTCCTCTAATCTTGCGCAAGTTCTATCCAAAAAAAGTATATGTCGCTACGTCAAGTTATAGTACATGCCTGCTTTTAGTATCGTTATTGCTAACTACAACCATGGGCGGTATCTCGAACAGGCGATTCGATCTGTACTGAACCAGTCGTGCAAAGATTTCGAACTAATCATCGTGGACGGTGCCAGCAGAGACAATAGCGTAGAGATTATCAAAAATTACGCTGATCGATTGGCGTGGTGGGTGTCGGAACCGGACAATGGGCAGAGCGACGCTTTCAACAAGGGGTTTGCCAAGGCGAAGGGCGATTTCTTCCTGTGGCTCAATGCCGATGATTTGATGTTTCCGGGCGCTCTGGATGCTGCGTTGCGCTATTTACAGCGATATCAGAATTGCATGTGGCTTGCAGGCGATACGGTTTACTTCGATAGGACAGGGACGATACAACGCTGCCTCTATGGTCCATATTGGAACACCTGGTTGATGAGGCAGACAACAGTGTGTAATATGGTTAATGGACCCAGTAGCATTTTTCATCGTTCCTTATACAAAAAGGTTGGTGGTATTGATCCGGAACTTCATTACGTCATGGATATGGACATTTGGATGAAATTCGTGGATCTCGGTGTACGTTTCCGTAGATTGCACCGGTATATTTGGGGGTTCCGTATTCATGCGGGGTCGAAAACGTCTCACTCGATTGGTAATGTTCAGAATGAAGATTTCAAATGTGAAAGAAATGAAGTGATATTGCGTGCCAATCGTGTCCGGACACAGGCTGAATTTTGGTGGTTGAAGATGCACAAAATTGTGACGGGCACTCATTTTCGTACGCTTTATGATACGTGGCGCTGGCGTGGATTGCCCATTGAGCGGATGATTAGTATGAGTGCACAAAAGAATAAAAGTCAATGAAAGCAGAGTCGATATTTCTCAAGGAACTTTTTGACCGATTGAATAAGAGTGGTGTTCGCTACGCCGTCCTGCGCAACTATGAGACTCTGCCCCATAGTCTTAATGGAAGCGATTTGGATATCCTTGTTGCAGATTCCGACGCTCTTGCCGCAAGAGATACAATAGACGCCTTCGCTCGCAGCCATGGAGGGCGACTTGTGGTAGGATACTCCGTCAAAAGCCATATTCTTAGGTTTTGTGGCAGAAAAGACTCGATCTGGTGGGGATTGCCAGTTGATATCTATACATCATTAGACTACCGAGGGCTTGAGTACGCCAGTGCTGATGCGGTGTTATTAAAGGCAGAAGATTGGACTGGCGTCCGAGTGGTCTCTAAGGGCGATAAAGGGATTACGGCTTTTCTCAAGGAATGTCTGGCAAATGGCTGTTGTCGCAAGAACTATATAGAGGAAGCCGCCGCAGCCTATGCAAAGAATCCCAAACGATACGAGCTCATGCTATCTCGCTACTTTGGGGCGCAAGCCACTAGCAAACTTGCAGCTTATCTTCAGTCAAACCGCAACCCTAAAACACTGAGACGTCTTTCCGCAAGACTGAGATGGGCTCTCCTTTTTGCCTCGTTACATCGGAGTCCTCGCGGTACTATCCAGGTCATACTATTATCCAATCTCAAACGTTGCCAAAGATTGCTGTTACCACCAGGCTATTCGGTGGCTGTCCTGGGTACGGATGGTAGTGGAAAGAGTACGGTCAACTCGAAGGTTGAAGCGGTTCTCAGTGAAGCCTTGCACAATAAAGTTAGATGTGAGCATATGCGGCCTAACCTACTGCCAAGTATAGCCTGGCTTTTCGGCATACCCAGTACATCTGGCCCTGTGACTAACCCGCACGCTAGCAATCCGTCCGGGTTCATAGGCTCACTTGCGCGGCTACTTTACTATTCGCTTGACTACATACTCGGCTATTGGTTCAAAATCTATCCAGCCTTGGTCAAGAGGCCAACGCTGTATGCGTTCGACAGGTACTACTATGATTATATTATCGATCCTCGAAGGTCAAGAATATGCCTTCCACTGTGGATCATCAAGACCATCGGATTTTTAATTCCACAGCCCGACCTTACTCTTTGTCTTGGGGCTGATCCAGTAGTAATCCATAACCGCAAACCAGAGCTGCCGCTCGCAGAGGTTGAGCGGCAAGTCGCTGAATTGAAGCGATTCTGCGAGAAGAACAAAAACGCGGTTTGGATCGATACAGGCTGCTCCATTGAAGAGTCTGTGGATAAAGCTCTTCATGCCATTACATACAGAATGGCCGCACGATATGAGAAAAGACAAAAACTCTGATGAACGCGGGGTGTCGTGGAAGGTGCTCCTGCCCATGTGTCAGGAGAATAGGGTTCTTGCCATTGGCCTGCACGATAGTGAATTGCATGGCTTTACCCGTACCTACAAACACGTTGATGCTTCTCCAAATGACAGCAGGTATGACATCATAGTCTTTGGCGACCAGTTTCATGGACCCCAGCCGTATGAGAGGTATCTTTCATATCTGACTCCCAACGGCGTGCTTGTGGCTGTTTGCTCGTCAAGGAAGCGCGATTTGGTCCGGCAATCACGATGGCGTTATGTGGCTGAGTATGCCTGCCTGCCGTCTAACCAACCTCGTATTTTCGTGCCTTTGGTCTCGAAACAGGTAAGAAACATTGGCCTTGACTTCCATTCCCCTGGCAGTCTGCAAAGAAAAGCATGGTTATGGGGTGCCAAGGGGCTAAGTTATGTCGGTATCACCGCGCATCTTAGGCATAAGACAGTAACATTCTTCACCACCGGCAGCCAGATGGATGGTGAAGATTCGCTGAAACATTGGATATCCAGAAGAATAGGCTGGTCTGTCGATTGGATAATTATCTATGCTGGATCAGAATCTCCGACCCGCAAGATCACCGCATTAGGCATGTCTTCCGATTGCCACAAACAAATCGTTGCCAGGATAGGGGACGCGGACATTACAGCCGCGGCTATTAGACGGGAGTCTGCTGCCCTGCGTGTACTTGCCCAGTCGCCCTTGGCTGATTCAGTGCCAGCTCTAATTTCAGAAGGCGAGTGTGGTTCCTATGTCATCCAGTTGCAGTCCTGTCTGCCTAAGGCGCGTGGGCAATATAAAACGTTGTCGAATGTCCATATTAGTTTCCTTTCGGCACTGTCGCGGATTAACAGGATAAGCATTCCGATTCATAGAACCGCGGCGTGGCATATTGTTAGCGAGGCAGAGACTTCTCCAAAGGTAGGGAAGTTGCCTGAAGCCATCAGACACATCGCCTCCAGACTTCTGAATAACGGCACAGCAGACAAAATTGTGGAATGTCATATGATACATGGAGATTTTGCTTCATGGAATATCATCTACCAAAATGATTCTATTCTCGTCTATGATTGGGAAGAGAGCAATCCAGCGGGTTTTCCGTTCCATGATGTGTTTCATTTCATCTATCGTCAGGCATCTCTGGTCGGCCCATGGCCAGGCCCGGCGGCTATTTTGAAAATGATGAGAGACGCGGCTGGAACTCTAGCACACTCATCTGACATCCGATGCGATGTGATGAATGCTTTGGCCTTGTGGTGTATTAGAGAATATACCGTCAAACCAGACCACAGACTAATTGAACTGGCTGTCGAAATTGAGAGGACGAAACATGAATAGGTGTCTAAAAGTTATTATCTCAGCTTATGCTTGTGAACCACACAAAGGTTCTGAAGGAGGTGTCGGTTGGAATTGGAGCAAACAGATTGCTAGATTTGCTGAGGTTTGGGTCATTACGAGAGCAAATAATAAAAAAGTCATTGAGGAGGAAGTTAAAAAGAATCCTGAACCTAATATGCATTTTGTTTATTATGATGTCCCTAAATGGCTCAGTTTCTGGAAAAAAAAGACCAGAGGACTATACCTTTACTATCTTTTTTGGCAGATTGGTGCTTATCGGCTTGCAAAGAAGTTGCACAAACAAATAAGATTTGACGTTGCCCATCATCTTACTTTTGGCAATCTTTGGTTGCCAACCTTCATACCTTTTCTTCGTATCCCTTTTATCTGGGGACCGATAGGTGGTGGAGAGCAGGTG
>Ga0114919_10002019_pt1 | contig 16352 bp, 11 predicted proteins | sample BlataG_FD_88682 | JGI IMG/M metagenome (GOLD analysis project Ga0114919, IMG submission 88682) | Deep subsurface microbial communities from Black Sea to uncover new lineages of life (NeLLi) - Black_00105 metaG | ecosystem: Environmental > Aquatic > Marine > Oceanic > Sediment | place: Atlantic... | reverse complement strand
CTTGCCTGTCTCAAAAACAAGCTTGTCATCTTCGATATTTTTTCCGGCTTCCTCTTTCTCTGGCATTATTTCATAATCATTCTTTCCGATGACTTGCTCACGAGGTAATCCGAAAGCCTCTAAGGTTTTGTCGTTGGCGATAACGTATCGGCTTTTCAGGTCTTTAAAGAAGATAACATCATGTGCGGATTCCACCATAAATAGGTATTGTTTGAGTTTCTGCTCCACTTTTTTGTGTTCAGCTTCTATCCGTTCCAGCTTTGCTGAGCGAGAGCGCAGCGTCTGCAACTCTTCAATGAGCGTTGCTTTAGTCTTTCCGGAATCGCACATAGCTTTACCTTGACTCTCTTACCGACGTTATATTTTTGCCGGAATATTTTTTAGCGAGTTCACGCATAACATTACTGCTCAAGACCAAAAAACTCAAGCCATTGTTTGGTTTCGCTCTCACTCAGTCCCCGGCGTTTCGCTGTCGGCTCTTTGAACGTCTTTTTCCGCCTCAATTGCTTCTGAAGATTATTCCAGAAAACCTCAGACTTCACCGATGTCGCTTTTCTCGCCCGGGCTGCATCCCGCAGTCTTCGGTCGCTGCTGACAACGGTCAATCTTCTCGGTGCAGTGTTTGCTTTTATTTTATCTTCGATTACCGTGTCAGCGTCCATACCTATACCCGCGAAAAATACCTCCAGATTGCTTATATTATCGAATCCGCTTTTGTCCCTCGGCCCGGTGCCGTCAAAAACAATCTCGCCCTTTTCGCCGGTCAGTTTTAAGAACCTGCCAACAATTCGGCACAACTGAACATCGCTAATCGACCCAGCTTCTTCGCTTATCTTTACAATTGAATGCAGCAGATTATGACCGTCGATAATAATCATCTCTTGGGCTGTTTAGAGCAAATCATTAAACTCTGATACTGATAGGCGGGCTTGTTTTAAGATGTGTGACAACGTAGAGCGTTTGATTGGACGGTGTGCTGGAACAATAATTTTGAGCGTCTCATTAGGAAGGCGTTTTTGTAATCTGATATGACTGCCTTTCTGACGAATTACTATCCAGCCGTCCCGCCTAAGAGCCTTGATGACTTGCTGATAGCTCAAACTCGGAACCTTGCTCATAATGCTATCTCTAATTGTTCAGAATCCGGTGAAAAGCCGAGATCGTCATCCACGGGTTCTAAGTAAAGTCCAATTGCTTCACGAATATTTTTTAAAGCTTCTTCTCGTGTGTCCCCTTCGCTTACGCAGCCTGGAAGGGAAGGAACGATAACACTATATCCACCTTCTTCGCTTGGTTCCAAAATAACTCTAAATTTCATTTTACTGTACCTCTGGTAAAATTATAGCTCGTCCGTTATATTGATCAAGTCACATTGTATCCTAATAATTTAAAATGCTCCAATATACCTTGGGAGAATGAGAATACAGGCCAGAACATAATGCGATCAGGATAGTTTGAAATATGATGACGAATTCTGATGCCCATCCAAAACCATGGAAAGAAACCTGCACGTTCGACACGCTCAACGTTCTGCGGCGTGAAAACGAAATGTCCTAAAAGCCCGGTCAATTCAAGTTGGTCAGGGCCTGCTGCGAGCTTTGCACCAAACCAGGGTCCTTGCGTGGATAACAAACCCCTGCACATATGTCCTCGCCAGCGTTTCTCAAGAGCATCTGTTTCCGTCAAAATGATACCTCTTGTATCGTATTTCGTATTTCATTTTCTCTTAGGCTTCGAATCTTATCTCCCCGCCGACGATTGTTTTTTCGACCTTGCCTTTTACCGTCCAGCCGTGATAGGGACAGTTTCTGCTCTTGGAGCGGAATTTATTGACGTCAATTTTATATTCTACATCCGGGTCGATAATGGTAACGTCGCCCTGTTTGCCTATGCCGAGTGTGCCCTTGTCAATGCCGATTATCTTGGCCGGCTTTTCCGTCATCAATCGGATAAGTGCGGGCCAGTCCAGAATGCCCGGCTCGATTAACGCCTTGACGTAAAGACCCAGGGCACATTCCAGACTCGCTATGCCGAAAGGAGCAGCTAAAAATTCCAGCTCCTTTTCACTTTGCAGGTGCGGAGCGTGGTCCGTTACCAAAGCGTCAACCAGCCCTTCGGCAATCGCCTGCTTTAGTGCCTCAACATCTTTGGCCGACCGCAAAGGCGGATTTACCTTGTAGTTGGTGTCATATTCGGCGCAGCACTGCTCGGTCAAAAGCAAATGATGCGGCGTTACCTCGCAGGTAATCGGCAGCGAATCCTTTTTGGCAGCCCTTATCAGCTCAACCGACCCCGCTGTCGATATGTGCTGGGCGTGGTAGCGAATTCGCCCTGGTCGGACCTTCTTAACGAGTTGAATATCCCGCCATAGCATCGCCTCTTCAGCCAGCGCATCGGCCCCCGGCAGACCAAGTATCGTCGAATAATAACCGGCGTTCATCACACCATTGCCGGCAAAGCCGTCATCCTGACAATGCTGAGCCATAACCACATCAAACATACCGACATATTTTAGAGCCCGCAGCATAACCGACGGGTCCTGAACCCCCCTACCGTCATCGGTAAAACCAACGGCGCCGGCCTCGGCCATCAGCCCCATCTCCGCAAGCTCAACACCCTGCAGGCCTTTCGTGATGGCCCCCATCGTGTAAACATGAGTTTTCCGTCTCTGTCTGCCCTTTCTATGGATGTATTCGACATCGGTTTCATTTTCTATAACAGGATTGGTATTCGGCATACAGACAACCGAAGTAAAACCCGCTGCCACCGCCGCCTCTGAGCCGCTTGCTATTGTTTCTTCTTCTTCATCGCCCGGTTCACGAAAGTGAACGTGCATATCAATCAAACCCGGCACGACTAATTTGCCGGCGGCATCGATGACCTTACAGTCTTGTGTCTTGAGTCCTGAGTCTTGGGTCTTTTCTCCGACCGCTGCAATCTTTTCATCAACGATAAGAACATCGCATTTCTTATCGATGCCGTTTGCAGGGTCTATTACCCGCCCGTTTTTTATTAAAAGTTCAGAGTTCATAGTTCGTGGTTCGTAGCAAAATAGTCAATAGTAAATAGTAAATAATCAATCCTTCCGTGCTGTCCTTTTGCTTGCATTCAGTATGGCGATAGCTACAATCTCTATCGTGGCCATAGCTTTCGTTTCCTTTCGCAGAGCCTGCTCTTGATCTTGCAAAACTTTAGTTTTAAGTTATTTGGCAGTTGAGGTTTCGGGCAGGTCCTCTTTAAAAATATGCTGATAAAAGTTAGTTAGCAATTGGCGATCGTATTCTTTTCTGTCAAGATATTCCAGCAAAGCCTTCTGGACTATGTCTCTATCGCCTCTCAATCCCCAGCAGATACGCTCATATGTATCGTAGTTTTTAGTGTGCATCGCTATATCTACCAGCCTTTTGAGGATCTCGTCATTTTTGTCTCTAACGACGGAAAGGCCGTAATAGACCGCTTTGTGTTTTACCTCTGGGTCATCATCTTTTGAAAGCTGCAGCATTATTTTTATCGCCTCTGCACTCTGTAGCCTTGCTCCCCAAATCCAGTGACGGCCAAGAACGATAGCTGTTGTTCTTCTTACTTTGCTATCCTTGTCTTCAGCGCATTTTTGAAAGGCCGGGAAAAAGGATTCATCGAGGACCAAGTAGAGACGATGCTCCTCGATTCGGCGAAGTTCAGCCAGGCGAGACTTGCTATCGTCATTAAGCAACGTCTGTTTTATCTCTGGAAGCTGTCGGGCGAATTCTTCTCTCACCTTTGCCGCATCTTCTTTAAGCTCCTGCTCTCTTTGTTGAAGCTTCTGCTCTCTTCGTTTAAGCTCCCATTCTCTCGACAATTTCCGTCCATCGATTTTACCCTCTAAAACCTTCTTTACTATTTCCGCACGCTTACGCATCTCGTTATTAGCACTATTCAGATGAGTCTCAAGTAATGCGATGAATTCCCTCTCTTGCTTTGTTTCTTTCACGCCCCAAATAATTCGCCCAAGCTGTTTGTACTCCATAGCAATGTCAACAAGGCGCTTCAGCACCTTCTCGGACTTTGGGTTAACGACAGATAGACCGCTGTAAACGGCGGAATACATGCACTGTGGGTCATAACTTGCGTAATATACTATATCAAGCGCTCGTTGATTAGGAGGTGACTGCCTGTGAATGTATTTCCAACTTATGGTTGAAAGTAGTCCCTGCTTATCAATAGAGGCCCTGCGAAAGCCCCTGCGGATAATTTCAAGCCACTCCCCGTATGGAGGCGGATAGAAAATAGAATCCTTGTTCACCAGCAGCACCTCAAGTTCTCTGCCGGCTTCGGGGTCATCAGGAAAGAACGTAGAAGCCGATGAATAGTCAATCGGCTCGCAATATGCACCTTGCCTTTTTCTGGTCTCGTACCTGGCAGAGAATTCTTTTATCAACTCGGCCCGCTTTTTCCGCTTTTCTTCTCGCTCCTTTACGAATCGTTGCAAATCAATGTATCTGCGAGCAGCCGCTATATCGCCGAACGTTGCTTTACGTCCCGAAGGCAGTTCAAATTCTTTATCCAGATACTTAATTACCACTTGAGTATAATGCCATGGCCCTGTCCCTGCCCCCATTTCCCATTGAAGCTTCCTGTAAAAATCAGTTAAAGGATGTTCCTGTGGTAACTCTGTCGACTTCAGCTCTTCAACCAGAGGTTTAAGTTTTTCGGATGGATGGTGTCGGCTGTCTGACCAACTGTTGACAAAGGGAATGTTCTCCATAACAGTTGTTGTATTCGGCGTGATCTCAGCTTGTCCTTCTGTCCAGCCGGGAACGCTGTCAGCAGCAAACATAGCCAAATAAACTTTGCCCTCCGGCAGACCATAGATAGTTGTCTTGCCTTCCGGCATTCGGTTGCCACCTATCATATTTTGCATAAATGCACCGTCCCATCCGGCAAAACCCAGGATCGGGTCAGCCCGCGTGGGCGAAGTACTAATGACAAGCAGCGTCTCATCATTCGGCATATCCTCATCAACCTGTAAGACACCGGTACCTAACGGACGAAGCACAATATCAGGTGAAATCTCAGAACAAACCCGAATATGCTCGGCAATGCCGTGCAGTTGTATCTCTTTTCCGTTGATTTCGAAGATCCCTTTGAATTCTTCAGCATCCTTCCAGGACTGGGCAACCAAACGGTATTCGCCCACCGGCACCTTTTCAAAAGAAAAACAACCCTGATCGTTTGTAACCACATACACAATATCTTTCAGCGGGTCACCTTTTTCCGCTGAAACTGCCTCTGTGAAAGGCCTAAATGTTTCTTTGCAAACTGGCACGCCGCTGTTCTGATCACATAGAATAACAAGTGCCCCAGAAACAGACTGATCTGCGGTGTCAAAAACCTTGCCTGTGATGGTTCCAGCGTTGGACTCAGCCTGTTCCGCAGTAGGCGCAGAGCTTTCAGCAAGACAAAGCTGGACAAGGATTAGAACTGACACTGCCGATAATAGTACTCGCTTCTGCATTTTTCAGCTCTACGTTTTAAGCTTTTTGCGCTGCCGCCTGATTGACCAGGAACAGCACCGCCATTCTCACGGCCAGGCCATTGGTTACCTGCTGCAGGATAACACTGTTTTGCCCGTCCGCCACTTCACTTTCCATCTCCAGGCCTCTGTTAATCGGCCCGGGGTGCATAACTAAAATATCGGGTTTGGCCCTTTTCATACGCTCGACAGTCAGTCCGAAATAATGCGAGTATTCCCGTGTCGAAGGAAAAGGATTGCCGCCCAGCCGTTCAAACTGAATCCGAAGCATATTTATCACATCAACCTTCCCGATGACCTCATCGAGCGAATAGCTTACACTAACCGGCAGCCGGTTCAACTGGGGCGGCATAAGCGTCGGCGGACCAACGAATATGACTTCGGCACCGAGTTTCGTCATCGCCCACATATCACTGCGGGCAACGCGCGAGTGCGCAATATCGCCGACAATTGCTATTTTCAAGCCCTCAAGAGTGCCTTTGATTTTGCGAATGGTATAGACGTCCAGAAGGCCCTGCGTCGGATGCTCACAGAACCCGTCACCGGCATTTATCACGCAGGCATTGATATTCCTGCTCAGAAGTTTCGACGCACCACCGGCACCGTGCCGAATCACAACAATATCAATCCCCATCGCTTCCAGATTCCTGGCCGTATCTAAAAGTGTCTCGCCCTTACTGACCGAGCTGGCTTTGTCGGTGAACTCTATAATATCTGCGCTTAATCGGCTTGCCGCCAGAGCAAAGCTGTTTCGCGTCCGCGTGCTGTCTTCAAAAAACAAATTCACTACAACCTTGCCGCGCAAAGGCGGGGCCTTTTTAACCGACCGGGTGCTTATCTGCTCGAAGCCCCTGGCCGTGTCAAGAATATACGTAATCTCTTCGACGCTCAGCTCCCGCAGACCGAGCAGATGCTTGCGATGCCACTTGAATTGTTTACTTTTTCTCTTTAACGCCATAACATCGTATTTCGTTATTCGATATTCGATGCCGTCCAGGTCCGGCCCTGACGGATTCGATATTCATAATTCGTTTTACTTTTATTCAATAACAACCTCCTCTTTTCCATCCGATTCGGAAAGAAAAACCTGCACTAATTGGCCGGGCGCAGCATTAGCTTTGTGACCGGCGTAATCGGCCTGTATCGGCAGCTCCCTGCCAACCCTGTCAACAAGGACAGCTAACTTTATCGCCCTCGGCCTGCCCAAATCTATAAGCGCATCCATCGCTGCACGCGTTGAGCGCCCGGTATATAGAACATCGTCAACCAGAATAATGATTTTATCGTCTATATCGAAACCGATTTCAGTGGTTCGAACCTGCGGCTGGGCAGTGCCCTGCGGCGAATTCAAGTCGTCACGGTAAAGCGTTATATCCAGAGTCCCGCACGGAACGTCTTTACCGAGCTGCTGTGATAATCGGCCCGATAACCTCTGGGCAAGAATCTCTCCTCTACTGCGAATGCCGATTACGGCAATATCGAGTTCGCCCGGGGTTTCAGAAATAATGCGGCTCGTCAAATCCTCGAGAATTTGCTCGATTTGTCCGGAACTTAAAATCACTTTCATAATTATGGCAGCCCTTTAGCCCAGCATAGCCGGAATATCGGCTTGAGTATACCAACCAGAGCCCGATAAAGCAAGATTTCCGAATTAAGTTTTCGAAAACCAGCTTTTCAATGCTGAAAAGCGGAATATTACAGGAGCCGGCCGGATAATTTACTTGAAAACAAAGTCGCTTTATGGTATCATAATAACAAGAATTCGGAGACAAAATTACAGACCAGGGAGGTCGGCAACCGGGGGAGCAACTTTGTGCCTTCTGGATTTTACCGCCACCTCCGGAGTTATGGAATGGTACAAACTGCCAGAAAAACACTCGTACTGAGCTTAATGGTTTCCGCAGCGGCAATGCTGGCGCCTGTGAGCGCCATCACTGGAGCCGAAGGAGCACAGACTGACAAAGCGCTGCAGCCGCAAGGCCTGAACCACGCCGGAATTTATGCCTTGAGACAGATAGCCCCCGGTTTGACAGGCGCCGGCGTCAAATTCGCTGTCATCTCCCGAAGCATTACTTATATCGATGGCGAACCTCAAAACGATTACCGACCGAGTATCGGGCACGATTGCTTCAAAACCAAACAATTAGGGTTTCACGACCAGACCGAGCTGCCGGCAGGCATCTCACCACATTCGACGGCTATCTGCTCCATACTGCTCGGCGAGGACCCTGACGCATTTAATCTTCACCTCGGAGAATTTTATTATCAAGGCACAGCGCCGCAGGCCCAGGCCGATGTCTATGAATTCTGGCATTTCTTAATCAATAATGTGTTTCCCCACTCACCACCGGACGCAGATATTCTAACCGCAAGCTTCGGCGTCCCACGTGAATATTGGTGGACAAGGGGTATCGAATCACTGGCCGAGCACTATGGCCTTATCGTCGTGGCCGGCATTGGCAACGGCTCCGATGCTGACGACCCTCTGTTTTATCCCGGCGCGGCCGCAAACGTTATCGGCGTTGGTGTAGTTAATTCCGTGAACGCCGAAAATCTTGCAACCAAATTGGCTCATTATGCTCTGGCCTATCCGGAGCATTCGAGTTTCGGCCCAACTGCGGACGGCCGATGCAAGCCTGATATCGTCGCGCCCGGGAATTGCCTCGCCGCCGATGTGAACGAGCCCAGCGGCTATGAACCAACCGGCAACTGGTCGAGTTTCTCGACGCCGATAGTTGCAGGAACAATAGGCCTGCTCGTTCAGAAGGCCGGAGAAGACCCAGACCTCAATTCCGCTGTTTCACCAAACGGCGGAAATTGCGTAATAAAAGCCATTTTGCTAAATTCTGCAACCAAACTGCCCTACTGGCACAAGGGCCGGCTCCAAATCGACGATGACCACCAGGCCCCGCTGGACTATGTTCAGGGAGCGGGAATGGTAAATGCGGTTGGCGCCTACGAACATTTAATTGCCGGGCGAAACAAACCCGGCTACGTCTCAACAACCGGCTGGGACAATAACCTGCTGCAAAAAAGCAAAAACCCGCAAAATACCTACCTGTGGCAGAGCTACAAAATCACCCTCACACAACCGGCAGACAAATTCATTACCGCCACAGCCGTTTGGAACAGGCACTACAATAACGCTTATCCTTTTGAACCGATGCCGGAGAAAGATGCCGACCTCCGCCTCGAACTCTGGGCCGTCGACGCAATTGACCCCGCCAACGACTATCTGCTCGATTATAGCGACAGCAGTGTCGACAACGTTGAGCATATTTACTGCCGGGCAGACGCTAACTATACCAATTACGAGATTGTCCTCTCATACAGCGATATTGGAGCCCCGAACCCAACAGACGCAGCGCAGCGCTACGGCCTGGCCTGGAATGTCAGCGCCCGATACGACAGCGACAGCATCTTCTGGTATGACTTGAATGCCGATGGTATTGTCAACGATTTAGACTTTACCATCCTAATCACGAATTTGTTAAACAGCGCCAAATCGCCCGAAAGTTATTTACTCGGCGATATCAATGCCGACGGTGCAATCGATATGAACGATGTGGAAATCTTCTTAAACCACAAAGACGACCAGGCCAATTGGCACACAGAATAGTTTTGAGTTCGTAGTGCTTAGTTTTTAGTTGAGCTACAGAGGGCTCAAAAACTACGAATCACGAACTAAAAATCTTCTTTTAATTCTTCGCCGTTTCTGGTAAAAATCCGGTACGCAATACGCAATACGATATACGCAATACGATATTAGCTATGAAGCTGATTGTAAGAAAATCCCGGCTCAAAGGTGAGGTAGTCATTCCGGCCTCCAAATCTCACACTATTCGTGCAGTTGCAATCGCCTCCTTGGCCGCCGGCGAAAGTGCTATTCGCAGCCCGCTTGCCTCAGGCGACACGCAAGCAGCGGTCAACTGCTACCGAGCGTTAGGCGCCCGCATTGACACATCCGATTCGAAACTCTGGAAGGTAACCGGCACGGACGGCGAAATCACCACCCCACGAGAATCCATCGATGTGGGCAACTCCGGCACAACGCTGCGTATCGCAATGGGCTCGGCTGCCCTGGCCAGGAAAGGCCGGACCATAACCTTCACCGGCGATGAGCAAATCCAGACCCGCCCCGTCGGGCCGCTAATGGACGCCCTGGGCGATTTGGGTGCAAAATGCGCCAGCTTAAGAAACAACGGCAGAGCACCCCTCGAGGTAACCGGCAGACTCACAGGTGGAAAAACCACCATCGCCTGCCATACCAGCCAATATCTATCAAGTCTGCTCTTATGCACGCCTCTGGCAGCCGGAGATACCGAGATAGACGTTACCCTGCTCAATGAGCCGGGCTATGTGCAAATGACGCTCGATTGGCTCGATAAACAGCAAATAGAATACGAAAATCAGCAGTTCTGCAAATTCAAAATCAAAGGCGGTCAAAGCTACAAGGCCTTTGACGCCACTATCCCTGCCGATTTCTCCAGTGCCACGTTTTTCCTCTGCGCCGCCGCCCTGGCCGCGGACGAGGTAACCCTGCTCGGCCTGGATTTCTCGGACAGCCAGCCGGACAAAGCAGTGGTCGATTATCTAAAGGCAATGGGCGCCGATATCAGCATTGAGCCGACTTCAGTAACTATCAAAGCCGCTCCGCTCAAAGGCACTGAAATAGATATGAACAAAACCCCCGACGCCCTGCCTGCTATGGCCGTTACCGCCGCTTATGCTGAAGGAACTACCAAATTAGTTAATGTCCCCCAGGCACGAAGCAAGGAGACCGACCGAATCAAATGTATGGCCGAAGAGCTGAAAAAAATGGACGTAGATGTTGAAGAATTGCCCGACGGCCTTATAATACGACACAGCAGACCCAAACCAGCCGAACTAAACGGCAGAAGTGACCACAGAACCGTGATGGCCCTGTCGCTGGCGGGCTTAAGCTTAGACGGTCAATGCACCATTGATACCGCTGAGGCGATGAGCGTTACGTTTCCTGATTATGTGCAATTGATGAAAGGCATTGGCGCAAATATGGAAATGAAATAGTTAGAAAAAACGATTTTGAGGAGAAGCAAAAATGATTGGATGTCATCTTGGACGTTGTTTTCAGGTAACGATTGCCGGCGGCTCTTACCAGGACGGCTTGACCGCCGTCGTACAGGGCCATCCGCCCGGAATGCTGCTTACAGAGCAGGAGATTTACGGAGACCTGCTCCTTAGAAAGCCGGGCGCCGACGAATTGAGCAGCCCGCGAAAAGAGCCGGACCTGCCGATTATCTACACCGGGCTGAACGCAGCCGATACCGTCGAAAATGCCGGTAACAAAAACCACACCAACGGAACCCCCCTCTCAATTCTGATTCCCAACCTGGACCGCCACTTCGTTCACATCGAGCAATACCAGGACACGAACCGTACGCCCCGTCCGGGTCATGCTTCCTACGCTTCGTTCATAAAGTACGGCCCCGACGACGATGCCATCGGCGCCGGCATTTTCAGTGGACGCTATACTTCCCCCATCGTCGCTGCCGGATACGTCGCCAAAAAAGTCCTGAAAAAATGTGGTATCGAAGCGTTCGCCTATGTGAAAGAGATCGCCGGCGTCCGATGCCCCGACATCGCTGCCGACCAGGCCTTTAACTACACCAACAATTACAAAACAATGCGGCAAGACCTCGACCCATTTTATCAGGAGGTCTACGTCAAAGGCCGTATAAATATGGAGATGAGATTTCTGGAAAAGACCAAAATATTAGCTGAGATTGAAAAGGAAATTGACGCTATCCGCGCCAACGCTCCAAAGCTCACCGCCACTGCGATTCAGGACAAATACGGCGTGCATCCCATACTGAACTGTCCCGACACCGACGCCGCTCAGACAATGGTCGATGAATGTAATCGGATTGCCGCCACAGGCGATTCAGCCGGCGGCGTAGTTGAAGTCGTTGTAACCGGCGTCCCCACAGGCCTCGGCGAGCCGGTCTTCTACAAACTCGACGCTGAATTGGGCCGAATGCTCGGCATCGGTGCCGTCAAAGGCGTCGAGGTCGGCGCCGGCTTCGCCGTAAAAGATATGACCGGCAGCCAAAATAACGACCAAATGCGAGCCGAAAAAGGGAAAGTTGTTTTCCAGTCAAATAATGCCGGCGGTATTACAGGCGGCCTTTCTACAGGCCAGCCAATTATTGTCCGGCTTACGGTCAAGCCCACATCCACCATTGACAAACCACAGAAGACGATTGACAAATATACCCTCGAGAACAAAGAGCTGGCGGCTATCACCAGGCGCGACGCCACGATTGTGGGTCGCATCTGGCCGGTCGCCGAGAACTACACAGCTATGGTGATACTTGACCACCTCATCGCACACTACGGCTACCAGACGCTAAAGGACAAATAAACCGATGCTCGATTCCAGATTCCCGATTCCCGCATCGAGTATCGAGAATCGAGTATCGAGTATTGTCACGGTCTTGGTCCCGTATACGCGGGGTCTGAATCCTGTCCTACGTTGCCTGGGGCCCGCAGGGGTGGGGCCAGCAGGGGGTTGCCTGCCCAATCTGAATACCTCACTACATACGTACAAGAACTTGTGTGGAAGTACGTGTAAATGTTGCTAAGCTGCCAGCCGCTATCTAAGCCGCTGCCAAGAACGCAGTCGAAGTAGTACCAGCAAGGATTATAAACGGCATCAGTAGCCGGTTCAGCTTCCATGTAATGCACAAGCCGAGCAGTATTTGGATCTGTCCTCCACCCAGGTGGTACAAGCCACTGGGCCGGGTCAGGCAGCGGTGGCTCACCTTCAGGAGTAGTCGCAGAAGCTTCAACGGACCAGAGTCCGTAATTTTGATTTGGAGGATCCCATTTATCACGGGCCCTGACGCGGTAAGCATACGTGGTGTTGGGGTCCAGGCCCGTGTCTTCATAGATGGGGCTGTTCTGCCAGCCGCTGTCATGGCCGTCGTTTCCGTCGCTGGCCGTGAACTCGAAATAGTATTCCACGCCGCTTTCGTCGGTAGCTGTGGTAGCAACCATATACAGTGACCTTCCGGAAGAAGGAGTGGGCGGCATAGCCCACGTGCTCTGGTACGGATTGGGGGCATTCGGGTCCGTTACCGGTCGCGTTACGTCCTCGCCCGCCACGGCATAGCCGATAATCGACCATTCGGTTTCGTTCCGATTGGACGATGTATCGCGGGCCTTTACTCGGTAGCCGTATTCGATGCCACTGACCAGCCCTGTATCAATGTATGTCGAGCAGGGGTCCCAACCACTGTCATGACCACCGCCGGATACGCATTCGAAATAATATTCCACGTATGGTCCGGTGGCATTGTCGTAGGCCGTCGTCGCGGCCATATAAATCGAGGTCGGCCCAATCGAGTTGGGAGCAACGGCCCAGGTCATCGGGTCCGGCTCCGGAGGCGTAGTGTCACTTACTCCGTAATTCTCCACAAAGAGTGTATAATCGGCAAAGTTAACAATTCCGTCTCGATTCAAATCTGCCCCGTGACACCAATCCGGCGGGCTGCAATCTTCATCGAGCCAGTGCATCAGGAACATCGCCAAATCAGATATGTTTACCGTATAGTTAAAATCATAGTCGCCGACCAAATCGGTTGTCAGAATATGGTGATAACCAATATCCACGATGCCGGCATCAATTATCCTGTCTGTACGGGTCGTGTGTCTATACATATCGAGCAAATATGCGTCGGTGCTGCCGGCGTCCACACACGGACTCAGTTCTATCTGATTGGGGTCAGGCGGAACGACATAAGGCTGACTCAGGTAAAACCTGTCGCCCACATAGTTGCTTACAAACATAGGAACGGCATCGCTCGTGCCGCTCAAATTGGTGAAATCCCAGACAAGGCCGCAGCCGGTATCGACGAAAGCCGCTGTCTCACCGCCATCAATATCGCTGTATACGACTTTCACATAAGCAGGCCTTGGGTCGTGCTCGAAGCCGGTGGTGATGGCGAGGTCCAGGCCGTTAAGAGCGAAATTGCCCCAGATTATACTATTAGTGATAAGCGCATAACTTTCATAGGAGCAGCACACGCCGCCGCCATATCCGGCAGCAAAATCCTCTCCCGTAACTACGTTCTCGGCAATTGTACAGTTTATGATGTTGGCATCCGAGTTCCAATTGACCGAAATACCCCCGCCGTCCCTGTCGGCGGAGTTTTCAGTTATCAGGCAGTTCTTGACCAGCACCTTCTCGCTGCCGGTGGTATAGATTCCGCCGCCGCCGCACGTGGTGGTGTTGATGTTGAACTGACAGTCAACGATACGTGTCCCTGATGAGGAGCAGAACATACCGCCTCCCAGCCCGAGCACATCCTCAGTAGGCGGGCCGACCGTAAGGTCCAGCACGGTATAATATAAGTTCGGGTCGTCAACATAAACATAGCCGGCATTATTTTGGGTAAAGATGCTTCCGACAATCAGCGGCGTACTTTCCTCGCCGCAGAACATTGCCCCGCCTTGATAGGCATAGTTATCGCTGAAGTTGCAGTCCTCGATGGTCGGTGCCGTATCCGCCCAGAAGACAGCTCCGCCAATGGTCGCAGCGTTACCGGTGAAAGTGCAGTTTATCAATTTCAGCGAGTGAGCGCTTCCGGGATTTTCCTTAGGTGTTAACGTGCCGCAAGCCAATCCGCCACCATAAGTTAAATAGAAGCTGTGGTCTGTTATGGGAATATTACTATCAGCCACGTTGTCGCTGAAATTGCAGTCAATAAATGTTGGCGCCGAGCCGACCTCGCAGTATATCCCTGTCCCGAAACTCTGTATTCTGTGATGATTACCAGGCCCGCTTCCGCCAACACCACAATAGCCGCTTTCGGTTTGATTGTCTGCAAAAGTGCAATCAATGAAAACAGGCTTGCTGGCCGCATCGACGTAAATTGCTCCGCCCATAGCGGTGTACATCCAGTAATCTTCATAGCTTCCTGCATACAGCCCCGTAAACGGGTCAAACAGATAATTTCCATAGCGGTCCATCGGATACTCCCAGCCAAGTCCCAATCCCTCCCAGTAGTCCTCGCTATACGGCTCAAACGTCCAGCTTCCGCCCCTGCCGCCAAGCCCGCCACCAGGGACAAAACCGTCGCCGCCATCGCCTCCAGTGCCCCCATAGGCCGCACAGTTGAGAATCTGTACCGCCTTCAGGGTTGGGCTGCTGTTTTCGAAATAGATTGCGCCGCCATAGGCGCTGCCTCCCCATCCGCCGTTGCCGCCGTTGACATTAGCAGCATCACCGTTGGCACCATCGCCGCCGTCACCTGCCGTAATCGAAATATTATCAATCACAATATTCACAAGGGTAGGAGAAGCATCGGTAATATCAATTGCTCCGGAGCGGATAGCGCTCCCATTGAAGCCGGAATCTCCGGGGTCCTGCCCATCTATACCATCTCCGCCAAACCAACCCGTATTTCTCATAGTAAAGCCGGTCAGGACTGTCTCAGGTCCTACGTTAGAGACAGATATCTGGTAACCCTCCAGAATAGTGTCAGCCACAACGTTGGGGTCATCCGGATTAGTAGAACTGAGAGTAATGTTCTTGCCGTAGATGACGATGCCTCCGAGGTCACCAGGCTGGTAGAGCCCGGGCGAGATAACAATCTGGTCGCCCTCCCCGGCTGCACGAATTGCTCCGGGGATGTTGGGATAGTCTCCCGGAACCAGGATGGTCCTCGGCTTTTCAAACCGGACGACGACGGCTTTGTCCGAGCTCATAACAACAACGTTGGTCAGAGCCGTTGAGCCGTCGTTGATGGTTCCGGACCAGCTTGCGACGCGGTAGCCCGCATCCGGAGCGGCAGTCAGTATTACCGCCGTGCCCCGGTAGTAAGTGTAAATACCGGATACATAACTGAGCGGTTCCGGATCCGTCGCCTCGGCCGTGCCGTGGCCGCCCACTACGGTAACAGTCAGCTGAACTTCACGAAGACCTGAGGCGTCCCCGTAGTGGTAGCCTATGTCAACGGTACCGGCATCGCCAATACTGTCGGTGCGGGTGGTATAGCTGTCCAGGCCGATGTTGGGGTCGTTTGCGTCAGCGCTTCCGGCATCCACACACGGACTATCGCTGCCCTGCCCTGCCGGCATTTGACTGAGGTAATAATCACCAAGCGGGCCGGGTACAAATAGTGGGTTGGCGTTGATATTGCCACTGAGCCAGTTGAGGATACGTCCCGGCTGGACGTGAATAGCTCTTGGGCTTTGGCCCCCCTCGATATCGCAATATGAAACTGTAAGCTCGGCCGGCCGCTCGATAATACTGGGGTCACTAACGCTGCCAATCATAATCTGGCTGCCGCTGCTGCCTGAGTTGCCCCAGACGATGCTGTCGGAAAGAATTGTGTTGCTTTCGTAGGAGCAGCACAATCCGCCGCCTCTTCCGTGGTTGGTGGTATCTTCGGGGTCGTATGCCCTATTGTCAGCGATTGTGCAATTGGAAATTGTTGGTCTTGTGAACCAGTAGGAAACTATCCCGCCACCGTCTAAGACGGCCGAATTCCCTTTGACCAGACAGTTTTTAAGCATTGGATAGCTGGTGCCTCCACCAAAATACACACCGCCGCCGGAGCCGGTGGCCGTGTTATCTTCTATGACACAATCTTCGATAATTGCATCAGAGCTCCAGCAGAAGATTCCACCGCCACCACCGTAGAACTCGCCCTCAAAGGTGTAAGCAGTAGGAACAGTGAAAATGATGAGACCGTAATCTATAGGGACCAGGCGTTTTTCGGCTGTATTACCACTGATTTTGCAGCCCTTGATTGTCGGTGCACCCCCGTACCACAACAGACCGCCGCCATAGTCG
>Ga0114919_10002018_pt1 | contig 16358 bp, 18 predicted proteins | sample BlataG_FD_88682 | JGI IMG/M metagenome (GOLD analysis project Ga0114919, IMG submission 88682) | Deep subsurface microbial communities from Black Sea to uncover new lineages of life (NeLLi) - Black_00105 metaG | ecosystem: Environmental > Aquatic > Marine > Oceanic > Sediment | place: Atlantic... | reverse complement strand
CGGCGAGATAGCCTACCTGACCCGCATCGCCAACCCGGACATCGCCGTCGTAACCAACGTCTATCCGGCCCATTTAGAGGGCCTTGGCGACCTGCAAACAATAATACACGAAAAATTGTCCATAGCCGAGTCCCTGGCGCCGGATGGCCTTCTGCTCATAAACGCCGACTTCAGCCAATTGACCAATACCTGCCGTGCAAAAGGCACTCCATTTTTGACTTTCGGCAAATCAGACGGCGCCGATTACCAGGCCCGCAGCATCACCTCTGACGGCCAGGCCGGCCGCTTCACCATCAACGATAAACAAATTCACCTGCCGCTGGCCGGACTCGGCAACGTCGAAAACGCACTCGCCGCCTGGGCTATTTGCAGCCAATTCGGTTTAACCCTCGACGATTTCGCAAAGGCCGTAAAAACCGTCCCGCCAGTATCTATGCGCTCCGAGCTGCTGCAAATCGGAACGCTGACGGTATTGAACGATTGCTACAACGCAAATCCCGGCTCGATGAAAAACGCACTGGATACCCTGCGCAGCCTCGACCCGGACAAAAAACGTCGGATGGTCTTTATCTGCGGCGATATGGCTGAACTGGGAACACAGGCCGAGCACCTACACGCCGAGCTGGGCGCCTGCATTGCAAAGGCCGGCGTAAGACTCTTATTGGCTGTCGGCGCCTTTGCGAAAGTCGCCGCCCAGGCCGCAAAAAATGCCGCCAAATACAATTTGCAAATTGAATGTTTCGAAGACACCCTTTCAGCTTGCAATAATCTGCACAAATTCATAAAAGATTACGATATAATATTAGTCAAGGGCTCACGAACGGCCCAACTGGAATTGAGCGTCGAGAAACTAAAGGAACTTTCTTTGTGACCCGGACACAGGTCACAAAGCACGGGCTATGAGATGATATACCACTTACTATGGCATCTGCGTGCTGGGGAGCGGCTCGGCTTTTACGCCTACCAGAACGTGCTGTTCCGCTCCGTATCGGCGACGCTCACCAGTTTGCTGATTGCCCTTCTGATCGGTCCGAAGATTATCCGATGGCTGATGCGCAAGAAAATCGGCGACCGCCCGGAATTCCATCACGCCACACTCAACGAACTGACTAAAGAAAAGGCCAATACACCTACCATGGGCGGTCTGATTATTATACTTTCCGTCATCGTCACCACCTTGCTATGGGCGAAGTTCTACCACTACGATGAAAAAATACGCAATCCTTTTATTCCCAAGGCAATTTTTGTCGTGATATGGTTCGGAGCTTTGGGCGGCGTCGATGACTGGCTAAAGCTTACCGCCGGGACCCGCCACCGCACCAGGACCGGACTAAGAGCATGGGAAAAACTCATTTTTCAAATCGGCGGAGCTGTATTGATTGCCTCATTTCTATACCACGATTTCGCCAATATAGCCGATGCCAAAGTGTTCTGGTTCTGGTTCCCGTTCTACAGCTCCGGCCTCGACCTGGGCAACTGGGTATTTATCCTGATAGCCATCTTCTATTTATCAGCCACCAGTAACGCCGTGAATCTGGCCGATGGTATGGACGGCCTGGCCGCCGGCTGCGTGGCAATCGTCTCCCTCGTGCTGGCACTGCTCTGCTATGTCGCCTCCGAGACGATGGGGCGGGTTACACCAGTCACCTGGTCGAGTTATCTGCTGCTGCCACATATACCTCAGGCGGGTGAATTGTGCATCTTCTTTTCGGCAATCTTCGGGGCTGTGCTCGGCTTCTTATGGTACAACTGCCACCCCGCACAAACCTTTATGGGCGATGTGGGTTCGCTCCCGCTCGGCGCCGCAATGGGATACGGCGCACTGGTAACAAGAAATGAAATCCTGCTTTTGATTATTGGCGGCGTGTTCGTTCTCGAACTGTTCAGCGTGGTACTACAGGTCGGCTATTTCAAATACACCGGCGGAAAACGACTCTTTAGATGCGCCCCCATCCATCACCATTTTCACCTTATCGGCTGGAGTGAGCCGCAGGTAGTGGTTCGCTTCTGGCTCCTGGCCGCCGCCTTTGCAGCCCTCGCCCTGGCAACACTAAAAATCCGATAAACCCTGTTTTTAGCTATACTTGGCCAATATCTCTTTATTTATTTGAATTTATGGTTGCAATTAAAATACCTTTCGAGTATAGTGTGCCAAAATTTGGCGAGAGTTGTTCTATTTTTGTTTTTCACCGTGCGAGGCAGCTAAAAAGGAAATTGTGAAACTTTCGGCCACCCGTTCTCATAGAAGTAAACGGCCGCCGGATTGTTCCACTGGCGAGTACGTAAGTAAGGTTTGCACCTGCAAAATGAATTGTTGAAGGGAGATCGTTATGCTCGAAGCAAAAGACATTATGACGGAAGAGGTAATCAGCGTAAAAAAAGGTACCCCCATATATGAGGCCGTAGAGCTCCTGGCAAAAAACGAAGTTACGGGTATCCCTGTCGTCAAAGATGATATGACTTTGGTGGGAATTCTCACAGAAAAGGATGTGTTGAGATTGTTCTACGCTGATGAAAGTGAGAAAAATAAGACAGTTAATTATTTTATGACACAACCCGCAGTTCATTTTGATGAGGATGAAAGCCTGCCGGATGTCTGCGACTGCCTGATGGACAATCCCTTTAGAAGAGTACCGGTTACATCAAACGGCAAAGTGATTGGCATTATCAGCAGGCCGGATTTCATTGAACACATTCTTCAACTAAGGCGTGAAAGTATCGGCATCGCTTGAGAAACGAAAATAATACACTCGCGCCTATAACTTGCGGCGTCTGAAAAGCTTGATGCTGCAGCAGCGCGGCATGTCACAATCTCCGCAAAAATGCCCGCCGGATTAATTACGCGTCAAAATCCTCTTCTATATGGATTTGAACGTTCTTTCTGTGGCCCGTTTCGCCGTCATCGGAACTCATTTTGTCAAATTTTCTCTGTGCCAAAAAGACTTTGACAGCGGTAATCCCGCAGCCCAGACCGACAACGCAGAATACTATAGAAGCCAGCACCGCAAACAACTCTCGCAGGATATAGACCAAAAACCCGAATCCGATTAGCAGCAGCCCTGCAATAAACAGCCCCGCCGCGAAGTTTCTCGACGCCTGAGATACCGCATTTGTATAAAAACGAAAATTCATATTCCCTTCTCGTGAAGTGCCTAAAGTGACACCTACGTGTCATCCTGAGGCGAAGCCGAAGGAACCGGTCAACAAAAAAGAGATTCTTCACTTCGCTGCGTTCAGAATGACAGCAAAGCTGGCACTTTAGCTCACTTTAGTCACTTTAGCTCACTTTAGCTCACTTTAGGCACTCCTCACACTAACCGTTTAATACATTCCGCCGCCTGGTGGCCCTGCAGGAGGCGTCTCTTTCTTCTCAGGAATCTCGCTGACTATTGCATCGGTCGTCAGCAGCAGTGAAGCAATTGAAGCGCCGTTCTGCAGCGCAACCCTTTCGACCTTTGTCGGAACAATCACTCCGAATTCAATCATATCGCCGTATTTCTTACGCAGCGCATCGTAGCCGAAGTTCTTTTGCTTGCTCTCCATAACTTTCTGCGCCACGATCGAGCCGTCAAGCCCTGCGTTCTCGGCGATTTGTTTTATCGGCGATATCAACGCCCTTCGAATAATATCAACGCCTATCTTCTCATCGCCGGTGGCTCTGACCTTGTCCAGCGCCGGCAGAGCTCTGAGCATCGGAACACCTCCGCCTGGCAGGATGCCTTCTTCCACAGCAGCCCGGCAGGCATGAAGCGCATCCTCTACACGCGCCTTCTTTTCCTTCATCTCGGCCTCGGTTGCCGCCCCAACATTTATCTGGGCCACGCCCCCGGCCAATTTCGCCAGCCTTTCCTGCAGTTTCTCGATATCGTAGTCACTGGTGGAGATATCTATCTCATTCTTGAGCTGCTCGATTCTGCCCTTGATGGCGTCCGTGCTGCCGCCTCCTTCGATAATCGTCGTGGTGTCCTTGTCAATGGTAATTCTCTTTGCCCTGCCGAGCTGTCGCAGTTCAATGTTCTCCAACTGCAAGCCCAGGTCCTCAAAAATCGCCTCACCACCGGTCAAAGTAGCGATATCACTGAGCAGGGCCTTCCGCCTGTCGCCGAAACCGGGCGCCTTGACGGCTGCTACCTGCAGAATGCCGCGAAGCTTATTGACAACCAGCGTAGCTAATGCCTCGCCCTCAACATCCTCGGCGACGAGCAGCAGGGGCTTGCCCTGCTTGGCCACCTTTTCAAGCAGTGGAACAAGCGACTTCACAGAGCTGATTTTCTTCTCGTGCACAAGAACATACGGCTTCTCCAGTACGACCGTCATATTCTCCAGATTGTTGATAAAGTGCGGGCTCAGGTACCCCTTGTCGAACTGCATACCTTCGACCAATTCCACCACTGTTTCCAGCGACTGGCCCTCTTCGACGGTGATGACGCCGTCTTTACCAACCTTCTCCATCGCCTCAGCCAATTTCTTGCCGATTTCAGCATCCTGATTGGCCGAGCAAGTCGCCACCTGTTGAATCTGCTTGGTGGACTTGATGGGCGTGCTCATATTATGCAGTTCATCTACAATCGCCTCGACGCCCTTCTCGATACCGCGCTTCACCTGCATCGGATTGGCGCCTGCCGTGATGTTCTTGAGACCCTCATCGAATATGCTCTCTGCCAGAATTGTCGCGGTCGTCGTCCCGTCACCGGCCACGGTTGATGTTTTTGATGCCACCTCCTTGACCATCTGCGCGCCCATATTCTCGTAGGAATCTTCCAGCTCAATCTCCTTGGCCACCGTTACACCGTCTTTAGTGACAGTCGGCGAACCAAACGACTTCTCCAAAACCACGTTCCTGCCGCAAGGCCCAAGCGTAATCCTCACCGCCTTGGCAAGCTTCTTCACCCCTTCTCGAACAGCCGCACGGGCATCACTACCAAATGCTATCTTTTTAGCTGCCATATCTATACTTCTCCTTTAATTTCTTTGCCGCAAAGGCACGAAGACCCCAAGTTTTTTATTCATATATTCTTTGTGCCTTTGTGTCTTGGTGGCTATTATCTTATTTTCCAATCACCGCCATAATATCCGACTCGCTCATAATCAGATACTCTTTGCCGTCTATCTTTACGTCCGTCCCGGCATAGCTGCTGAAAAGCACCATATCGCCCTTTTTCACCTGTAATTTTCTTACTGTCCCATCGTCGAGCATCTTGCCCTGGCCAACGCTCACAATTTTGCCCTTTTGCGGCTTCTCTTTGGCGCTGTCCGGCAGAACTATACCCCCCGCCGTCTTGGTTTCCGCTTCGAGACGCTGAACAAGAACCTTATCTGCCAATGGTCGAATCTTCATTTTGTCATTTCTCCTTTCAAAAAAATCTTTTTGCTTTCCTTTTTTGCCACCAGGACACAAAGTTACAAACTCTCTGATACCCTGATTCCTGATGTCCTACATCCTGTTTTCCTGATATCCTGATATCCTTCTGCTCTGTGCCCTCCTTGCCCCCCTTACTTAAAAATGTCGCTATTATATTTTTTCACAAACAATCTGTTTAATTGCTCTAACAGGATATTCATATCAACCGGCTTGCCAATCACGCTGAACACATCAAGCCGAAGTGCCTCGCCGAGCAGAGATTCGCCCGCAGCGCTGCTCAGCAGAATGCACGGCACTAATGGATAATCCATTCGAATAATCTTTATCGTCGCCAGCCCGTTCGACTTCTCAGAATCCATATCCACAATCGTCGTATGAATCCGTCTCCGCTCGATAATATTAACGAACTGGCCTGCGCTCTGGGCCACTAACAGGTTAACACCCCTCGGCCGAAATATACTGCGCAGCGCCTCAGGCCAGGCCCAATTATGCTCGCTCGCCAGAACGTTAATCTCTTCAAGTTTTGACAGATTAGAAACCATATTCCTATTGCTTATCCCTTTCCTTCGTCACTCTGCCCTCTCCACCGTCATTCTGCCCTCTCCACCGTCATTCTGCCCTTTCCTTCGTCATTCTGAGCGAAGCGAAGAATCTCTTTTTACCATCGTCATTCCCGCGAAATTTATCCCTTACGGGAGCGCCGAATCTATTCTTCTTGATTCTTCTTCGTGTCTTTGTGTCTTCGTGGCAAATTATAACTTTAGTCACTTTAGTCACTTTAGTTCACTTCTAATTTTCTTTGTGCCTTCGTGGCCAAACTCTTAAATATGTGCAAATATCGTGCCAAACGCTATTTTACAGGACTGTATCAGCGCAAATGCTTATTGCATAAGATGTTAGGATATGACACCACCCAATCTACCCTCCTGCCAAAATCCCCCCAAAACCCCTTTTCTCTGCCAACCTGACAGACAACTACCAAATCCCCAATACGCTATCCGCTATCCGCTATCCGCTATACGCTATACGCTATACGCTGTACGTTATCCGCTATACGCGATACGCAATACAGGATAATTTCGCTTTTCTTGTGTTTTTTGCAACATGGCATGCAGTTCTAAACAATAAAGCCATCAATGCATAAGCAATGATGGCTTTATGATGATCTGAAATCACCGAGGTTTATTTTTTCTTCTTTGCCTTTCTCTTCTTTGCCTTCTTTTTGGCGGGTTTCTTTTCCTTAGTCGCCTTTTTCTTTGCCTTCCTTTTTGCCATTTTGAAACCTCCATACAATTAAAAAAGGATTCTTATTAAGCTGCCTGAAGCAAACCAAACCAGGTCTTGTAAGGTGGCACTTCAAACAGTAACAATCTCCTGTCTATATTTTCAGTACATATTCTGGTATCAGCTTGGCAACAATGTCTATTGCCCCAATTTCCAACGTACGCAACACGACTCTTCGTCCCCTGTACTCGTAAGGCAGCTCTCGCACCTCAGAAATAATCTTTTTGCCTCTGTCATTTTGCATCTCAACTTCAAAGTATCTCTTCCCGTCAACTTCTATTACTTTATTAACGGTTAGGATGTCCGGCAAAACATATCCTCCGCCGTGAGGGATAATGTTGGCATTCAGGAGTCTGTCATAAACACCAAGATTCTTCGCCCTTTTCTCAAAACCCAACAACTCTATGCTCTCTGAAGTCAGATTGTGGTTCCCCCTCACTAAATATGCAGGTAAGTCCGCCCTCAAAGTAAGCGGAAAAACAGTATTACGGCTTTTTAAACAGTGACAACCCAACACTATTTCATTCATGTTTACAAGTCCCTGATGGGTCTCATTGGAAACTTCTACGAATTCTCCAAACAGCAATTCTGCCGCTATCCTCCTTTTCTTCTTTGAGAAATTATCGACGTACTGATACCGTTCAAAATATCTCTTAGCGGAGTCGCCCGTGAGAATATGAAATTGCCCAAAAGGTGTATCGATATGTTCAGCCGTCTCAATTAGCTGCTCACTCCTGTCAAAATACATTCCGAAGCCCGATTCGCTGTCTCCTCTGAACTCGTCGGCAGAACCATGTATTATAAAGGCATACGGTGATAGCTCTTGGTCCAGTTTCGCAACTGGCTTCACTTGAAACACATCTATAAAATGATTGCTTTTGTAAAAATCCCAAATCACCTCAACGCCGTCTATCTGCATGGCAGTTGTTTCCATCTCATGCAGTTTTCTAATCAGACTTTCAATATCGGGCAGTTCTTCTAACCCTCCCACGAGCATTCCACATGCATTCGGTTTTGTATTGAGAATAATAAGGTCGGTATCGCCTGCCCCCCAACTTACTTTTCCTCCATAGCCAAATCCGCTCTGCCAACGGCTTGTGTTTCTGGTAATTGTCATATCTGCGGTGGTAATAAAAGTGGCATTTGGTTTTAAGCCGAGTTGGTTCTGAATATAATGAATGCCGGCAATTCCATAGACAGCATTGGCTCTGCACAGTTCCGCACCGCTGTCATTTAAGCCGACAAAAAAGCAATGTCGCTTGGCATTTTGTAACATCTCTGCCTTTTTCACAGGTATCCTTTTATTCAGCAGGGCATTTATTGCCATCTTATTCGTCATCTATTCCAGGTGCATAATCATACTTGTTAAAAATATCATCTTTTTTCAGGGTCCCTTTTTCTAAGAGACTCGCGCAAACAACACAGAACCTGGCCCAGGGAATGGCTTCCAGCCGTTGCTTCGGTATCGGCTCTCCACCGGCCTCGCAAATCCCATAAGTGCCATCTTCAATACGGTTAAGTGCATCATCTATTTCGGCTATGAGCTTTCTCTCGCTTTCCATCAGCTCTAAAGTAAATTCCTTCTCGTAGCTGTCCGTTCCCAGGTCAGCCATATGTATAGGCATACTTGATAAATCACTCCTCATCTCGCGCAGTGCACCATTCTCCATATAGAATACGTTACCGAGCAACTCGTTCTGCTTTTCTAAAAGCATAGCCCTGAACTTCTCTATCTCGTCCTGTGTCAATTTGTTTTCTTTCTCTTCGCTCATATAATTTTTCCCCTCCACCAAACGACCCTTATTCATTCCGGACTCATGATTCCCGGATAGTTTTCTTAAAACAGGGCTTATCGCTCAAGGAATGTACATAAACTCCTTACAAAGACTCGCCTTAGGGGCTTAACGCTCTTATCAATTTCTCCTTCAGTCATGCCAATCATAGCAAACGAGAAGAATCCGAAAACAAATCCTGCCACAGCACAAGCCAGACGACGAACTTTCAGAGGGGCTATTTGTGGGGAGAGATAGGTTGAGAGTTTGTCTTCGATTTCCCGCAGATAACGCAAATATGGTTCTTCCAACTCATCTAAAGTATCAGACTGAAGTTTTAGCAGCAGCTTTCCCTGGAAGAGCAAAAGGAATTCTTCGCTGGAATCAACATAAAACTCATAATGGGCATTTAACAAATGCTCCAGCATATCTTCCAGCGTTTCGGGCGCGGAATCATATAAGCGGATACGTTCAATTAAATGCCCCACTGCCTCTTCCACCAATATGACAACAATTTCCTCCTTGTCGTCGAAATGCTGGTAAAGAGTTCCCTTGCCCACATCGGCCCTTTCGGTAATCTCCTCGACTGTCGCTGCATCAATGCTTTTTTCGCTGAAGACATCCAATGCCGCTTTTTTCAGCTTCTTTCGGGTCCTCTTGGCCCTTTTCTGCGTCCTGCTTCTTTTGGTTTTTTTAGTCTTGATACTCATAATTCTGACTATTTCGTCAAAACTGACCAAAAAGTCAATAAAAAAAATTGACTTTTCTGAAAAATTTACTATTTTTGTTTGGCTTGGCCAAGGCAGGTTTTAGAAGCAACTGATGGGCTTTATAGACAATAGCTCGCCAGTCGGATTCATAAAAGGAACGAAATCAAGATGTTGGAGCGTTAAATGAATAACCTTGTTCCCACCAAAGTGTTTTTGACTAAAGGAGTTGGCCGGCACAAGTACCGGCTCAAATCTTTTGAGCAGGCCCTGCGAAAAGCAGGTGTGGCCCAACAGAATCTGGTTATGGTCTCGTCGATTCTGCCGACTAAATGCAGGATTGTCAGCCGTGAAAAGGGCTTGGCAAGATTGATTCCGGGAGCAATATGCCATTGTGTTATGGCCAGAGCCGACACAAATGAACACGGAAGACTCATCGCTTCGGCTATCGGAGTTGCTGTCCCCAAAGACAGCGACAAATGGGGATACCTCAGCGAAGTGCATGAGTTTGGTATGAACAGCCGGCAGGCAGGAGATATGGCTGAAGACCTGGCTGCCGGTATGCTGGGAACTACCCTGGGGATGGAGCTTGACCCTGATACGGCTTGGTCGGAAAAAGAACAGGCATACAAATCAAGCGGCCTGTTTATTAAAACCACCAACGTTACACAAACCGCTAAGGGCCAGGAAGGCCTGTGGACTACAACAGTAGCGATAGCAATGTTTCTGTTTGACTGATATATGTCGATAAGGTTCACTCGCAATGAAAGAAATGCTCAATTTCGGGTACTTATCCGAAGAACACTCCAATCAGACAAATGCCGGAATAGTCATTATTCCCGTGGCATACGATGGAACCAGTACATGGGTCAAAGGCGCCGACAAAGGCCCACAGGCAATCATCGAAGCTTCAGCCAATATGGAGCTGTATGATATAGAGACCGATTCGGAAGTTTACAAAAAGGGTATATATACCGAAGACGCCATAGCCGGAGAAATTACCACCGAAGAAATGATTGATGCAGTCAGGGGAACTGTGCGCTATTATCTCGAAGAAGACAAGTTTGCGGTGGTTATCGGCGGAGAGCACTCGGTCAGCATCGGTGCTGTCAGGGCTCACGCTAAGCATTATAAAGAACTTACGGTCTTGCAATTAGACGCCCATGCCGACTTAAGGGATGAATATAACGGCTCAAAATACAACCACGCCTGTGTTATGGCCAGGGCCAAAGAAATATGCCACATTGTCCAGGTGGGCGTTAGAAGTATGGATTTCTCTGAAAGAGATTTCATTGAGAACTCAGCTATGTTCTTGGCAAAGGACATCTACGACAATGCCGATTGGATTGAAAAGGTCGTTTCCAAGCTCTCAGATAATGTCTATATAACAATAGACCTGGACGTCTTTGACCCTTCGGTAATGCCTTCTACCGGCACGCCTGAACCGGGGGGACTGCTCTGGTATGATGTTCTGCCGCTGCTCAAAACCGTCTCCGACAAAAAAAACGTCGTCGGCTTTGACGTTGTTGAGCTTTGTCCGGATGGTAGGTGCAAAGCTCCAGACTTCCTGGCCGCCAAACTTATTTACAAACTGCTGAGCTACAAATTCAGGGACTGAAATGGAAAAGAACGATTTCTTGAAAGAACATATAAAGCATATCGATATAAAGTCTTTCGATTCGACTCCAATAATCGAAGCTATGAAAGATATGTCCTTCACCGCCGGAGATACCGCAAGAGCAGCCCAAATCCTCAATCAAATGATAACAGACGACCAGTGCACTATCATCCTCTGCATAGCCGGAAGTACAAGCGCCGCCGGATGTATGCAGGTCTATGCTGATATGGTCAGATACAATATGGTCGATGTCGTTGTGTCCACCGGCGCAGCAATTGTAGATATGGATTTCTTCGAGGCCCTCGGTTTTAACCACTACAAAGGCAGCCCCTCCGCCGATGACAAAAAATTAAGGCAGCTCTATATCGACCGAATTTACGACACCTTCATCGACGAAAAGCAGTTGCAGGTTTGCGACAACACAATAAAAGAAATAGCAGGCTCGCTTGCTCCAAGACCATATTCCTCGAGGGAGTTCATCAGCCAGATGGGCAAATATCTCGTCGAAAATGCTGAGAAACCGGATTCTTTGGTGCAGACTGCTTATGAAAATGATGTGCCCATATTTTGTCCCGCTTTTTCGGATTCCAGTGCGGGATTTGGCCTGGTTTTGCACCAGGCTGAGAACGAACAAAGCCATCTTTCCATCGATTCCGTAAAAGATTTTAGGGAGCTAACGGAGATTAAAATAAAATCTCCCGTCTCAGGACTGTTTATGATTGGAGGCGGCGTCCCAAAAAATTTCGCACAGGATACTGTAATCTGCGCCGAGGTCCTTGGAAAAACCACCGAGATGCACAAATACGCTGTGCAGATTACCGTTGCAGATGTCAGAGATGGTGCACTTTCAGGCTCCACCCTCAAGGAGGCCTCATCCTGGGGAAAGGTTGATACCGTCTATGAGCAGATGGTCTATGCCGAGGCAACCAGCGTCTTGCCTCTGATAATCAGTTATGTATATCATATCCGTCGCTGGGAAGGCAGGTGCCAGCGAAAATGGAGTAAAATTTTTGATTAATCGCCCCATAATGAAGGAGCACGAAAATGAGCAATGAAAAGCCGACTATTAAATTTCTGATTTTGTTGCTTTGTTTGTTGGTACTGGCCGGTTGTGATAACACAGCCGAACAAGAGGATAAAGCCAATGCCCAAGCCAGGGAAGCACAAGCAAAATTAGCAGAAGTTAGCGCTGTTTTGGAGAAAACGCAATCTGAAAAAGAAAATCTGGAAACAGAAATCGCTAAGATCTTCCAACAGCTTGAAGAAACAAAGTCAGGAGCCGTGACTGTTCTGCAATTTTATGAGAAATCAAAAACGCAGGTGGATAATCTTGCCAATGAGCGAGATACCGCAGTCGCCGAAGCAATGGTCGCTAAAGAAATGGTCGAAGAACTGACTGGCCAGTTGAACGATAAAGCTAAGCAAATCCGTGAATATGAGGAATTGGTGGAAGAATTATTAACAACTATCAAAGAACTTGAAAGTACAATCGAAGAAATGAGCAAACAATCAACTGAAAAAACAGATGAGGAAGTCGCCGATGGAAATAATGTTTGGTGACTTAAATCATGCCGCACAACAACTTACGTAGTCAGCTATAGTCAAAATGGCAAAAGTCGAGTTAAGGCCTTATTTAAGAATCGAAACTATGGTAGGACCTGAAGCTAACAAGCAGGTATGTTCGTTCAAAAAATGTGCCGTTATTGTAGCCCATCCCGATGATGAGACGTTGTGGGCTGGTGGAACCATACTGATGCATCCGGAAAGTAAATGGACTATTGTTACCCTTTGCAGAAAAGATGATCCTGACAGAGCACCCAAATTTTTTCGGGCCCTCGAGCACTTAAATGCCACCGGGACAATGGGTAATCTTGATGACGGACCTGAACAGACTCCGCTGGATAGCCAAGAAGTGCGAAACACGATACTTGAATTACTTCCTTCGGATAGATTCGACCTTATTATTACTCACGGGCTCTGGGGTGAATACACACGTCATCTGAGACATGAAGAAATAGGAAAAGCTGTCATGAATCTGTGGGAAAGAGAACGTTTATCCGCCCAGGAAATCTGGAGATTTGCTTATGAAGATAGCGGTGGAAAATATCTTCCCCGGGCTGTTCAGGACGCCGATATATATGTGAGGTTGCCGGAAGAGATTTGGCAAAAAAAACATGACATTACCACGAAGATATATGGCTTTAGTCCAGATAGTTTCGAAGCTAAAACCACGCCTCGCCAGGAAGCATTTTGGCGTTTTAGACGAGATAGAAAGATTAGAACAATTTGAATGATAGGAGTATAAAGGAAATGAAAGTATTGGTGTCATATGATTACCCGCCCTCGCCAGGGGGATTAGCCACTCAAGGGGATCTGCTATTCAGGGGGCTTAGAGAGATGGGAGTTGATGCGCATGCCGTTAACTTTGAATCGGCCCAGGAGAAAGAGTGGTATTATAGGTGGTTCGGCCCCGACATAGTTGTTGGAGTCGGATACTGGGGGCACAGTCCCCATTTGATATTGCATCCGCAAAGATACGGGATTACGCCGGTACCCTGGCTCGTTGCTGACGGCTATATGGCGAATTATCACGAAATACTGGAAGGGCTGCCTCTTATCCTGGTCACGTCCAATTGGGTTAAAAAAGTCTATACGCGTGATGGCCTCAGCGGCAAAAATATTGAAGTATTGCCTGTGGGGTGTGATACCGATTCTTTTATCCCCCGAGATAAAAACGACCCCCAGATAGTAGCCGTGCGAGAAGCTTTGGGTGTAGCTCCAGATCAAATAATGATTCTTACAGTTGGCGGTGATGCAGCATCCAAAGGTGCACAAGAGGTTATGCAGGCTTTAGCGATAAATGACACCAAAGCCCCTGACTGGAAATATGTCTGCAAAGTCTGGCCGCAACCCCGAACAGAACAACAAAATCTTGCCGACTTACAGTTGGCTACGCATCTTGGTATCGAAAAAAATGTTGTCTATACAACCAGCCGTGTCTCCCGTAATTTCATGCCTTATCTTTTGTCGGCATGTGATATTTATGCAGCCCCATCCCGTCTGGAAGGCTTTGGAATGATTCAAATTGAAGCTAATGCTTGTGAGAAGCCGGTTATTGGTATTAAAGCTATGGGCATGGTGGACACTTTGGTACATGGAAAGACCGCATTTCTCGCTGCAGTCGCGCAAGAAATACGGATAAGGGAGACAATTGTGGGAGATGAGTCAGGTTATGAACCTGGACATAAGGTGGTGTTCAAAAGACCACGTATAGTTGATTATCGTGCCAGCGTGCACGATATAGCGAATTACCTCATTGACCTAATGCAAAATGCCGAACTTCGAAAGAAAATGGGCGAGGCTGGGAGAAAACGTGCTGTTGAGAACTATGACTACCGTGTCATAGCTAAGAGATTTGTCGAGCTTGTATCAGCTAAGCTGGGGATTTCATAAAATGAACAAGCGTGATAAGAAATTGATTGACCAAGCGAATGAAGCAGCAATCAAAGTGCTGCTACATAATGCTCACGGGCCATATCGCGGCCTACCCAGAGCAGCCGGATGGGGCTACCCCGAAACTTATACGCGAGATCTCATGGTTTCTTCCCTGGGTATTTTAATTACCGGAAATAAGAAACTAATTCAATCTCTGCGACGGGTACTTGAGACTGCTGCACAAAACCAGAGCCGCCATGGCCACATCCCTTCGCTGGTTCACGACCCCACCGATCGCGGCTCAAGCGATTGCACCCCGCTGTTTCTTATGGCGGTGGCACTTTTTCGGCAGGTAACCGATGATCACAATTTTCTTGAGGATCCAGTAAAGAAAGCGATGCTTTGGATGGAATACCAAAGCCCCTCCGACCGTGTCATCGTAGATCAGTTGCCTACGAGTGATTGGCGGGACGAACAGTGGGTCCTGGGGTATGGGCTATTTGTAAATACCGTAGTCTATACCTATCTACGGCTTCTGGGACAACATGACCGCGCCTCAAAGTTAAAAGAACAGATGGGCCGATTTACTATCAAAGGTGAAAAGCAACAGCGGCACGTGCACGAGGGCTTGGCATTGAGGTATAAGCCGTATTATGCATTGTGGTCTTACAAAGTATACCGGAGCGAACGGTTTGACCTTTTGGGAAACAGCCTTGCGATTCTTTCAGGAATTGCTTCTCCTTCCAGAGCTAAAGAACTCGTTTCATGGATAGAGGCAGAATGTGATTCATTGCGAGAAAAAGGCGATTTAGCCGTCGGCTTGCCCCCCAATCTTTTCCCCTATATCAGGCCCGAAGATCCAGACTGGATTCCCAGATATCAGCAGTATAACCAACCTGGCGAATATCACAATGGTGGAATCTGGCCTTTCATCTGTGGATTCTACGTTGGTGCTTTAGTAGCTGCTGGAAGATACCGTCTCGCCGAAAAAAAACTTATTATACTTACAAACCTCATTCGGCCCTCACGCGAGGCGGGCGTAGAGTTTGGCTTCAATGAATGGTTGCGAGCACAGGATGGGGCCCCCCAAGGAGAAGACTGGCAAAGTTGGTCGGCGGCCATGTATTTATATGCTGCCGCCTGTGTGGAGCAAAGAAAAACACCGTTTTTCGAGCAAATTCGAAATCACACTTCGCTTACGGCCTATGAACGATAAGGCAATGATGATACGATTTGTAGGAGCGATTTCAATGGAAATAATGTTTGATGACTTAAATCATGACGCACAACAACGGCTGCTTAAGGAAGCAGGCGTTACAACTCCTGAGGATATGAATTGGGACGAGGACCCTGTTGCCGTTGTTGAACTTGAAAAGGTGGATCCTGACTCCGATGATGATTTTATGGGAGAAGATTTACTCGACGACACGTACGGCCTTGATGGTTATGACCCATTAGATTAGAACTGGGACGGCAGAATCCACAAAATTTATTCTCGGCCGAACCTTAAATCTTGTTATCCTGTCAAAAAATACCTCCGAGCACTCAGCGTTCTCCGCGGTGAATTCTTTTTATCCGTTTTTTCTGTTGGTTAAATCCGTGTAAACCTGTGCCCAAAAAGCCCAATTTCTTGCAATTTTCGTTAAAAAAACGCTAATTTTTGCCAATTTTCGTTCAATTTTCGCTGTTTTTCGCCACTTTTTAATCCGTGTCATCCATGGTTTCATTTTGAATTTTGCACTGTGGTTTTACATTTTCCGCTTTTAGTTTTTAGCTTCTCCGAGATACGAGCGACGAATCACGAGTCACGCGACATTTTTTTTCAAAAAAAATGTCGAATTCCCCTTGACATCTGTTCGATTTTATGTTAAAATACCCACATGTTGCCTATATGGCAAACACAAACCGCTTTTAGCGGCTAAAAATAGACATTTTAGACCACTCACAACTCACAAATGAACCAATTAACCACTAACCAATTAACCACTAACCAACTAACCAATGAACCACTCACCGAGCCACGGGTCACGCCTGCCCCGAGGGGGAGCCACGAGTCACGAGTGTGTACACACATTTTGTTACCATAACTCACGCATTTTAAGGATGTTACATCGTGTTTCATATTTCGATCATTCGTGCTTTGAATTTGTTTAGGATTTCGGGTTTAGGATTTCGAATTT
>Ga0114919_10002016_pt1 | contig 16363 bp, 19 predicted proteins | sample BlataG_FD_88682 | JGI IMG/M metagenome (GOLD analysis project Ga0114919, IMG submission 88682) | Deep subsurface microbial communities from Black Sea to uncover new lineages of life (NeLLi) - Black_00105 metaG | ecosystem: Environmental > Aquatic > Marine > Oceanic > Sediment | place: Atlantic... | reverse complement strand
GGGCTAAAGCCCTGAGCCAAGCCCAAAAGCTGGAAGTAGTAGGTGATGGGTATCTGGAATTTGTGTCCCCTCTCCCGGGCGAGCGTTATCTGCCCCAGGTCAAACTCGTTGAAGCAGGAGGGGCATATCACTCCCATGCAGTCGGCGTCAACCTCCTCCACCGAGGAGAGCAGGTCAAACATCATATCGGCGGGCATGGTCTCGTCCTGGCAGGCTTTGCCACAGCAGAGGATGCGCTCCCGGTGCACCACCGGCGTCGCCCCCAGGGCGGAGACCAGGTCGTCCAACACATGGGGATAGTCGGGGTCGTCCACATGCATTATTTGGCTGGGCTTGAGCAGATGACAGCCGTAGTGGATGGCCACATTCAAGCCGGTCAGGGGCTCCTTGACCGATTCGGCGACTCTCTCAATGCCGATTGAGTCCCTGAGCACAGTTACGATGTGGCGCACCTTTGAGGTGCCCAAAAATTCCCTGCCCACCTTTGCCAGGCGCTCGTTGATGCGCTCCGCAAGTTCCGGGTCGCTTAGCAGGTGGTCGCGTGCCTCGGAGAGGGTGGCGGTGCAGCCGGAGCAGATGGTGAAGAAGTCCAGCTCTGCGGACTCGGCGATGGTCAGGTTGCGGGCGGCGATGGTCAGCCAATCCAGCTTATTGGTGCTCTTGAAGTAGATGGGGTCGGGGCAACAGGTGAGACCCTCAAGGTCCACTATCTCCACACCGATGTTGGGCAGGGTTCTGCGGATAGCCACCTCAAACTGGGGGTATTTTACCGGTATAAGACAACCGGGAAAGAAGGCGATTCTCAGGGTATCTTCAATCATATTCAGCTACTCTTTTTCTTTTTCCCCCTTCTTCTCCTCGCCAAACATCTTCTCAAAGTCGCTCACATCTATGGGCTTGACCGGCTCAAGTCCTAGCTCCTTACGCACCCGGTCGGAGAGGCTGGTGACTTTGATGCTCCGTCCGGTCTTGCGCACGGTCTCAATTATATCCGCAACCCCTTTGGGGTATATCCCTTTCTGCGCCATCAAGTTCTTGAGGGCGATGATGACCTCCACCGGCTTTACCCTCTGGGGACAGCGCTCGTAGCAGGTGTAGCAGTTGGTGCAGCGCCATATGATTGAATCCTCACAGACCAGCTTGTCCTCCATCCCGTAAAGCACCTCCAGCATTATCAGGCGGGGGTTGAAGTCGGGATTGTAGCGGGTGGAGGGGCAGTCCCCCACGCAGGCGCCGCACTGGTAGCAGAAGCTGACCAGATTGCCGTCAATTATGCGGGCCACCTTTTTGCGAAACTCAAAGTCTATCTTTATGGGCATAGGCTTACTCTTTTTCCCCCTTCTTGCGCATCACCCGGATGGAGTTTGACCTGCACTCGGGGATGGGACAGGTGCGCTCCTTGTCCTCGTCCTTGGACCAGGTGTCGGTGTATTCGTGTCCGCAAGTCATGCACCTGCAGGTTACCTGTTCGGTTTCAGCCATCTCAGGTAGCCACCTTCTCCATCTTCTTCTCTTTCTTTGCCCGCATCTTCTTCTCCTCCAGTGCGATAAGCGTCTTTACGGTCTCCTCAACCTCTTCTTCGGTCACCTGTTTGCGCATTTCCTCTATCCTGCGCATCACTTTGGCGAACTTCTGTGCCTCGGCGGCGGATATCCATTCCAGCTGGAGGCGCTCCGGGCGGGTATTGTTTCGCTCCAAGAAATCCCACAGCCGTTGCACCCGCTTGACCGTCTGGCGGTTGGCGCTGATGTAGTGGCAGTCGGTGTAGTGGCAACCGGAGACCAGCACCATCCCCGCTCCCTTACGGAAGGCGTATTTGACGAACTCCTCGTCCACCCGTGCCGAGCACATGGTGCGTATCAGACGGGGGCTTTCCGGATACTGCAGTCGGGAGATGCCGGCGAAGTCCCCTCCGGTGTAGCTACACCAGTTGCAGGCAAATACCACCACCTTCTCCATGTTGTCCTCTTCCAGGATGGAATCTATCTGGGCAAGTATCTGGGCATCGGTGAAGTGCCTCATGGTGATAGCCCCGAATCTGCAGGCGGCGCCGCAGTTTCCGCACCCGGCGCAAGCCGCCTCTATGACCTGAGCCTTTGCCTTGGTCTTCGGGTCAACGATGATGGCTCCGTAGGGACAGACCGGTCCGCAGACGCCACAGCCGGTGCACAAATCATCATCAACCACGCTGGTTATTGCTGCTGCCTTGACACTGCCCTTGTTGAGCAGAATCTCGGCTCGGGCGGCGGCTGCGCTCGCCTGGGTGACGCTGTCTTTGATGTCTTTGGGTCCTTCGGCGCATCCCGCGAGATAGACCCCCGCTGTGGGCGTATCCACCGGCTTCAGCTTGGGGTGCGACTCCATGAAGAATCCGTCGGCGGTGCGGGAGAGGGTGAATAGTTCCTTTATGCTGTCGCCGTCCTGGCGGGGGATAACCCCCACGGAAAGCACCACCAGATCCAGCTGGTGTTGTTCCACCTGACTGGTAGTGGTGTTCTCCACGGTCAGAGTCAGGTTCTTGGTCTTTGCGTCCTCTATGATCTCGCCGGGTAGACCGCGGATATATTTCACCCCTGTCTCTTTGGAGCGGATATACAGGTCCTCAAAGCCCTTGCCGAAAGCACGGATGTCTATATAGAAGACCTTACATTGCACATCGGGATAGTGGTCCGCAAGAAGCAGGGTGTCCTTTACCGTGTTCATACAGCAGATGTTGGAGCAGTAGGGGTTGCCGATGGCGCTGTGAGAGCGACTGCCCACGCACTGGATGAAGCCGATGCGCATGGGTCGCTTGTGGTCGGAAGGACGGATGAAGTGCCCCTCGGTGGGTCCTCCGGCGCAGATCAGGCGCTCAAACTCCATGGAGGTGATGACATTATCGTATTCGGTGTAGCAGTATTCGTCCATCTCCGTGGGGTCATAGACATCCATCCCCGTGGCTACGATTATCACCCCCACCTCTACATCCACGAACTCGTCCTTCATGTCAAAATCTATGCAGTTCTGCTCGCAGACCTCGGCGCACTTCCCACAGGCGATGGGGTTGATGCCCAGGCAGGCTTCCATATCAATAAGATGGGTTGAGGGCACCGCCTGACCGAAAGGTAGATATATCGCCTTACGGCTGGAGAAGCCCATTTGGTATTCGTCGGGCACGCTTACCGGACAGACCTTTACGCACTCGCAACAGCTGTTGCAGACCTCCTCGTCAACATATCGAGCTTTCTTGCGCACCTTTACTTTAAAACTCCCCACATAACCGGAGACATCCTCCACCTCGCTGTAAGTCATCAGTTCTATCAATGGATGCCGACCCGCATCCATCATCTTGGGCCCCAAAATTCATATGGAGCAGTCCATGGTGGGGTAGGTCTTGTCCAGTTGAGCCATCAGCCCCCCGATGGAGGGTTCCTTCTCCACCAGATAGACTTGATAGCCGGAATCAGCCAAATCCAGAGAAGCCTGGATGCCGGCTATACCCCCGCCGATAACCATCGCCTTTCTGGTAACCGGAACGGAAAGCTCCCTCTGCTCGGAGAGCAGGCGGGCACGAGCCACGCCCTGCTTCACCATGTCTTTAGCCTTCTTGGTGGCTTTATCCTTGTCTGTGGAGTGCACCCAACTGCAGTGCTCCCGCAAGTTGACCATCTCAAAGAGGTAGGGGTTGAGCCCCGCCTCGGCACAACAGTTGCGGAAGGTGGGCTCATGCATAAGCGGGGTGCAGGAGGCGACCACCACCCGGTTGAGCTTATGTTCCTTGATGGCGTTTTTTATCTCCTTCTGACCGGGCTCGGCGCAGGTGTATTTATTGCGCTGGACGATGGCGACATCCGGCAGGGTTTCGGCAAACTTGGCTACCTCGGCGGTGTCCACCATGCCGGCGATGTTCAACCCGCAATCGCAGACGAAGACGCCTATGCGGAGTCCCGTTGTCTCTTGAGGCATCTGCTGTTCACCTCCTTTCGGTGAGCTATGTAAGCTAAACTAGTCCAGTTCTGCTTTCAAAATTAAGCGAGATATAAGTTACATTTTCTAAGAATTTCTCAATATCAGCAATCGCTTCCAGTGTATCCAGAAGATATGCCTTATCTTTTTTCATAGATGATGCGCATCTCCTTATTTACGTATTCCTCTATGTATGGGCTTATGGCACTTAAAATTCCCAGGTCAACTTTTCTCTTAAATACTTTGCTCAGCTCATATTCTATACGGACTAAATCTAGGAGGCTTTTTCCGTTATTCTCATCAAACTCTATTGCTATATCAATGTCGCTTTTCTTGCTATCTTCTCCTCTGACAAAAGAGCCGAATATACCCATAAAGACCAGGTCGTTTTCCTCACATATTCTGAGCAGTTCTTCCTCCAGCCCCTTTTTTCGTAGCGGAGGGGGAATGTTTTTAATTTTAATCATTATCCTTTACCGGTTTTTCATCTGGATAGGGTGTTTCTACAACTAGTGCCCAGCTTATCCCTCCCCCTCCTTCCTCTTATTCGTCAGCGACTCCGCCAAAAGTTGAGTGATGTCCTTCATCTCTATCTTTATCTCCTCCCCCAGCATGGGGTCCTGCATGGCGCAGGAAAAATGTATCTGGCACTTGGGGCAGGCGGTGATTAGAACTTCTGCACCGGTCGCTTTCGCCTCCCGCAGACGCTCCACCTGTATCTCCTTGGAGAAACGGTCGCAGTTGAGCCAGGTATTTCCGGCACAGCAGAGAGCCCTCTTCCCATGCCGTTCCATTTCTTGGAGTCTCTTGCCTTTTATCCAGCCTAAAACATAGCGAGGTTCTTCTTCTATCCCCAGATGGCGCACCAGCCGGCAGGGGTCCTGAAAGGTGACCACGGTTTCATCCTTATCCGGCTCGTATTCGGCGCCAAGCCCCTGCATCTCTCCCTTCAGCACCTCGGTGATATGTAAGGTCTCAAAGGGCATGTCAATTCCCAGGGAGGGATAGTCCTGACGGAAGACAAGCAGGCACTCCGGGCAGGTGAAGATTACCCTCTTTACCCCGCTTTTGGTGATCTCGGCGATGTTGTGCTCGGCGAGCTGCCGGAAGCCCTCCTCATCCCCCGACCAGACCAGGTCATGTCCGCAACAACGCTCGTTGGGAAGTATCACCGGCTTGATACCGATGGCGTTGAGCACCCTCACCGCGCTTTTGGCTATCTGGAGGGTTTTGGCTCCCTGTTCGGCGAAGAAGACATCAAAGTAAGGCAGACAGCCTATGAAGAGGAGCGTATCCCCTTTTTTGGAGGTCGCAAGTTCCGGCTCTTCCGAAAGCCAATCCAAGCGGTTCTGGGTCAGGTTCTCGGAGGTCATGAGGTGCATAAGCGATTGCATTGCCCCCGAATGACTGCACACCGTCCCCTTACTACTGAACCCCACCGCCTGGCGAATCTCCTTGATGACATAGGTCATGCTTATCCCGGAGGGGCAGATGGGGTCGCAAGCCATGCAGGTCAGGCAGGAGGAGAGGGCTTCGTCGTGCAGGGTGTCGGGGTTATCTGTGGCGATGGCTTGGGAGAGGAGGCGACGGGGGGAGTATCCGCTGTTGCGTCGGGCGACGGGACAGACGGCGGCGCACTTCCCGCACTCCAGGCAGAGAAAAGCCTTGGACTTTTTAAACTGCTCCCTTAACACTTATCACCCTTGTCTTGAATCTGGGGTTAACTCTGTCGCTCATATTCCTCAAGCGAATCCGGCAGGGGTTTCTCCCTGGCTTTGACATCGGCGACCTTGCTGGGACCCAGAGCGGTAATCTGGCTTACGAACTCATCTATTACCTGACCGAAACGCACCCCTTCGGCGGCGGATATCCATTCCAGGCGAATCCTCCCCTCTTCCATACCCAATAGCCGTATCAACTTCTTGGTCTTCTCAAACTGCTCCGCTGCCCGCTCGTTGCCGTTGATGTAGTGGCAGTCGCCGAAATGGCAGCCGGAGACCAGAACGCCGTCGGCTCCCAGCTCAAAGGAGCGCAGGATGAAGGCTGGATTTACCCGACCGCTACACATCACCCGGATAATCCGGAAGTGGGGGGAATACTGGATGTGGGAGATGCCGGCGGTGTCCGCCCCGGCATAACTGCACCAGTTGCAGGCAAAGACTACGATGCGGGGGATAAAACCGTCGCCTTCCGCCCCTTTGGCAGTGGGCGTGAGCTTACCCGCCTTCTCCTTTGCAGAGGGTTTGGTCTTCTTTGGCGATGTCTTCTTTTTAGGCTTCGGCTTTGCTTTCAATGCTTCTTTAGTAGCAGACTTTAGTGAACTCACATCTCACCTCTCCTAAACTTCTCCCGTATCTTCTTCTCACTCTCGGTGGTAAACAGGCGGGTAAACTCGTTGACCTCCTCAAGCCATTTAAGCTTCTCCTCTAAGGAGAGCTTCATATAGGCGAGCAGTTTTTCCTTTTCTACAGTGTATGAAAAGCCCTTGGGCATAAACTACTCCTGAAATTTTTTTACTTCCTTAAGCATTTTTATGTCGCTTTTGTCTTGCTCTCTTCCGGTGGTTTCCTTCATTTTGATAATATCATCAATAGAAGCAGTATAGACTTCAATACCACGAGCCCTCCTCACCGTCCGATTACTGAATGATGTTTCAAAATCAAGCGGATGGGAAAGGATCATGTCAACTACCTTGATTGTATTTTGTTTATGATAAAAACTAAATGCTACCAGATTCCTTTCCTCCACCCATTCTTTCCGTTTCTTTGGGTCAGCTAGATCGTCCGGATTTACCGGAAGCTTGGGAATATAATCCAGTTCCTTCATAATGCGGTTTATTTTCAAAATATTCTCCCGGGTGGTATCAATGATTATATCAATATCTTGGGTTATGCGGGGTATTCCATACAGATTTACAGCCACCCCCCCTACAATTAAATATTTTACATTACTCTCATAGAACTTCTTCAAAATGTCAAAATAAAACATCACTCAACCCACTTTCCTCATTTTAAGCATCCCTGGGCTTTTCTCTTCATCCTCCCCTACCATTGCATCATCGCCGATAACATACTCTCTATCTGTCGGTCGGTGAAGTGCAGGGCGGAGATGGCGCCGGTGGGGCACCACACCGCACAGGTGCCACAGCCCTTGCACTTGGCGGAGTTTATGCTGGCTACGAAGATGCCGGACTCGGTCTCCTCCAGAGCGGGGGCGTCATAGGGGCAGACTTCCACACACTGCCCGCAACCGCGGCACAACTTCTGGTCCACCTGGCAGATTATCGGCTCCAGGGTAACCGAGGTGTGGGAGAGGAGCACTGCTGCTTTGGTCGCCGCCGCTCCCGCCTGAGCGATTGAGTCGGCGATGTCCTTGGCTCCCTGCACCGCCCCGGCGATGAAGACCCCGCCCACGGTGGTCTCCACGGGACCCAGCTCCGGGTGCCGCTCCATCAGGAAGCCGTCATTACCTCGGGAGGTCTTAAGCATCATCTGAATCTCTGAGGTCTCCGGCTCACGAGGCACCATCCCCACCGAGAGGATGACCTGGTCCACCTCCATCTCCAGGTCAGCATCCAGAAACGCTTCGTGGACCAGGACCTTATTTGCCCGGTCTTTTCCCATCACCTTCGGTGGGTTGTCCCGTTCATAGCGGATGAAGAGGACTCCCTCCCCCCTGGCTTGGCGATACATCTCCTCGGTTCCGGCGCTTACCGTGCGCATGGTGCGATACAGGATGGCTACATTCGCCCCCAGCCTGCGCAGTTCCAGCGCTTGCTTGACCGCAGTAGGACAACAGTAGCGGGAGCATCCGGGATTGCACCCCTCCTCCTCGCACCGGCTTCCCACGCACTGGATGAAGGCTACATTTTTGGGCACCCATTTATCGGTGGGCTTTGCGTCTGCCAATCTCTTGTCAAACTCAAAGCTGGAGGTGACATTGGGAAAGACGCCGAAGCCGAACTCGCCCTCTTTGGGCTGATATACCCCGGCACCGATGGCGACGATGATGGTCGCCACCTCAAGCTCGGTCTTCTTTCCAGAGCTATCCAAGACCACCCGGAAGTTACCCAAAAAGCCGTCAACATTTTCCAGTTTGGTCTTGGTGAATATCTGGACATCGCTCTCCGAAAGCTCTTTTATCTTTGACTGGATGAAATCCTTTGGCGACTGCTGGGTGGGATAGAGGGTCCCCAGTTTACCGATGGTCCCTCCCAGCTTCTCCTCTTTCTCTATAAGGGTTACCTTGAAACCCAGCTTTGAAAGGTCGCTTGCCGCCTCCATTCCAGCGACGCCCCCGCCGACCACCAGGGCGTGCTGGGCTACCTTTACCTCTATCGTCTCTAGAGGTCTCAGCTCTCCGGCTCGGGCAACCGCCATTCGGATGAGGTCCCTTGACTTTTCGGTCGCCTCCTCAGGCTGTGCGGCGTGCACCCAGGAGACCTGGTCCCGGATATTAGCCATCTCAAATAGGTAGCCGTTAAGACCTGCACGCCGGCAGGCTTCCTGGAAGACCGGCTCGTGGGTGCGGGGGGTGCAAGCGGCGACGATCACCCGGTTTAAGCGGTGCTCTTTTATGGCTTCCTGGACTGCTTGCTGTCCGCCTGCCGAACAGGCGAATATCTCGTTGGTGACATAGGCTACATCCGGCAGTGTCTTTGCGTACTCCACCAGGTGTTCCACATCCACCACCCCGGCGATATTAGCCCCGCAGGAGCAGACGAAGACCCCTACACGGAGAGGACCGGAGAGGTCAACCGGGGTGATCTCCTTCTCCACCAGTTCTATTCGGCTTTCAGGAACAAAGCTTTGCGCCTTGCAGGCGGCGGCACCGGCGGAGGCGACACATTCGGGAATGACCATAGGTCCTCCGGCGCTTCCGGCTACAAAGATTCCCTCTCTGGTGGTGAGGGTAATGGAGGTGCAGTCGTTCAGTTTGTGGAAGAAACCCCGCTGGTCCAGCTTTACCCCCAGGTTGCGGGCTAGATTGAGGGTGCCAGGATTGGGCACAGCCGCCGATGAGAGAACCACCAGGTCAGCCTCCAGCTTCTCCTGGGTCCCCTTCTCGGTGTCCTCCACATAGATGGTCAGAGAGCGGGTTTTGGGGTTTTCTGATATCTTCGCCGGGCGCCCGCGCATATAGCTTACCTCGGGAATCTGCCTGGAACGCTCTACGAACTCGTCGTAGTTTTTGCCGAAAGCCCTGAGGTCGGTATAGAGGATGGTCATAGACTCAATCTCCGGGTCGTGCTGTTTTGCCAGGATGCAGTCCTTAACCGCATTCATACAGCAGTAGCGGGAGCAGTATTCCCTGCCGGTCTCCCCACGACTGCCCACGCACTGGATGAACACCACGCGTTTGGGGGTCAATTTATCCGAGGGGCGCACGATATGTCCCTCAGTGGGGCTGGAGGCGTTGACCATCCTTTCAAATTCCAGGCTGGTCATAATATTTTCGTAGATGCCGTAGCCGTAGTTGCGCATCTCGTAGGGGTCAAATTCATCAAAGCCGGTGGCGATGATTACCGCACCGACCGGGAGGTCAATATCGTAAACCTTCTGGTCGTGGTTTATGGCGTTAGCTTCACATTTGGAAATACAGGCATCACATATCAGGAGTTCCTCGTCCGGTTTGTTCATGCAGAAGCGTTTATCTATGACATAAGTGGAGGGAACCGACTGGGGAAAGGGGCGATATATCGCTTTGCGTGCTTTGAGAGCCATGTCAAACTCGTTACCTACCACCACCGGACATTTCTCGGTGCAGGCATTACAGGCGGTGCACAGCTCCTCATCCACATAGCGAGGGTGGCGGCGGATGGTGGCGGTGAAGTCACCAGAGGTGCCGGCAAGCCCGACCAGTTCCGAGAGGGTCAGGATTTCAATCAATGGATGCCGTTCCGCATCCATCATCATCGGCCCCAAAATTCAGATGGAGCAGTCCATGGTGGGGAAGATCTTGTCCAGTTGAGCCATCCGCCCACCCAAAGTTGGTGAGCGCTCAACCAGATAGACCCTTATCCGGGCGCGGGCTAAATCAAGCGCCGCCTGGATGCCGGATATCCCCCCACCCAGGACCAAGACCCCCTTCTCCTCATACTTGGGCTTCTTCTGCTCTTTTTGCTTCTTGGAAGTAGGCATAGCCTCTCTCAAACGCCATTAGATTCAACTCCTCAGTTCCCTCTGGAACTGAAGCCTGGATGGACTTGCGCATGGCTTCTTCACTGACCAGTTCGGTGGCTCCGGCGAAGAAGCCCAACATTACCACATTGAGCACCAGCCGGCGACCTAATTCCTCGGCTATGCGGGTAGCGGGGCAGGTGTAAAGGGTCTGGGTATCTTTAATCTTTCCCGGATGGACTATGTCCTCTTCAACGATGATTATTGCATCATCGGTGACAATGGGATAGTGTTTTTCATAGCCCTCAGGTGACATGGCGACCAGGATATTGGGGGAGGTAACATAAGGGTAGTAGATGGGGTCGGGGGAGATAATCATGGAGATGGAGCAGGCACTTCCTCGGGCTTCAGGTCCAAAGGTCTGGGTCATGGTGGCGTTCTTATCATCGTAGATGGTTACCGCCCGACCGATTATGTAGCCGGAGAGCACCACCCCCTGCCCGCCGTAGCCGGTTACCCGAATCTCTATTTGACCCTTAATCATGTCCCACTAACTCCATATTGTGTGAACTGCGAACGCTCAGATACTTGTCCCCCAACTTCTCCTTATAACCGTCTTCCAGGCAGTCCAGGAAGGTTGGTTTCTCTATGTCCACAAACTTACCCAGGGTGATATTCTCCTGGAACTTTATCTCCACATCCTCCGGGTGCACATCGTGGTCAATTTCGCACATGTCGTGGTAGTAGTTCATCAAATCCAGTCCGGTGCCCAGCTTGTTTCTGCGGGCATAGAGGGTTGAACAGGGGGTAATTACCTCAACGAAGGAGAAGCCCTTTTTACGCAGAGCTTCCTGCAGGGACTTGGTGAGGCGGCGGATGTGTAGGGCTGACCAGCGCGCCACATAGACCGCCCCGCAGGAGGTCGCCAGATGGGGCAGGTTGAAGGGGTGCTCATAGTTGCCGTAGGGGGTGGTGGAGGTATTTGCAGTCAGTGGAGTGGTGGGAGCGCATTGTCCCCCGGTCATGCCGTAGATGAAGTTGTTGATGCAGATGACGGTGATGTCTATATTTCTGCGGGCGGCGTGGATGAAGTGATTCCCCCCGATGGCTATAAGGTCGCCGTCCCCGGAGAAGACCACCACCTTGAGCTCCGGGTTTGCCAGATGCAAACCGGTGGCAAACGGTATTGCCCTACCGTGGGTGGTGTGGAAAGAGTCCAGTTTCATGTAGCCCGCCACCCGACCGGTGCATCCTATCCCCGAGACCACAGCTACTTTGTCTAAATCGTAATTCTCTTTATCCAGTGCGGCAGCAAAACATTTGACCGTGGTTCCTATGCCACATGTAGGACACCAGATGTGGGGCATCCTATCCATGCGCAGAAAACCGCTCATGGGATGGATGTCTTCGGTGGTGGTTACCCGCTTGGCTTGGGGTGTTTTTGTGGTGGACTTTGAGCTCATTTTACCGCCTCCATAATCGCTTCAAGAATTACCTCCGGGTCGTGTACTCCCCCTCCTGCGTGGGGGACGGAGATTACATCACATTTGCCCGCAACCACCCGCTCCACCTCCCGTGAAATCTGACCCATATTTATCTCGGGAACGATAAATGCTTTTATCTTATCCGCCAGCTTGGCGATCTCCCTTTCAGGGAAAGGCCAGATGGTTATCAGGCGGACCCGACCTACCTTTACGCCTTTTTTTCGTGCCTTTTCTATGGAGAGGGTTGATACCCTGGCGGAGATACCATAGGAGAGAAGTATCACCTCGGCGCCGTCAATCTTCTCCTTCTCAATGATGGTAATATCATCAACACGATTATTAATTTTGTCCATCAGCCGGCGAATCAATCTGTCCTGACATTCAACGGACATTATAGGATAGCCCCGCTCATCGTGGGTCAAGCCGGTGGTGTGAAAGCGATAGCCCATACCGGCGTCAGCCATATCAGGAATCAGGTCTTTGCCGGTCTCGTAAGGCAGGTAATCGTCGGGGGGTTTATCGGTAAGGCGGCGGGGTTCAATCTCTATCTCCTCCGCCGGAGGTATGACCACCTTCTCGGTCATGTGCCCTACGCACTCGTCAAGCATAAACAGCACCGGAACCCGATACTTCTCGGAGAGATTAAAGGCGGTTATGGTCAAATCAAACGATTCCTGAGGTGATTGGGGGGCAAGGGCGATTATGGCATAGTCTCCGTGGGAGCCCCAGCGAGCTTGCATCATATCCTGTTGTCCCACCATGGTGGGCAGGCCGGTGGAGGGACCTCCCCGTTGGACGTTGGCAACCACACAAGGCACCTCCATCATCACCCCCAAGCCTATGTTTTCCATCATAAGGGAGAAGCCGGGACCGGAGGTTACGGTCATGGACTTGCGTCCCCCCCAGGAGGCGCCCAGGATGGCAGCCATGCTTGCCAGCTCGTCCTCCATCTGTATGAATGTCCCACCGACGAAAGGAAAGCGAGAGGCGATGCGCTCGGCTGCTTCCGTTGATGGGGTGATGGGATAGCCGGCGAAGAAACGACAACCTGCGGCAATGGCTCCCTCAGCGCAGGCGTGGTCGCCGTCAATGTAGTGGGCGCCGGTAAGCACTCCTTTGGGGTCAGCCTTCAACTATTTCCCCTCCTTGGACTTTTTCTTAGCGCCGGCTTTCTTATTCTCGTCGCCTCTGTCGTTGGTGCTGACGCAGTAGATGGCGAACTCGGGACAGATCATCTCGCAGAGTCCGCAGTTGACACAGTCGTCCGGACGAACCGCGGTGGGGTAGTGATAGCCTTTGACATTGAATTCTTTTGACATCTCCAGGACATCCTTGGGGCAGTATTGGACGCAGAACTCACAACCCTTACAGCGGTCGTTGATGATGTGTAGTTCGCCGTGGGGTATGGTCATCTTGTCAATGTCAAAAGGAGTCCGCCAGAATCTCATATCTCTACCTCACAGATTTTTCCCTTCTCTGTTAAAAAATCCTAGATTCTTAAACCGTCGCTTTGGCGCAAAACCAGCACAAAAAAATAGCAAGCTGTAAAGATTCACAGCCCTGTCCTTAACAAATATTTTCCTGGCTTAATTCCCCGCCAGACCTCGGCAATCTAGGAATAGGATTTCTATGGTTTTGTTCATAGAAATATATCATATTCTCGCTGGATGTAAAGAGAAAAAGAGATAAAATTCACAAATTCTTCGGATGGCGCCCGCACTTTCCTCCGAAAGGTTTATCGGCACAGTTTGAGCCTACCCCCAGAAAAATATCCAGTGATTTTGACCTCTCTTTCCCACCTGTAAAGCTAAATCGGGAAAATCGCTACCGGAATGGAAAAGCCCTCACCTGAAGGGCGAGGGCTTAGTGGTGAATTTCTAAATTTTACTTGAATAGGGCTTTCACCATACCCAAGGAAGTTGCCTGGACTGCTGTGTCAACGGTTTCAAAATCAAGATAGCCGCCTGAGGTGCCTATGGAGATAGAACCAGCACCGGAGGTTACTTGATTAGTCTCGTAATAGCGGACCTCTTCGGTGCCCGAAGGAGTGTAGGAAATTGTAAAGGTATCTTCCCACATACCAGTGCCGTCGCTTTCAACAATTGAGAAGTCGGTTACGGTGGTTCCGTCCAGCCTTAGCTCCAGGTCCACGTGCCCTCCGCTATTGAGGGAATTGTAGGAAATAGGAAGGTGGATGGTGACCTCGTCAAACTCCTCACTTCCCAATTCCCGGTCGCCGTAAACGGTGTCTCCCACATGCCACCAGTAGGGGTAGGAAGAAACACCCCAAGTGTCGGACGACTCAGGGAAATCCACGGTCACCGTTGCTGTTGTTGCCGTAGTTACTGTCATCACCATCACAAGCAACAATAGAAGGTATGGTTTTTTCATCTTTCAATCTCCTTTCTGCTAGAAGGTTAACTGCGTTGAAATTCTATAGCTATCATATATTCCAACAAATAAGTTGCAATTGATGGTTCCCACATCCTCACCAATATTTATTTTAAACTAAAATCCTCTGCGAAAGTGCATGATAAGTGTAAAAAAAATCACAACTTGTCAAGCAAAAAATTAGGGATTTTCTAGATATTTTAAGAAAATTATCCTTGTATTTTCTCATGATTATGTTCGTATTAGCTAAATTTGTCCAATTATTTGTATAATCATTTGCGATAGGGGGTTTCGCAGAGATGGAAGGCAAGAAAAATGTTCAACTGGGGCTTGCTGATATGCAGTCCGCCAAACGAAAGGTGAGATGTCTTCAGCAAATATTTTTACAGATTAGGGTATTTTTTTCAATGGGGGAATATGTATTGCTTTGTCAACTCCAAACACATACATTTTTCAGTTGCAGTATGGTTACAGTCTTTTTGAAGAGCGTCCGACTTACCCCAGACACCTTCAAGCGGTCATTTCATTTTGGGCAGTTTCGCCCTGCCTCGGACCCGGATTACCGTGGTCCCAGCGATCTTGTCGTGCATAGTAAGACCCTCGGCATCCCACAGCACCTGCCAGTAGCCCAGGGTGGAGAAAAGCGCCGAGGCGGCATAACCGTGAGTTCGTTCAAAGGACTGATACCACCCCAGGTGCTTCTTGCCCTTCAGGTCTATCACCTTAAGCCCGAAGATACGTTTACCGATGGTTCGTCCTCCAAATCGGAAGAGTAAGACGAAATAGAGATAACCCACGATGAGCTCCTGTAGTAGGGAGAATCTTCCCTCCTCCAGGGAGATAATCTCTCGTTTTTCTCGCCCCGCCTCCAACTCCTCATAATAGGCGACTTCCAGTTCGTGCACTTCCATATCCCGGGCTTTCTCATATTCCTGCGGGGACAGTTGTTCCTCAAGGATGGTCAGGTAGGTGAGGTGAGTTCCTTCTGATGTGCCCTCCTCTGTCTCCTCACCGGGTTTGCCGACGGAGAAGGTCACAATTACGGACTTGTCCTCTTTTTTAGCATGGATTATCCTTGAAAATATCCCCGGCTCCCCGCCCATCCAACCGATAATTTCAGAACCTACCGCATAAATCACAAACGAAATGATGAGTATCATTATCATATCAGAGCCCAGAGCAAAGCCCCGGCGGATAAACCCCGCCTGGTCCGGGTGGGCTTTCCTGCGTTTCAGGAACTTTCTTTTAGGGGAGTTAATCGTTGTTGCTCCGAAAATATTAAAGTTACGGTGAACCTGGTTATCTTAAGACCGTTGAACGGGGCGGTCAAGGGAAATGAGCAAAATTATCCATGTAAAGCGAGAATAGAGAAAGGGCGGGGTAAAGATACCCCGCCCCAGATTGAGTTTTCAGTTACCTAATGGAAGATTGCCTTGATGTTGCCCAGACTGGCGGGCTGGATAACTGTGGAGTAGAACCCGAACAGGAGAGCGTAGCCATTTTGGCTCTCTATCGGCTTATTAATCCCAGGAGCGTTCAATGACCTCCCCGGTGTCGGCGTCTAGAATGATCCAGGCTAAACCCGGTCCATAGACATATTTGTCATATGCCGTTATTAATGCTGCATTGGGGTCGTCGTATGCCATGTCTTGCAGAGTTATAGTGAACATATAATCCCCAGCCCCGAGGTGACCTATTAACTCGGTGGTGGCGATAGCCATTAAGAATTTGACATGGTCATCGCTGTAACTTGGTATTCCATCTAAGCCGGGCATATCATCCATTGATTGCTCAAACTCGTTGTGGGTTCCGTCGTAAAAAACAGTTATTACATAATCCAAGTTTCCGATGATGTGGTATCTGAAATGCCAGAAATGCAGGACGGAGTCACTGCCCGGGATCAGGAGCCCCTCTTCGTCAACCCAGGAGCCGGTAATGTGCCAGTTGTAAGCGTCCGGGTTCCAGGCATCGGCGATGGGGTCGGCGATGGCCCGGGCTTGCTCCAGACTGCGGACCTGCCCATCTCCGCCATCACCATCGGTGGAATCGCAATCGCTTCCGCACAGGACAAGAGCCAGTCCAAAAGCCAGCGCAATAGCGAGTATAAGGTGTAGTGCTTTCTTCATCAATCTGCCTCCTCAGTTAAAATTCGTGTTTATATACATATCTTACTACAGTTGGATATTTTATTCAAGGAATAATTTGCGAACTTGAATGATTTGAGTAAGAATGCGAAAGGGCCGGGTAAAGATACCCCGCCCTATATTGAGTGCTCTGCTACCTAGTGGAAGATTGCCTTAATGTTGCCCAAACTGGCGGGCTGGACGGCGGTGAAAGTAAAGGTGATATCCAGTTCGCTGATTGTGTAGCCACCGCTATTGTAACTCCAGAAGAAGGTGTCCCTGTCGTTGGAATAGGTCAGT
>Ga0114919_10002013_pt1 | contig 16369 bp, 11 predicted proteins | sample BlataG_FD_88682 | JGI IMG/M metagenome (GOLD analysis project Ga0114919, IMG submission 88682) | Deep subsurface microbial communities from Black Sea to uncover new lineages of life (NeLLi) - Black_00105 metaG | ecosystem: Environmental > Aquatic > Marine > Oceanic > Sediment | place: Atlantic... | reverse complement strand
AGTGGGCGATAAAGGACTCGAACCTTTGACCCCCAGCTTGTCGAGCTGGTGCTCTAACCAACTGAGCTAATCGCCCGGGTCAACGCTCAATTCTGCCGCCCAACCGGCGGCAGTCAAGCGAACCGGCTCAGCCCCCTGAAAATGGTGTGGTAGGATGTTCGCTTCGGCAATGCGGTGCGGGCCGCGTTGCCATGGACCTTCTGGCTGGATGCGACCTTGGTGAACCACTTCCTTTCCGCTCTACAACGCTTCGAACTGCGGTCGACCGGAAAGTGGTTCTTACTCTCGGCCATCATCGGTGTCGTCGCCGGCGCGGGGGCGATCGGCTTTCATGTCATCGGTCAGGCCGTCCAATTCACCGCGCTGCACAAGATTGCCGGCTTCCACGCCGGTGAGGCAGCGGCGGAGGGAGCCCTGTTTGAAGAACATGCTGCCACGGGCAGCAACGGCGAAGCCGCCGGGGCTTCACCCACTGAAGCTTCAGCAAGTGAGACTCCGCCGGAACACGACGGCTTTCAGCCCTGGCTGCTCGTCGCCGTGATGGCAGCCGGAGGTCTCGCCTCCGGCCTGCTCGTCTACACCTTCGCTCCCGAAGCCGAAGGCCACGGTACCGATGCGGCCATCGATGCCTTTCACAACAAACGCGGCGAGATCCGCGGCCGCATTCCGATCATCAAGACGATCGCCTCGGCCATCACCCTGGGCACCGGCGGCTCGGCCGGTCGGGAGGGGCCAATTGCCCAGATCGGAGCAGGCTTCGGCTCGTTTCTTGGCGGCTTGTTGAAACTCCCGGCACGCGATCGCCGCATCATGCTGGCCGCCGGCATGGGGGCGGGCGTCGGTGCCATCTTCCGGGCACCGCTGGCTGGGGCGGTCTTCGCTGGGGAGATTCTCTACCGCGATGCCGACATCGAAAGCGATGCCATTGTGCCGGCGGCGATCTCCTCAGCCGTGGCCTACTCTGTCTTCTGCCTCTGGCTGCCGCCGTCGCTGCGGTTTGTGCCGCTGTTTGGTCCCGATATCGGCTATGAAATCGACTCGCCGCTGGAACTGCTGCCCTACGGGGCCATGGCAATCGTGTTGGCCCTCGCCGGCATGCTCTACATCCAGATCTTTTACGGGATCCATGCGGTCTTCAAAAAGCTGCCTATCCTCCCGCATCTGCGGCCGATGATCGGAGCTGCTCTCGCCGGCATGGTTGGGATCGGGCTCTGGACTGCGTTTGATCATGACCATGCCGCCCTCGCTGTTCTCGGCAGTGGGTATGGGCTGCTGCAGACACTGTTCGGGCCGACTGCGACGGTTGGCCCGCTGCTGCTGCTCACGGTTGCGCTGGTGAAGATCCTCACGACTTCGCTGACAATTTCCTCTGGGGGCTCCGGCGGTGTCTTCGGCCCGTCGATGGTGATCGGCGGCTGCCTCGGCGGAGCCGTTGGGCTGGTCTTCCATGAGTGGTTCCCGGGGCTGGTCAAGCATCCACAGGCCTTTGCCATTGTCGGCATGGCCGGCTTCTTTTCCGGCTGTGCCCGGGCTCCGCTCTCGACGGTGCTGATGGTCAGTGAAATGACAGGTGGCTACAGCCTGCTGCTGCCGACCCTCTGGGTCTCAACGCTCACCTTTCTGCTCGGCCGCCGCTGGACGCTCTACATCAAGCAGGTGCCAACGCGGCTTGACTCTCCCGCCCACCGCGGCGACTTCTTCGTTGATGTGCTTGAGGGCATCAAGGTTGAAAATGTCTTCAAGCGGGCCCCTAGCCTGAAGCTGATCCATGAGGGCACCACACTCGACGACATCGTCCACGCCCTGGCCGAGTCGATTCAGCGGTACTTTCCTGTCGTTGATGCTCAGGGCAAGCTGGTCGGCATTTTCTCGGAAGAGGATGTCCGGGGCTATCTTTACGACGACACCATCTGGCAGATCGCCAATGCCCGTGATGTCATGAACGGCAAGGTTGTCACGGTGACGCCCAACGACGACCTCAACACGGCCCTGGGGAAATTCACTGCTACCAATGTCGATGAATTACCGGTGGTTTCCGCCTCCGACCATCAGCACCTAATCGGCATCATCACCCGCAAGGATGTGATTGCCGCCTACAACCTGCGGCGGCTTGAGCATGAAAAACTGCGACGGGCGGCCGGGAACTTCCGTCGGCAGGCCGATCAGGCCTGAGCCCGGCTTGTCTGGCGGCAGACGTCGCGATACTGTGCCCGAAGCTTTGCCGCAGGCTGTTTGCTGCCCACAATCCTCTCGCCGCCGCCCATTCAGGATTCCTTCCCATGCCCACCATCATGCTTCTTGACCCCCAGAATGCCGCCCCGCCACAGCCGCGTTCTTTCGCGACTGGTAGCCGGCTGGCTGATGTGGCCGAGGCGGTCAAGGCCGACACTGACGGGAAGTGCCAGCCGATCGCCGCCATGGTGGCCGGGAAGCTTGTTGGACTCGACAGCCTGCTGCCGGAAGCGGGTGAGCCGACGGTCGAACTGCTCGAGGCGGGTGACCCGCGGGCACTGCCGGTGATGCGGCACTCGGCGGCCCACGTGATGGCCCGGGCAGTGATGCGACTGTTCAAGGATGTTGAGCTGGCCTTCGGCCCGACCGTCGGCGATGGCTTTTACTATGACATGCGGGCCGAGCGGCCGATCACCGAAGATGACCTGCCGGCGATCGAGGCGGAGATGAAAAAGATCATCGCCGCTGATGAGGCCTTTGAGCGGGTGGAAGTCGATCGGACCAAGGCGGTTGAGATTGTCAGCGATCTCAAGCAGCCGCTGAAGGTTGAACACATCGAGACCGGTCTGGCGGAACACCCGACGCTGTCGTTCTATCGCCAGGGTGAGTTCGTCGATCTCTGCCGGGGGCCGCATGTGCCCAGCCCTGGCTGCATCGGCGCGGTCAAGCTGACCAGCCTGGCTGGTGCTTATTGGAAGGGGGACGCCAACAACGCCCAGCTGCAACGGCTCTACGGCACGGCCTGGTTTTCTCAGGAAGACCTTGATCGGCATCTGGAGGCACTCGAAGAAGCCCGCAAGCGTGACCACCGGGTGCTCGGCAAGCAGCTTGACCTGTTCACCATCAGCCCACTCGTCGGCTCGGGGCTGGTGCTCTGGATGCCCAAGGGGGCGACGGTGCGGGGCGTGCTGGAGGGCTTTGTCCGCGAGGAGCTCACCGCCCGCGGCTACGAGCCGGTCTATACGCCGCACATCGGCAAGGTCGACCTCTACAAGATCTCTGGCCACTATCCGTATTACGCCGACAGCCAGTTCAAGCCAATTGAGATGCACGAAGACGAGCAGTATCTCCTCAAGCCGATGAACTGTCCGCACCACACGATGATCTACAAGGCCCGACCCCGGAGTTACCGTGACCTGCCGCTGCGGCTGGCCGAGTTCGGCACGGTCTATCGCTATGAGCAGTCGGGCGAACTCGGCGGTATGACCCGGGTTCGCGGCTTCACCCAAGATGATGCCCACATCTTTTGCATGCCCGAACAGGTCGAGCAGGAAGTGGCCGGCTGCATTGACTTCACGCTGAAGGTGCTCGAAAGCCTCGCCTTCGATTCCTATCGGGTGCGGCTGGGCTTCCGGGACAAATCGAGCGATAAGTACGTCGGCCCGCCTGAGCGCTGGGATGAGGCCGAAGCCGCCATCGAAAAGGTGGCCCGCGAGATGAACCTGCCCGGCTGTGAACCGGAGCCGGGCGAGGCAGCGTTCTACGGTCCCAAGATCGACTTTGTGATCAACGACTCCCTTGGCCGCGAGTGGCAGCTGGGCACCGTCCAGCTCGACTACAACCTGCCGAGCGCCGAGCGGTTCGACCTGGAATATATCGGCGCCGACAACGCCCGGCACAAGCCGGTGATGATCCACCGGGCGCCACTGGGTAGCATGGAGCGGTTCATTGGTGTGCTGATCGAACACTTTGCCGGAGCCTTCCCTCTCTGGCTTGCCCCCGAGCAGGTTCGGGTGATTCCGGTCAGTGCCAAGAGTGAGGCGTATGCTCGAAAAGTCGAGGCGGCCTTCAAGGCAGCTGGCCTCCGAGTGGGAGTTGATCTGGATGCTGAGAAACTCGGTGCCAAGATTCGCGCCGCTCAACTTGAACTGGTGCCAATGATGGTTGTCTGTGGTCCTCATGACGAGGCGGCTGGCACGGTCAGCCTGCGGGACCGGCTTGATGGCGACTTAGGCGCGATGAGCCTTGAGGAGGCGGTGGAACGGCTGCGGGATGAGAACGCCCGCCGGGCGGTGCGGCACAAGCCAAAGCCGTCGGGTCTGGGTGGCACCAAACCGGCCGCAGCTGCCGAGGACTATTAAGCGCCCTGTCTGTGGCAGGGCAGGTCGACACCATTGCCGGAGCTGCCATGCCTCGGTTCGTTCTGCTTGAGCACACTGGCCACCCGGACGATCCGGCAGGCCGGCACTATGACCTGCTGCTGGAGGCCGCCGAAGCCTGCCGCACCTGGCGACTGGCCGATATTCCAAAGCCCGCCGGACCCGCTGTCGCCGCCACACTGCTGTCTGACCACCGGCTGGTCTGGCTTGAGCGGTTGGAAGGGGAAGTTTCGGGAGGCCGAGGCTTCGCCCGCCGGGTTGATGCCGGTGCATACGAGTGGCTGGCCGACGAACCAGGGGAGAGCCGGATTGAGGTTCGGCTGAAGGGCGAAAGCTTCAGCGGGCAACTGAGCATCACCGGCCCGTCGGCGGTGCTGCAACGCTGATGTGCTGCCGCCGGGTGGCTTGTTACACGGAAAGCTCGGGCCTCGTGCCAGTTGTGTTCGGCACACAAGATGCTCAGATGCTTGAGGAACGGAATTGGCGTCAGACGATTCTCAAGGCCCCCCAGAGCCGTCGCCCGACCCCTTCGAAAGCCCCCAGCGCAAGCTGGGGGATGCTCCGGTCGATCCCCCGGCTCGCGCCCGGGGCTTCCGAGGAACTTCCTCACGCCAACAGAACAGACGCGCAACTGCCGTGCCGAACAGGATTGGCCTCGTGCCCGACTTTCCTTGGTGCGGCAGCATGCGAAGCCCGAGGTTCGCACGCTTCCGCAGGTACTGCTTGGCGGCCTCCTGCCGCCGGGTGGCCCTGCACCCGGAAGCCCCGGGCGCGAGCCCGGGGATGGGCAGCACGATTGACGCGGCGGCAGCCGGTGCTGCCTTCACGTGGTAAAGTGCTGATCCCGGATCACTCCCCCCCTTCGAGCTCTGTGTATGAAGCCCCGTGAAGTCATCGCGATGTGTCGCGAAAAGGAAGTCAAGGCAGTCGACCTGCGGTTTGTCGATTTCCTCGGCAGTTGGCAGCACATCACCATTCCGGTGGCCAAGCTCGAAGAAGAAGTCTTCGAGGATGGCGTCGGCTTCGATGGTTCCAGCATCCGCGGCTGGCAGACTGTCAACGAAAGCGACATGCTGCTGGTGCCGGTGCCCGACACTGCCTTTGTCGATCCCTTCACCAGTGTGCCGACCCTGGCGGTGATCTGCATGGTGCAGGACCCGATCACCCGCGAGGATTATTCCCGCGACCCGCGGCATGTCGCCCGCAAGGCTGCGACCTACCTCGTTGGCACCGGCATCGCCGACACCTGCTGCATCGGCCCCGAGGCCGAATTCTTCATTTTCGACTCGGTGCGGTTCGACCAGAACGCCCATATGGGCTTCTATGCGATTGATTCTGTCGAGGCTGAGTGGAACCGCGGCCGCGAGGGGGACGGGCACCTCGGCTATCAGCTGCGGCACCGTGGGGGCTATGCCCCGGTGCCGCCGTCCGACCAGATGATGGACCTCCGCACCGAGATGATGCTGACGATGCTGCAGTGCGGTATCGACATCGAGGCCCAGCACCATGAGGTTGCCTCGGCCGGCCAGTGTGAAATCGACATGCGCTACCAGGAACTGGTTCGGATGGCCGACCAGCTCTGTCTGTATAAGTACATCGTCAGGAACGTTGCCCGACGGCACGGTCGCACTGCCACCTTTATGCCCAAGCCGATCCATGGCGATGCGGGCTCCGGGATGCACGTGCATATGTCGCTTTGGAAGGAAGGCCAGCCGCTCTTCGGGGGCTCGGGCTATGCCGGGCTTTCTGACATTGGGCTGCATGCCCTCGGTGGCATCCTGCGGCATGCCCCGGCCTTGCTGGGCCTGACCAACCCGACCACCAACAGCTACAAGCGGCTGGTCCCGGGCTATGAAGCTCCGATCAATCTGGCCTATTCCCAACGAAATCGTTCGGCGGCCTGCCGGATTCCGATGTATTCAACCAATCCCGCCACCAAGCGGATTGAGTTCCGCTGTCCCGACCCGACCTGCAACCCGTACTTTTCCTTTGCGGCCATCTTGATGGCCGCTATCGACGGCATTCAGAACCACATCGATCCAGGTGAGCCACTTGACCGCGACATCTATGACATGCCACCAGAGGAGCTGGCCAATGTGCAGAAGACGGCGGTCACTCTGGCCGAGTCGATCGATGCCCTTGAGCGGGACCACGATTTTCTGTTGCGGGGTGACGTGTTTACTGAGGACGTGATTCAGACCTGGATCCGCCACAAGCGGGACAACGAGATCACCCCGCTGCGGTCACGGCCGCACCCGTGGGAGTTTTGCTGCTATTTTGACGCATGACCGGCCATCCCTGGCCCGCTTATGCTCGGGCAGGCAGAGGCGAAGCCGAGGTTCGCCCTGCCTGCAGGCCCGCGTCCTGCGGGGCGGTTGATGCATTGGTACCGGTTACCGCGTTGAAAGACCGTTGATAAATCGGGGGGACTAGGAAAGGCCTTCGTGAAGCTCCGTAAATACCGGTCTGTTTCTACGGCTTCTGCCGATCATCCGGATCAGATGCCCGGGGGGCGTCGGTCGCAACTGGACGATGGCTGCGGCAGCTGCATTGAGCTTTGGGGAGTGCCATGCGTAAGCGGAACGATCAGCGATCTACCACAACTACTCATGCCGGTCTGTTTGCCACATTGCTGTTAATAGGGCACGCATCGTTTGCTGCTGAGCCGCAGGTGTCAGCCGATGGCTGGCGGCCAAAGCGACAGCCGGCGGCTCCCATAAACCCGGTCGATGCCGAGGTGGCTCAGGTCCCTTGGCCTCAGCAGCCTGCCTTCACGAATCAGCAGACCGCCGTGGAAAAGCAACAGCATGAGTCATTCGACTGGCGGGATGATCTTTATGGGCCGACGCCTGTCACTGCTTATGCAATCCCTGCGACGACCGCTCCCGGTAAAACGCAGGTGTCAGGTTGTTGGTGCAGTTGCGAGTCTTCAGCAATCTGCGGCCACTGCGGGCTGACGCGACCAATCGTGGCTGCCTATCGCGATCCTCCAAAATCAATAGCTGGTCCGAGAAGCATGCTTGTCGAAGATGAGCAGCAGCTTCCGGTTGCAGATCGCCTGCGGGTGGCATTGAAGCAGGTGAACGACCGCATCCAAGCGACACTTGGCCAGTTTTGAATCAAGATTCAACACGGCCTACCAGACGGTCTTGCCGCCGTTGACGGCGATCGTCTGGCCGGTCACAAAGGCCGCCTCGTTGCTGGCGAGGTAGGCCGCCGCCCAGCCGACGTCCTCAGGCGTGCCCCAGCGGCCCATCGGGATGCTCGCCAGGTAGGCGTCCTTGTCTTCCTGGGGATCGTTCTCGTGCCGCTCGACCGGAACCCAACCCGGGGCGATCATGTTGACGGTGATGCCGTCCGGGGCCAGTTCGTGGGCCATGCTTCGCGACCAGCCGGTCTGGCCCCCCTTGGCGGCAACGTAGGCCGAAAAGGGAGCGACGCCCAACAGAAAGACCTCGCTGGTGATGTTGATCAGCCTGCCGTGGCCGCGGGCCTTCATGCCCGGCAGCAGCCGCCGCGCCAGCAGGTAGGGGCTTTTGATGAAGAAGTCGAGCATCTGCTGGTAGAAGGCCCAGTCGTACTCCTCGATCGGCTTCTGCGGCTGGGCCGGCGTGGCATTGAGCACCGCGATATCGACCGGGCCGAGCGAGGCCTCGATCGCGGTCACCATCTGGTCGACCTCGGCTTCATCGGTCACATCGGCCCGAAACAGTTCAGCTGTGATTCCGGCCTCATGCAGTTCGGCCAACGCAGCATCGGCCCGCGACTTGTTGTTGGCATAGTTCACGGCGACCTTGGCACCGGCCCTGCCGAGGCAGGCAGCGGTTGCCTTGCCGAGACCTGTTGAGGAGCCGGTGACGAGGGCAACTTGATCGGTGAGTGAAAATGGCGGCGTTGGCATCGGGACTCAAATAGAGAGGGAAGAAAGACTTAGCCGAGCGACGGTGCCCAGGCACTGGTGAGATGGTGGATGATACCGGCGACCGCCCCCTGGCGTTTGCTTGATCGTGTCGCGTGGATTGCACAGTCGGCCAGCGAGGCGGTGAGCGTTCGCTGCTTGACCCGGTCGAGGACCCGGTCAAATCGTTCCGAATGGCCAGCCAGCAGCCGGCCATGCACGAACAGGGCGGTGGGGTTGAAGATGTTGATGACCGCGGCGATGGCAATGGCCAGGTGTTCGGTGACGGTACGAATTTCATGCTGAAAGTCGGCCGGCCGTTCTGTCAGCAGCGCGGCAGCTGCCGCAAGATCAACAGGCTGACCCACTGCCTCGGCAAGCATTCGGGCCAGGGCGGCGTCGGTCGCCAGCGTCTCGAGGCAGCCGCGGTTGCCGCAGCCGCACCGTAGCCCGTCGGGGGCGACGGTGATGTGGCCAAGCTCGCCGGCCAGACCACTATGTCCGGCCAGGAGGCGACCGCCGCTCATCACCCCAAGGCCGAGGCCCGCTTCAACATCGAGCAGGGCGAAGTCGTCCAGCCCCCGGGCGGCCCCGTGCAGTCGTTCACCCAGGCAGAGGGCGTAACTCTCCTGCAGCAACAGACACTCGCAACCCATTCGGTCGGCCAGGTCGCGAGCAGGGTTGCGTTTATCGAGCAGATGGAGGTTTGGTGAGAAGACGATTTCCCCCAGCCTGTCATTGACCAATCCCGGCACGCTGATGCCAACGCCTTGGAGGCGATCAAACGATTCTCCCACTAACGCCCGCCCAGACGCCTCGATTGCATCGAGCAGGGTAGGATAGTCTGTCGGCGTGGCAAATCGGCTGGTATGCGGTTCGGCCACCCTGCCATCGAGACCAGTCACTGTTACCGAGCAATTTCCGACGTCAATCACGACGCCGAGGACGACCGCCGACTCGGTGGCCAACCGAATGAGCTTGCCCGGTCGTCCGATTTGTTGGTCGATCGGATCAGTTTCTTCGACAAAGCCCCGAGACAGGAGCGATTCGACCGCTTTAGAAACCGTCGGGGCGGTCAGGCCGGAAAGCCGGGTCAGCGAAGCCCTCGAGGCCGGCCCGTGTTGCTGAAGCGCCTCAAACAGCCGTCGCTCGTTGATTCGCCGGAGCAGACCAGATTCGATTCGTTCGGGCCGTTCTGCGGCCTCCGGGATTTTCGCCATAAACGTGATTGTAGAAGCGGAGTGGCTTTTTTGTAAGGGTCGTTTAGAATCGAAATGGTGAACTCAGGAGGTGCTGTGATGCACAGCTTTTTGGCGTTGTTCTTCCGTGGTCTGACGGCAGTCGCTGCCGGGCTTCCAGCAGTTGCCGTTGTGGCCGCGCCAAACGATTTCTCCCGCGACATTCAGCCGTTACTTGCCAAGCGATGCTTTGCCTGCCACGGGCCTGACACCCAGGAGGCGGGCCTGCGGTTTGACGACCCTGCGGCCGCCACCCGGGAACTCGACAGCGGGCTGCGGGCCATCGTTCCGGGCGATCCGGCGGCCAGTGAAATCCTGGCCCGCATCGCGTCGGTCGATCCCGATGTGCAGATGCCGCCGGAGGGCGAGCGGCTTTCGGCGGACGAGGTGGCGGCGATTCAGCAGTGGATTGCGGCGGGTGCTGCCTGGGACGAACACTGGGCCTTTCGGCCGCTCAGTCGGCCCGAGGTCCCGGCGGTTGCTGGGGCCATCACACCGACTGACGCCTTCATTCAGCAGGGGCTCGCCGACCGCAGCCTGCCCGTGCCGGCTGAGGCCGACCGCCGCACACTCTTGCGGCGTGTGACTTACGACCTGACCGGGCTGCCTCCGTCCGAGCAGGACCTGGCAGAGTTTCTCGCAGACTCCTCGCCTACTGCCTGGGAACGGGTGGTCGACCGGCTGCTTGCCTCGCCCCACTACGGCGAGCAGTGGGCCCGGCACTGGCTCGATCTGGTTCGCTATGCCGACACCAACAGCTACGAGCGGGATGGCAACAAGCCGCACGCCTGGCGGTACCGCGACTATGTGATCCGGGCCTTCAACGACGACAAGCCCTATGACCAGTTCGTGATTGAGCAGCTTGCCGGTGATGAACTGCCCGAGCCGACTGCCGACAGCCTGATTGCGACCGGCTATTACCGGCTGGGGCTTTGGGATGACGAGCCGGCCGACCGGCTGCAGCACCGCTACGACCAGCTTGATGACATTGTGGCCACTACCGGTCAGACATTTCTTGGCCTGACCATCAACTGTGCCCGCTGCCACGACCACAAGATCGACCCGCTGCCTCAGCGGGACTACTACAGCCTGCTCGCCTTCTTCCAGAACACGACACCGATGGGTGCACGGCAGATGGACCCCGAGTTCATCGAGCGGGCGTTGCCCCAGGAAGGCACCTCGTTAGCAGATGCTCAGAACCAGTTGCTGGAGCAGCGGCGGCAGCTGCGAGAGGCCGAGGCCGAGGTCAAGGCGATTGAAAAGCGGCTCAAGGAACATGGTGAACAGGCCCGCGACGCACTCACCAAGCAGGACCTCAAGGCCTGGAAAGAAAAAGTGAGACGGCTGAAGCAGGAGACGGCCGCGACGCCGAAGGCACTCGTGATCAGCGAACATGGCGCCGAGGCCCCGCCGACCCACGTCTTCTATCGTGGCAACCCGCATGCTGAGACCTCACCCGAAACCCTGGTTGAGCCTGCCTTTCCCGGGGTGCTGAAACCGCCTGCCCCGCAGATCATGCCCCCAGTCGATGGCCGTTCGACCGGCCGCCGGCTTGCCCTGGCCCGCTGGATTGCTTCGCCCGAAAACCCCCTCACCGCCCGGGTAATCGCCAACCGCATCTGGCAGCATCACTTCGGGCGGGGACTGGTGCGCAGCCCCAGTAACTTTGGCTTTGCCGGTGACCCGCCGACCCACCCGCAGCTGCTCGACTGGTTGGCGGCAGAGCTCATTGCGGGTGGCTGGCGTCTGAAGGCTCTGCATAAGGCAATCCTGCTGTCGGCAGCCTATCGGGCCAGCTCAAGAGCTGAACCGACGGCCCTTGCGGCTGATCCACTCAACGACGCCCTTTGGCGGTTTGATATGCGGCGGCTGTCGGCCGAGGAACTGCGTGACTCGATTCACGTGGCCAGCGGAGCCTTCAACACCACCATGTTTGGACCGGGCATCTACCCGACCATTCCCCAGGCGGTGCTGGCCACCCAGTCGCGACCGGGAGCTGGCTGGGGCAATACGCCGCCGGCTGAACAGGCCCGCCGCAGCATCTATATTCACGTGAAGCGGTCGCTGCTGACACCGCTGCTGGCTGACTTTGACCTGGCCGACACCGACACCAGCTGTCCGGTGCGGTTTGTCACGACGCAGCCAACGCAGGCTTTGGGCATGATGAATGGCGAGTTTGTCCAGCAGCAGGCCCGGGTCTTTGCCGAGCGAGTGACGCAGGAAGCCGGCGGTCCCGACGCGGCTGACGTGCGTGCCTGCGTAGAACGGGCCATTGAAATTGCCCTCGTCCGCGAGCCGACTGACGATGAGATCAGCCGGGGGCTGGCCCTGATCGACAAGCTGGAAACCACCGAGGGCATCAGCCCTGGCCGGGCGTTGGAACTCTATTGCCTGCTGCTGTTGAACCTCAACGAGTTTGCCTACCTTGATTAGGCTTCGGAAAGAATGGGGACTGCCACAATGAATCCACAGAGCAACCAGCCTCACGGCAGCTTCTGCCGCCGAACCCGCCGGGAGTTTTTCTGGGAGGCGGGGGCGTCGTTTACCGGGCTGGCCCTATCGGGCCTGCTGGACGGCGGTTTCTTCGCCCGGCAGACCCGCGCAGCCGATGGCCTGACGGCCTTTGCCAATCCGCTTGCCGCCAAGCCACCGATGTTTGCGCCGAAGGCCAAGCGGGTGATCTTTCTGTTCATGTACGGTGGGCCGAGTCATGTCGACACCTTTGACTACAAGCCCGCGCTCTATCCGCTTGATGGCAAGGTCATCAAGGTAAAAACGAAAGGCCGTGGTGGCGAACGCAGTGAGAGCCGAGCGGTTGGCCCCAAATGGAAGTTCAAACAGTACGGCCAGTGCGGCAAGTGGGTCAGCGACCTGTTTCCAAACATCGGCCAACATGTTGACGACATTGCCTTCATCCATTCGATGACGGCCGACTCGCCGATTCACGGATCGGCGATGCTGCAGATGAACTCGGGCAAAATCCTCTCAGGCTCGCCCTGCCTTGGCTCGTGGGTCAACTACGGCCTTGGCAGCGTCAATGAAAATCTGCCCGGCTTCGTGGTCATGCTCGACAAGAAGGGCGGGCCGATTTCAGGGGCGAAGAACTGGTCGAGCGGCTACATGCCGGCCACCTATCAGGCGACGCTGCTCCGCAGCCAAGGGGACCCGATTCTGAACCTTGCCCCACCGGATGACATGCCGCTGGCAGCCCAGCGAGCCCTGCTCGATTCGCTGCGGGACGCAAACACCGCCCACCTGTTGCCGCGGGGTGACAATTCGGAACTGGCTGCCCGGATCGCCTCGTATGAACTCGCCTGGCGGATGCAGGAGCATGCTCCCGAGGCAGTCGATCTCTCCCAGGAGACTGCCGAAACCAAACAGCTCTACGGGCTCGATCAGGATCGCACCGCCCACTTCGGCCGGCAGTGTCTGCTGGCCCGGAGGCTGGCCGAGCGGGGCGTCCGATTCATCCAGGTCTATTCCGGTGGGGCCCACAATGATGACAACTGGGATGCCCACGGCGATCTGGTGAAAAACCATGAGTTCCATGCTGGCAACACCGACCGGCCGATTGCCGGCCTGCTGACCGACCTGAAGCGGTCGGGACTGCTCGACGAAACGCTGGTGATCTGGGGAGGTGAGTTTGGTCGCCAGCCGACGGCCGAATATGCCAAGGGCACCGGCCGGGACCACAATTCGTTCGGCTTCACCATGTGGATGGCCGGTGGCGGAGTGAAGGGGGGAGTGAGTATCGGGGAGACCGACGAACTCGGCTCAGCTGCCATCGCGCCAGGTCCCGGCCACGGCAACGGTGACAAGGCAGGCTTCCATGTCAAGAGTCTGCATGCCACGGTGCTGCATCTGCTGGGGCTCGATCCGAATCGGCTGAGCTACTTCTTTGGCGGGCTCGATCAGAAGCTGGTTGGCGTGGAGCATGTTGACCCGATCAGGGAATTGCTTGCGTGACAGCAGATGCACCCGGCGTGGCGGCTGAAAATCATCGTCGTTTTCTACCTTTCCGTGCTGCCCGGCTGCTGATCGGCCTGCATGCGGTCAGGCCGCATCGGCAATGGCTTTTGGTGTGGGCAGCTTTCTTCAGCAGTGGCGTTCAGCCAGTGCTGGTCGCTGCAGCTGACCGGCCAAATGTGCTCCTGATTCTGGTGGATGACCTCAAGCCTGCACTGGGCTGTTATGGCGACAGGTTTGCAAAAACGCCGCACATTGATCGGCTTGCCGCCCGGGGAATGCGGTTTGACAGGGCCTACTGCAATCAGGCTGTCTGTGCGCCGTCACGCTTCACCCTGATGCTCGGTTCCCATGCGACCTCGACAGGACTCTACGGGCTGGGGAGTCAGCTTCGGCAACGCCTCCCTACAGCAGTGACGATGCCGCAGTTTTTTTCGCGGCATGGCTATCGTACCGAGTCACTCGGAAAGGTCTTTCACATTGGGCATGGGAACGAAGGCGACCCCCAGTCATTCGACGTCCCCCATTTTCATGACAAGGTCATTGAATACCTTGACCCTCGAAGCACCGATGGTGGGCAGCTCACCCGAGAAGTTGCCTACTTCACGAATCAGCGACTTGGGGAGATTCGTTCGTTGCCCCGTGGTGCCGCCGTCGAGGCACCTGATGTTGCGGATGCCCAATATGCGGATGGTCGCGTCGCCAATGAGGCGATTCGTCGGCTGCGAGCGGCAAAGCAGCGTCGTGAAGCCAACGGCACGCCATTTTTCATCGCGGTTGGTTTTGTGCGACCACACCTCCCCTTCAGCGCTCCGAAGCGATACTGGGATCTCTACCGCCCGGAGGATGTTCCCCTGCCGGCGGTTGAGGATCTGCCTGCCGGGGCCCCGGTGATTGCCGGCAAGCGGGGGGGAGAGATCACCAACTACAAGCCTGTGCCAACCGATCCTCAGGAGAAATTTTCAGATCAGCTCAAGCGGACGCTCGTTCACGGCTATTACGCCAGTACGAGTTTTGTCGATGCTCAGATTGGCCGGCTGCTTCATGCTCTTGAGGAGACAGGCCTCGCCGAGAAGACGATTGTGGTGCTTTGGGGTGATCACGGATTTCATCTCGGTGACCTCGGCATCTGGACGAAACATACAAATTATGAGCAAGCAACACGGATTCCAATTCTTGTCGTTGCCCCCGGCATTACCCCTTCTGGTTCATCCACCATGCAGCTGGCAGAAAGTGTCGATCTCTTTCCGACGCTTGCCGAGCTCGCTGGGCTTCCTCCGCCAGTGCTGCCACAGCCACTTGATGGCATCAGCCTTGTTCCGGTGTTGAAAGACCCGACCGCCCGTCTTCGCGACCATGCCTATCACGTCTATCCAAAACGCAAACTTGGTCGAGCTATCCGGACACAGCGGTACCGGCTCGTCGAATGGCGACCCATTGGAGGTCCTGCCCAGACCGCCGAATATGAGCTATACGACTATCAGGATGACCTGCTGGAGCGAGAAAATGTAGCGGCTTCCAGGCCGCAGGTTGTTACCAGGCTGAAGGCCATTCTGGAAGGCTATCCACAGCCTGTGAGGCGGTAGGCCACTGAGAGCCTGCTGGTGCGTGGCAGGAGCGAATCAACGGAGCAGAACATGCAGCGGCAACACATTCAAAAGCTCATCATGATGGCCACAGTCGCGACCATGGTCTGCGGTGGTTTATCCCATGCAGAAACGGTGGCCAAGCAACCCAACATCATCACGGTTTTCATCGATGATCTTGGTTGGGGAGATTTTTCCTGCTTTGGTAACGAACAAGCCAAGACGCCGGCAATCGACAGACTGGCCGCAGAAGGCATTCGGTTTACGCAGTTCTATGTGAATTCGCCAATCTGCTCGCCGTCGCGGGTGGCGTTGACAACAGGGCACTATCCTCAGCGTTGGAAGATTGGCTCATACCTAGCCCACCGGAATGAGAATGAGAAGCGGGGGATCGCCCAGTGGCTCGATCCGGCTGCTCCTACTCTTGCCAGATTTCTGAAACAGGCGGGCTACCGCACCGGTCACTTTGGTAAGTGGCATATGGGCGGGCAGCGGGATGTCGATGATGCTCCGCCGATCTCAGACTATGGATTCGATGCATCCCTGACGAATTTTGAGGGAATGGGCCCCAAGCTGCTGCCGCTGACCGAGACACCCGATGGGAAACAGGGCCGCATCTGGCAGGATGCCGAGCGGCTCACCGGTCCTGCTACCTGGATGCAGCGGTCGCGGATCACCGGGGGTTTCACAGAGGCGGCAAGCAGTTTCATCCGCGAGGCGGCTGAGGCAGGCGCTCCATTTTATGTAAACCTCTGGCCCGATGATGTTCACGCTCCCTATTGGCCGCCGATTGCTCAGTGGCAGGATGATCGCCAGGGAAAGTTTCGAGGGGTCTTAGAGGCAATGGACCAGCAGCTCGCGGCCCTTTTTGAGCTTCTCCGGTCAACGCCGGCGCTCCGTGATAACACGCTGGTGCTGGTCTGTTCCGATAATGGCCCGGAGCCCGGGGTTGGGTCGGCGGGGCCCTTCCGCGGAGCCAAGACGACGCTCTACGAAGGTGGCATCCGCTCACCGCTGATTGTCTGGGGGCCGGGTCTGGTAAGCCCGAAGGCTGCGGGATCCAGTGATCAGGCATCGGTTTTCGCCGCCTTCGACCTCGTCCCGTCGCTGCTGGCGATCGCGGGCGTGGCTGTTCCCAAGGACATCGCGCTGGACGGCTTTGATGTTTCGCCCGCCCTGCTTGGCAGACGAACGGCAGGTCATCCTGGCAGCATCTGTTGGAGGCGGCCCCCTGATCGCAAACTGTGGAGACCGCTGGGGAGGACAGTGCTTCCCGACTTGGCTATCCGCCGCGACAACTACAAACTGCTGTGCGACTATGACGGTGGAAACAGGCAGTTATTTGATCTT
>Ga0114919_10002003_pt1 | contig 16417 bp, 16 predicted proteins | sample BlataG_FD_88682 | JGI IMG/M metagenome (GOLD analysis project Ga0114919, IMG submission 88682) | Deep subsurface microbial communities from Black Sea to uncover new lineages of life (NeLLi) - Black_00105 metaG | ecosystem: Environmental > Aquatic > Marine > Oceanic > Sediment | place: Atlantic... | reverse complement strand
GTTCAGGTGGACACGATGGCCAAGGAGCTTATGAATTTAATAATACTACTTTGATTAATAATGATGCTTTCGGATTAGATTCAGATAGTCCTAAAACATTTATGACTTGGTTAAGAATAAATGCAGATATGGATTCACCGCAAGTATTTTTAAGTTGGGGTAGAGGATTTGCTGACCAAGGATTACATATACAAGTGGATGCAGACACCAACATCGGATGTAGTTCTTGGGATGGACTTATTGGTGGAGTTACTTATACTGCTACTTTAGGTGTTTGGTATCATTTAACTTGTGTCTATGATGGAACTAATTTGATTCAGTATGTTGATGGTAATTTAATCGGTTCTAGAGTACAACCGATTGATACTGGTGTTTATAATTACTTATCTATTGGAGCTAGAAAAGACCAAACTACTACTTCAAACTATTTTAATGGTTCTCTTGACAATATTCTTATTTTCAATCGTAGTTTATCTGCTGGAGAGATATTAGACATTTCAAATAAATCAAGTCATATTGCATCTTATTTTAGAGAAGCAGACTGGAAAAGAGGATCTTATTATCTTGGTTACAATGTAAACAGTTCAGATGTTAATGTGACTTTAAATACCAGTTGTGGTAATGTTACTGAAGTGAATAGAGATGTTTCTGACCCTAATCAAATAGAACATTGGACTTTAGATAATACAACAACTGGTTTGATGGGAAGATATAATTTAATCAATAAAGGTGGAGCTAAATTTGATACTAGAGGTCCTAATGGTAGTGCTTATTTTAATGGAAGTACTTATATGGATATACCTACAATTGATAGTGCTAATGTTTCAACACTTTCAGTATCGGCTTGGGTAAGGATAAAAACTAATAAAAATTGGAATAGGATAATAAGCAACAACAATTGGGATAATAGTGGAAGTTGGTTATTTTATACTCAAAATAATGGGGGAGCAATATTTGGTGTTTCCGATGGAACTCAATCGGTTGCTATATCTGATAGAACATTAAGTACAGATACTTGGTATCATTTAGTTGGAACTTATAATGGAAGTAATGCTAAGATTTATGTTAATGGAGATTTAAATGGTACTTCAAATACATTAGTTATTAATTTAAATATTAGTTCAAATTTAACTATTAGTGATTCAAGTAGTTCTATATTTGATGGATATATAGATGAAGTAGAAATATTCAACGATACTCTTACAGCTAATGAAATAACAAGAATGTACAGACAATCATGGCCAAATAAACTAAACGTAACAACCTCTATTGGAAATACTAGTGATGGAATGAGTGCATTCGTATCTGCTGAATATGATTTAACTACTGGAAATATAACATTACCAGCAGGACAAGCAAATCAGAAGTATATCAAATATTTAGATTACGATTGGATATTCAATAACTCAGACCCAGAGTTTGCTTGTGGAGTTACTGGAGTAGAAGTATCTTACGGAAATAACCAAATCCCTACTCAAGGAACACCTACTATTAATTCAAGTTTAGGAACAAATTTAACTACAGAAAACCTTACTGTTTACAATGTCAGTACTGATGATGGAAACTTAGACTCTATCAAAAACATTTTCAACTGGAAACTAAACGGAACTAGCTTTGCTGTTCTTAATATGCCTTTCGAGGGAATCGGAGGGAACGAAAGTTCAGAGACAGGAGACTTCTCGGGGTTGGCAAACAATGGAACTGTATCAGGAGCTACTTGGAACGAAAGTGGTGGTTATGATGGTAAAGGGGCATATCAATATGGTGGTGGGGATTATATCACCATACCAAACTCAGGACATTTTAACTTTGGAACTCAAGGAGACTTTAGCACTGCTTTCTGGTATAAAGCAAATCAAACTTCAGTAACCAATAGAGTAATGTCCACTACAGATATTTCTCCAGCAGGAGGATGGTTTATGGATGTTGATTCTGATAAACTAAGATTCTTTACTAGGTTGGCATCTACTTATTCAGCTGCAATGACTAATGCAGTTTCAGGAATAGATACATGGCATCATTATGTTGTTGTCTTAGATAGAACGGGAACAAACCAAACCTTAATGTATTTAGACGGAGTAAATGTATCATTAACTTTCGCCAATGAAGGAAATATTAATGACCAAATTAATTCTGGTATAGCTTTACAGATTGGTAAGTTGGATACTCAGGCAGCTAATCTTGGCGGTACTTTAGATGAATTACTTATTTTTAACAAAAGTCTATCTGCAGATCAAGTCTTAGCTATATTTGAAAACAGAACAGATACAATTGCTTCAGATGAATTAAGTATTGGAGATAGATGGTCTGGATGTATAACTCCCCATGATGGTTATGACATAGGAACAGAAGCCTGTTCAGAGAACCTCATGATAAGAAGCTGTGGTTGTCCAGATCCAGTAACGAATTGGGAATTGAATATGTCTCAAAATTGTAGACTTAATACTGCTTGTAATCTAACTGGTTACAACATAACATTACATAATACTCCAGGTAACTTCTACATAAACACAACTTTCTATGTAGACACAATCATAAATGCAACAAGAACATTAACAACTTGGATAGAATCAAATGCGAGGGTCTATGTAGGACAATAAAAATGAGAGATAAAATAGGGAGATTTATGAAAGGAAATATTCCAAAACATACCAAACAAATTGATTTCAATGAAATTATTAAATTATACAAAGAAGGAATGACTATGGAAAAAATATCTAAAAAATTTGGATATAAAGGAACTAATAAGAGAATCTTTGAATATATTAAATCATCTGGATTATCACGTTCAGTTGGATTTCAAAAAGGACATCATTCTTATCTTGAACAAAATAAAGAAAAAAACCATAATTGGAAAGGTGGATTTACTAAAAGACATGGTTATATAATGATGTTACACAAAAACAAACAAATACATTATCATCAATATCTTTGGTGTATTGAAAATGGAATTCCATTTATTCCAAAAGGTTGGATTGTTCATCATAGGAACAAAAACAAATTAGATAATAAATCCAATAATTTATTATTAGTTCCAAGAAATTTGCATACTCAATGGCATAATGAAATAGCAATAAAAGAAAATCCAGAATTAAAATATTTTGGTAAGAATATTCATTTGAGAGGTGTTTAAAATTCCACAAAATCTACCTTATGTTGTATACGGAACGGTTACTGATAGCAACTCTGCTTTAGTAGCTAGTATCAGAGTAACGGCTAGAAATGACACTTCAGGTGAAACAACTAATGCCACAACGAATGCTTCTGGAGAATACGCTATTGACTTAGCTAACTTAACCAGTGGGTATGTGAATACAGACAGAATAACAATAATCTGCTCTTACGGACTTGAAGAACAAGAAAGCAGCTTCTTAATCTCAGCAGATACTCATAGTGTAAATTTAACTTTAGTAGTTAGAACAGAATCAACTGACGTAACTTACTGCCAGCTTCAAGATGTCTATGATGAATTAGATGGAAAGACTACTTCTGATATTAGCTATAACAGAGTACGCAAAGCAATACTTAGGGCGGAGGCAGAGATAGACGAAAGAACAAAATCTAAATTCTCTGCTACTTTAGTTAGTGATGAAATATATGACTTCAATCAATACACAAGTTACAAAAGTCCAGACCAATTGATTCAAAGACAATCAGAAGTTCTAGTAGGAAACAGAAGTGATCATTGGAATACTTACTTCAACGACAAATTTAGATTAAATAAATCTCCTTTAGTAAATTTAAAGACTCAACTCAATGGAGTGACTACAACTACTGCAACAACTCTAACGGTAGACAGCACTACAGGGTTTCCGACTTCGGGAACAATATTCATCTACAACAGTACAAACGGAGTAGAAAGAATAGATTACACTGGCACCACCTCCACAACTTTCACTGGCCTTACTAGAAGTTCTAACAGTACTACGGCCAGTGCTCATGCTGATAATGCTTATGTGACTATGATGTCTATCTCAAAAAACGAACAAGGCGATAGTGCAGAAGATGATTGGGAAGACCTAGAACCTCAACGAGGCGGAGGCGGAGATTACTTAGCTTATAATGATACTGGACATATCGTTTTCGTAGATAACGTACCTGCATTAGGATCAAGGAAACTTCAAATATCTTACACTTATGGCTATGTAACTGTTCCAACTCAAGTACAAGATCTGTGTATCTTGCTTGCAGTCAGGAAGATATTATTAGCCAAAGGCCATGGAAGTACTTTCGATAGCGTTGATGACATATCGATTGGCGACTTATCAATTAGCGGAGCCGGAGGCTCAGTAAGCTATATGAGATGGTTAAAACAAGAAATAGACGACCTCTGGAAAACAGTAGGTGATCTAGCTCAAGACACAGCATAGGTATTGTAAATGCCAAATCCACAAATCCCTTACGTAGTAAACGGAACTGTAACAAAATCTAATTCAACTAACGCAAGTAGTGCTATCGTTTCATTTACGATAGACAGTACGACTAGAAGTACTACAACTAATTCTCAAGGACAATATGTCTTTGATCTTGCGGAGATTGGATATTCAAGCGGCGATTCGGTTTCTTATTCTGCTGTTGACGAGTTCAACAATGAGGTTTTTAACGGGACTTTCACGATTACAGGACAGAACAAAACCTTGAATATCACTCTCTCTTCAAGAACAAGTGCAATATTCCCACCAGGAAATAGAAGTTTCCAAATATTTACAGTTGGAGGTAAACCAGTAAGCATAGACAATCCCTTACCAGTTAAATCAGTATGAGCTTTTCAGGATTTAGAAACAAGATAACGAACTTTATCACAAGTAACGGAAGCACAGTAGTTATCACACCTAGAACACTTGCTGCTGGAAGCTACGGAGGATACGAACCCGGAACAACTACGGCGGGAACCGCAGTATCTACAATCGGAATTTCATCTAACTATTCAATCTTCAGGTCAGGACAAGTATTTGGAAAGCTACAAGAAGGAGAAATAGTCCTTTTTCTAAAATACTCTGAAACTATCGCTAAGGACTATAAGATTACTTGGCAGTCTAGTACTTATACAATCAAAGAAATAGAAGAAATCAGAGCAGGTAATTTACTTATTTGCTATAAGATAATGCTCTCTAGGAGGTTAGACTCATGACTCGAGCAGCTGTATTTCAAGAGATCTATAACACTCTCAATGGGGCGAAGCCAACTTACACAGATAGAGACTCTGCTACTGCTACTTATAAAATCCTTGCTGCGTTCCCAGAGGTCACGCCTAATTTCCCTTGCATCGTAATTAATCCAGTTGAGCAGAAAATCAAATCATTGGGAGTAGCCAACGTGCCAAATAAATCTTTACCTGCAACCATTGATATAGATTTCTACGCCAAGACTAGAGATGGAAAGAATGCAATTGATTCAGCGAGAGATTCAGTTCAGTCTACACTTCTTACAAAGCGTAGATACACAAACTTTCTATTGACGATAGAGCCAATAGATGACAGCACGGTTGAAGATATAGAGGTCGGAGGACAAAGGTTAAACACTGCAACTTTAACTTTGAATATTAAATTAATATAATGGTATTCACAATAACTGTTACGGCAAATGGAAAAAAAGGAATGGGAAGTGTTATTAGAAATTTTAGTGGTTACGCTAGAAAAATTCCTATTGCTGGAAGAAATGGAGTTTGGCTTTTCACAAACAGATTAGCAAGTGAAATCAGAAAAGAAGCACTCGCTAGAGGTCATAAAACAACTGGATATTTATCAAGTGAAAGAGGAACTTTTGCAAAAAAAATGGATAAAAATGTCTGGGTTGTTAAGATGCCATTTTATACCAAATATTTAGAAGCGGGAGCAACCAGAGCAAGAGGCATACCTCCAGTTAGAAAAGTCAGAATTTGGGAAAAGAAACATGGAAGAAAATTGGCCGGATTAAAAAGAACTAGAGCACATCCATTTACTGCTAGCGTTATAACAAGAGAGGTCAAAAGACAGTTAAGAAAAACTGTTGAAAGACAAATCAATCATGCAATTAAAAATACAGCGAGGTAAAGATGGAATACAAAAATGTTACAAAAGGAATTTTGAAATTCAGAGCACATGACTCTAAAGGAATAAAGAAAGAATTTGAATTGAAACCAAATGATACGGTTGAATCAGATAGAGAATTGTCCCTAGGTGGACTTGAAAAGATAAAATCTAAAAAAATAAAGGAGAGTGAAGAATAATGGCAGGAACATTTCCTCAAGCTTGGGAAGAGGTTGCTTTAGTTACAATTTCTCAATTTGCTAGTGGTGGAGATTTAACTATGCAGGCCGCTGCAATGACTGAAACTATTGACATTGGTGAACCAGATTATCCGGGCGAAAGTGTAAACAATCTAGCTGGAGGTAGAATTTGGAAACAGTCTCCTCAAGAAGATGGAGAGATTACTCTAGAAATCTATCCAACAAACGCAAGTTCAGGAGACGGAGAAAATAACTTAGGGTTATTTCAACAATTTGTAGGTGGAACACAAGACACTACAGAACCAATCGCTTCATTTACAACTGGCTATCCAGGAGTACAAGTTAGCAGAAACAGGTTTAGAGTAGCTATTATGTGGACAGACGATGCAGCACAAACCAGTGCAGAAGCAGCAACAACAACCGCAGATGCAGTAGCACTTAGATTTGTAGCTATGGGTTGTAGAATTACTAGCCACAAATCAGCATTTACTGATGGAATTTTAAAAACCACAGTCACATTTAAGTTTCCAGCAATGAACAAAGCCGGAGCAGTAAAAATGAGTAAGTGGGAATCAACGAACGATGGTGATGGTGCACAAGCAATACCAGCATTACCAGATTATGACGATGATGATTCGTGGTCTTAAGGAGGTAAAATAAGATGGCAGGAACATACCCAGAAGCATGGGAAGAAGTAGCCTTAGTGGCTATCACAAAACTAGCTGGCACTGCATATTTATTTGGTGCTATTACAGAAACAGTTGATATAGGTGAACCAGATTATCCTGGGGAATCAATACCTAATTTAGCAGGTGGAAGAATCTGGAAACAAAGTCCACAGGAAGACGGAGAGATCACATTAGAGATTTATCCACTTCATTTAGATACTACAGCAAGTGTAGGGTTGTTTCAAGAATTCAACGGTGGAACTTGGGATACCTCAGTTCCTATGGCAACAGATACTTCTTGGGGAGTTGGAATTGAAAGAACCCGAGACAGATTCATGGTAGTAGTAATGTGGACAGATGATGATACAATCAACACTGCGGCCGAAGTCTTAGATCCAACTGCGGCAACTGGAACAAATAAAGTAGCACTTAGATTCTATGCTAAAGAATGTAGAATTACATCTCACAAGTCTGCTTTTACTGATGGAATCTTAAAAACAACTGTGACATTTAAGTTCCCAGCGATGAATTCAGCAGGTGATACAAAGACACATGGATGGGAAAGTGCTAATGATGTAGGTACAACACCACTATCTGCATTGACGTATTCGGCAGCATTGTAGAATGAATAAACTAGAAGAGATTAAGAAAAAGGTTAGTCAAGATGGGATTTACATAAACAGAGTTCCCAAAAAGACTAAGAAGGAATTTATCGATTACGCCAAAGAGGAGTTTGCCGGAGACTATGGCATGGCTCTCAAATGGCTGATTGATTTCCGCTCTGGTCTTTTATCTAACCCGAATCAGATTTTGATGGATCAGATGCAGGTTATGTCCGAAGAATTGGATGAGCTGAAATCTAATCCAGAAAAGAAAACTAAAGTAATCCGTTCCCTATCGGGAAAAGTGATTACAGAACAGGAGGAATGAAAAATGAGTAAATTAAGTGCATTACAGGGTAAGTCAAAGACTTACAAAATAGGAGAGATTGATTTAGAAATAAAACCACTAAAGCTAGATGACATGGGTTTGTTTACAATAGACCAAAACGCTAGTGCAAAAGAACAGACAGAAAGTTCACTTAAACTGATTGAAAAAGTCCTAACAGATTCAGTACCAGATTCAACAGAAGAAGAAAGGAAAGGAATTGGAATTGAACACATGGAAGAACTAATGGATGCAATCATGGACGTAAACGGACTGAAGGACAAAAAAGGTAGTGGTTTAGATGCAATCAAAGCTCGACAAGCTCAAATCAAAGCTGCAAAATCCAGGCAATAAAGCCACTGTAAACACCGAGTTTTACCTTCTTGCAAAGGAACTCGGATGTTTACCTGACTTGCTGGGCCGAGAGTACGAAGTTGAGTATGACTCTATAGGTCGAATCAAAAAGATTCGACAGTTACCTATAAGTTTACCAAGCTTCATAAACCTGATGAGAGAAATGGATCAAGATTATAAAAGACAGGAAAAAGCAATGAAAAAAGCTAATAGAAGAGGAAGGTCAAGATAATGGTTGGAAATAGAATAGTTACAACTATTGAATTGAGAGATAAATTCAGTGGTGCTTTGTTGGAAACTAGCAGTAAATTACAAAAGTTCAATAAACACACTACCACCACCATAAATAACTTTACTAAGAAAGGAAGAGAAGTAGTTAGAATTACAAAAACCGTCAATAGTAAACTTAAAAATCAACAGGCAGCTATAAGAAAATTAGGTCAGAGACACGAAGGTTTCTTCAAGGTTTTAGGAATGGGTCAAGAAGACTGGCAAAGATTCAATAAAGAAGGTGGAGAATTTACTAAAAGAAGTTCTAGAGCAGCAAATAGTATAAGGGGATTTACTCTTGGTCTTAGAAGATTCCGTATGGAAATGCTTTCAGTTATGTTTTTTGGAATGGGGATGCAAAGGTTTTTCACAGGACTTCTTAAACCTGCACTTCAAGTAACAGGAATATTTGAATTATGGAGTTCTGTTCTTCAAGTTTTGTTTCTTCCGATAGCGTTAGCCCTATTAGATTTATTAATGCCTTTATTTAATTGGCTTATGAATTTGGATGAAGCTACTAAATTATTAATAGGGAAATTTGTATTGTTTGGAATTGGTTTAGGATTATTTTTATTTTTGTTAGGAACAATTACATTGGGTCTTGGTGGGATAATATTAGTCTTTGGTGGACTATTTAATATCATAGATAAATTAATCCCAGACATAAATGTAATGGGAGTAAATATGAGCTCTTTCATTGAAGCAGGATTGGCTATTGGAATAGTTAAATCTCTTTGGGAAGGATTCAAGAATATTATTGGAAGTTTAATGGAAAAGTTCATGGGACTTAGTTTTGTTAAAGAAGCAATGGAAAAACTAGGTATAACTGTAGGAGAGAATCAAACTGCCTGGGAAACATTTAAACAAATTGTTAGTGCTGTTTGGGATAAAATAAAAGAGAAGATTGGATTGACTGGAACTGCATTAGGTGAAAAAGGGTTAATAGGTTCTATTAAGGAGATGTTCCCTTCTTTTGATGAGATAAAAAAGAAAGCACAAGAATTCATAAAAGAATTCAAAATAGATGAACTTACTGAATCATTAAATAAATTAGGTACTGAATTAGGAAATCTTGTCCCTTCATTGAATACTATTGCTTCAGTACTAAGACCAATAGCTACTTTGATTGGTGCAATTGGAACTGGTGTAGATTTAATAAGAGGATCAAGTCCTTTCTCTCCAGATATACATAGTATTTTATCTAAATCCAATCCAGAATTTTTTAGTTCTAAAGCAGCACCAAATTTGAATACAACAAATAATCTTAATATAAATGCAAGTTCAAATGTAGATATTGACCAAATATTAACTCAAGTTAATAATGCAACGAACGAACAATTTTCAAGATTAAGTAGAGGTTAAACATGGCAGGAGAAGGCGAAATAACATTAACTGGTGGAAAACTTGTAAGTGGTTCATTTACAGCAGGAGACACATCAGCAGTAAAAATTTGGTGTAATAAATTAGATCACAGTATGGATAAACCAATTATAGCAATCCCATTACCAAATCAAAAAGCATCTATGGATGCCGGTGTTGCTCCAACAACATTACTAATTGATTTGGGTAGAATAAATAGAATAATAAGTATCCAAGGATTTATTATAGATGAAACAACCGAATCAGCACAAGTTAAGAAGGATAACTTGATTACAACAATAGAAAAATATCGAACAGTACAATTAACTTGGGGAACAGGAAGCAGGGCACAAACTTATCTTGGAAATATACAAAAAATACAAGTTACTGAAACACCTGGAATAATTGGGGCTCAAGCAACAAATTATGAATCTGAAAAGAACTTTGCAATTCAGTTAAGTTTTATCATTGGAATAGATAAATGAAATGGCAGAACATTTTAAAATTAACTGGAGGAAGTTCAGTCTCAGTATTCTTTATTCTAGCTTTAGTTCTTAACCTAACTGGTATGACTCATACTACTCCAGAAGACCAATTCTGTACTGATTGCTATGATGAGATTCAAGTCAATTCAACTGTGTGGGAAATCAAAGTAGAACACGCAGGAGCTAAAGATATAATCTTTGCTAAGAAAACTAGAAGTAGAACTAGATGGCTTAACTTAGATAAGATAAATGAGTTTATTGAAACCAGTCCTCAAATAGAAGTGGAGATTCTAGTCCCCACCACTAAAAGATATTCTACAATCAATCATCCAAAGTTTGGTTATCTTAGGCCCTTAAAAGATGGAGATAGTCTTATTGCAAGGAAGAATAAGTATAATCCTAATGGTGACAGATTCATTGTTCATGGAAAAACAAATGGTCAGACTATCAAGTGGGGTTTTAATATGGATAGTCTTACTATGGATGGAATTGTCTTTGATCCTTTATGGAAGAGTGATAAGTTTACTTTAATCTATGATTGTAAAGATATTCCTAAAACAAAACATGTTCCTAAGATTGAACAATTTTGGGCAGAAAAAAATAACACTTTTGAAGATAAAAAAGTTTATGTTAAAGAAGATTATGAAGAAGAAATTTGTACAGAGATTGGTGTTAAATTAAATGGTAGGAAGATTTACTATAAACAATCTGATAAAGCTTGTTTGAGAACAGAGAATACATTATGCTGTTGGCTTTATTTAGATGGTGGTTGGAATATCAATTCAAGAAAAGGTTCTTCTAGAACAACTATAAGAAACGGAGAAAGTGGAAGTTGTGTTGATTTAGATGCTAATTTAAAAATAAAGAAATCAAGAACAGATTTTGGAGTAGTTAAGATATGAAAAAACTAATCTTTATTTTAGTACTTTTTATTTTAAGTAGTTTTGGATTGGGATTTAGTGATATTTATGGAACTGATTGTTCAACTACTGCAAGTGATTACCAGTATTATAATGATTCAGGAGATTCAGTTACAGCTAATGATATAGTTGATATAGATAATATAGTTGATTCTGATGGTTCAACTTGGACACTTCAAATTAACAATTTTTATTATACAACTACTACTGAAGACCACGCAGGAGTATTAACTGGTTCTGCTGATCCTTTTTCAGATGCTCAAAGTCAAATAGAAACACTTTATAGAGCAGATGGTTATAATTGGTATTACAGAGATGATGGTTCTTGGTTAGATAGTGGTCATTTAAGTAACAATGATATTTTTTATAACTTAACGGTTACTTGTAATCAAGATTCAGAACTATGTAATTACACTTACACAGGAAATGATGCTGGACAACCAGAACAAACAAATCTTACAGATAAAGGAACTAGAGTAGATGGACTAGATTTTAATATTTTTCAAATAAGATGTGGTAGTGGAGTTTGTAATTACACAGAATCATACGTCTGGAATGGAACTCAATGTCCTGTAGCAGCAGTACCAGATACGACTCCACCTGTTATAAATCAATCCAGTTATAATGTAACCTCGGCTATAAATGAAGGAAACAGAACTGCTTGGAGAACTAATCGTTTGTATCCAGTTATCACCACTGACTCAACTCCAACTATTACTTTTAATATTAACGAAACTGGAAACTGTAGTATTTCTAATGTTGATGGTAATTTTTCAAATCAAACTACAGATATTGGTACTCAATGTGTGACTGAAGATGTAACTCAACACACTTGCACAGTTGGTGGATCAGAAGCACTTACAGAAGGGCGGAGCCAATTATTTATAGGTTGTTGGGATACTATGCATAATGAAAATATTACTTCTACTTCTTCTAATCTAACAATTCAACTAGATACTACACCACCAGTAGTTTCTTTAAATCATCCAATTAATAACAGTACGTCTAATTCATTTACTGTGCTTTTTAATGTAACTCCAGTAGAACAAACATCTGGACTTGCTAACTGTAGTCTGTGGATAAATGAAACTGATTGGACTTTAAGACAGACTAATTATACTTGTAATAATGACTCAGATTGTTTATTCTCTGAAGATTTTACTACTGAAGGAAATTATACTTGGAATGTAGAGTGTTGTGATACTGGAAAAAACTGTGCGTTTAATGATACAAACTACACCAAGTGGATTGATTTAGATGTTAATATTAGTTTATTTTTTGATGGATTGAATCAGACTAGGAAGTATGAATATTTTACTGTAGCTAACGTAACAGCTAACATGACTGGTTGTACTGGATGTACCCTTTGTGTGGATGTAGATGATGCCGTAAATAATGCTTCTAGTTCTTTTGGAAATAAGAACTATTCCTGCGGCACCGAACAAGTTAGTTTTCTCTATAACATAACTACTCTTAGACAAAATATATTCAATAAAACAATGACCATCATTAACATCACTTCGAATATGACTGTTAATATTACCTTAGATAACCGGACGGATATTCAAATATTTTATTTTAACATAACAAATAACAAAACAGTTTCAGAAAATATTACAATTGATGTAGATGATGATGGGATTCCAGAAGTCAATCTATTGGGTAAATTAAATGGAATAAAACTGTTAATGGATTGGTTCTATGATTCTACTAAGACAAATATAACTAATCTCTCGAGAAGCACAGCGGGAACTAAAACAATTTACATGAACATATCTACTCAAGGTTTTCAAACCTACGGAAATACAGAAAACTTTTCATTTCAATTAGATGGATTCAGTATAGATACTGGAAACAGTCTTAATTACACTGAGAATTTTTCAAATGGTTCTCACTTTACTGGAACTTATGGGGAAAATATTTCTTTATTTTCAGACATTGAAGACTTTTATGACAATGACTCATCAGCTTGGTCTACATTAACAAATCAAAGTGGTGGAGAAACTCTTTCAATAGTAAATCCTTTTACTGGAAATGCTTATCTTGATATGATAATCCCTACTTTTGATACTGAAAATCCAAATAGTAGAATAAATGAATGGAGAGAAAATCTACCTAATTTTGATTTAAGAAATGCTTTTCAATTTAATTCTTCATTGACTTCAGGATATTCTTTTACAACTTATCCAAATGCAGGTATTTCTTTTTCTAGAACTATTTCTTTGACAGATGGAACTAATTCAGTTACTATCTGGCAGCATGCTGGTTCTGCTGGCTCAAGTACTTCAGGTAGTTCTTCTGATACGTTAAACATTTTAGGAAACAAATCTTCAGATACAGATCTAGAAATATATCTAGACGGAACTTATTCTAAATCAATTTCATTTAGTTCTTTTGATCCAACTATCAAACCCTATCTAAAATTTAATCTAAACTTTGAAAATACAGCTGGAGCAGGAAGAGTAAGTTTTGCTTCTAATTATCATCTTTATAATCTAAGTGTAGCAGGTATTTCTCTAAAGATGAATAGTTCTAACTATACTGTGAATGAAACAAATTATACATCTATTCTTTTAAACAATACTACTAATGACATAAAAAGAGCAACTCTTTCTGCTGATGTCTATCTCCCAGATAATACATCTATAAAATATTTTTTATCAAATACAAATGATACTGAATGGGAAGAAGTTACTAATGATGTAGTTCATGCTTTCACTTCTGTTGGAAATAATATCAGTGCTAGATTTCAATTCAAATCAGATAATAAAAGTGTGTCACCTATTGTTTACAGTTATAATGTAACAATTACACCTACTGCTGTTACGAATATATTTGTTGATGTTGGTGCAGATGGGGATAATGATTGGAACTATACTGGAGTTTTAAATACAGCAACATCCCCTCAGCATTTTAGAAGCAACGGCAGTCATGTTTATGATTACATTCAAGATAATTGTGTTGGAAATATCTCTTGCTACATTCCATTGACTATCACTTTTGGTACCGCAGGTACAATTCAAATAAGCAATTACAATCTATCAGTAAATCCAAATCCAATTAACATAACTCCTGCTGATGTAGAAGGATTCAATCCAATTAATCTATCTTTCAATTTCACAGGTGGTTCTTTTGAACTATCAGATTTAGAATTAGATTACTTAGGCAGCAGAAATATTTCTTTCTTTACTTACTATTCTAAACATCAAGAGTTTAATGACACTCAAGTAATGCAAGTTAGATATTCTAAATTCAATATCTCGTTAGCTCCAAACATATCTTACTTTGAATTCTTCCCTAAGTCTAAAGACTCTAAGAATGTAACTCCATACGGTCAGACTGAAGCGATTAATATGTGGAATATAACATCTCAAGCTTATGATGATCCAATGCATGTTTACATGAAGACTAACGAATCACTTAACTCTTGTCTAAACATCTGGTGGAGTGATAACGGAACTGATAAAAACTATGGAGATCCAATATTATATCTTCCTTTTCATCAAGGAGATAAATTATTTGATTATTCAATGAACAATAACAATGCTACAAACAATGGGGCTACTTGGACATCTAATGGAAATATAACGGGAGGATATGAATTCAATGGTGCAGAAGGAGATTATATTAATATATCTAATTCTGAAATAATAAACTCAAGCGATTTCACTGTATCATTTTGGGTAAAATTAAATGATATATCTGAAACTCAACAGATAATCAATAAAGTAGAATCTGGGGGTTGGGGTTCTGGATGGAGAATTTTTGTGCAAGGGGGAGGAGCTAATTTTATAGAATTTGATTCATTTAATGAAGTTGCTAATTTAGGAAGCCAACCTTTATCTTCAAATACTTGGTATTTTGTAACAGCAAATACAAATGGTTCTAATCAAACTTTATTCATTAACGGAACTAAACAAGCATCTGGAGCAAACAACGACATGCAAAATAATGTTAGTAATGATTTAATTATTGGAAGAGATTCAGGAGCATACGATTTAAATGGAACTTTTGATGAATTGAAATTTTGGAATCGAACTCTTTCAGATTCAGAAATTCTAGCTGAGTATAACATTCAAGAAGAATCTTTCAGACTCAATACTTCGACTACTTCACATCAAATAGCAGGAAATCTAACGGTTGGAAACAGCACAGGATTCTGGAACTGGGCTGATCTCAATAATTGCTCAAATAGATTTGAAATACCTTGGTTCTACTTTTCATCTATCTGTGCAGATTGTGTTAAGACAGATGAATATGATGAAACAAATTTAATAGAAGGATAAAATGCCAAAAAGACGTGAAAGAGGTTGGATCTGGATTCCTAGAGAGAAGAATACAAAATATTCTATCTGGATTGATTCAGTTGATGTGACTAACGATTGCATCGAATCAGAATGGACTAGAGCTATCTTAGGGCTGGAAGCACCATGTAAACTCACTCTCATAGATACAGATGGAAATTATGCTGATACTTACACTGGAGGTGAAGTTGTAGAATTAAAACTAGACTTCGGAAATGGAACAACTTCACAATGGAAAGGTACGTTAGAAAGACCAAAAAAGAAGTTTGGAGCAGCATATACACTTGAACTAATTGGCTCTCACTATCAGTCTGACTTACTTGACATAACAGTAACCGAAGAATACACTGGAACTAAGACTTGTGATACTATCTTTAAAGAGCTTGTAGACGAATATCTTACTGGGCATACTTATGCTAACGTAACAGCTAGCACTGTCTCACCGACCCTCAGATGGGATAACAAGCCACTCTGGGATGCTCTTGTAGATTTATGTGACTTAGCTACCTTCGATGCCTATTTAGATAGCAATAAAGACTTCCATTTCTTCGAAAGAGAGTCTATCGAAAATACTACAGATGCTATCGTTTGGAAAGACAACCTTCTTGAGATAGAAAACTTAGGAACTGATGATATTGATGTAGTTAATAGAGTAATAGTATACGGAGAGGATGACAATGGGCTCCCGATTATTTATCGAACTGATGATACGACTTCTCAGTCTAGCTCTGGCGTGGGCAAAATCAAAGAGAGAGTAATAAAGGACACATCTATCAAAACATACGAGCAGGCTCAAGAGATAGGCGATGCAGAACTTGCTGCGAAAAAAGACAGAGTAACTAAAGGCGAAGTTCGTTCTATTATACTTCCTGATCTCAACCCAGGAGATAAGCTTTGGATAACGAACCCAGTACAGAAGGTC
>Ga0114919_10002002_pt1 | contig 16422 bp, 27 predicted proteins | sample BlataG_FD_88682 | JGI IMG/M metagenome (GOLD analysis project Ga0114919, IMG submission 88682) | Deep subsurface microbial communities from Black Sea to uncover new lineages of life (NeLLi) - Black_00105 metaG | ecosystem: Environmental > Aquatic > Marine > Oceanic > Sediment | place: Atlantic... | reverse complement strand
GGAGGGGCGAGTACTACGACTCGTCGGGGTTCCACGTGTTTGAGCTCGTCATAGAGGACGAGGCAACGGCCACGGTGAAGGGGCCCAGGGGGGAAAGCATCACACCCAGCGAGTTCGATGCAAAATCCGGTAAAGTCACAGGTGTGTTTAGCTACCGTATCCCGGGGGAGTACGCCCGCTGGGGGACCAGGGAGTACGCGGACGTCAATGTCATGCTGTACGCACTCGAAGGCAGGCTGAAGGGGAGTCTGGGCGTTGGGGATTCGAGGACGCTGGTGGAGCTGGAGAGGGCTGCCTGACGCCGGGTTCCTCGGGTAGCGTATCGGTGTAGCCGTGGTCTCGGCTCCGCCTTGCTTGGGCGGCGCTGTGGGGTGTCTGCCGTGCGTTGTGTGGAGTGGCCCCCCCTCCCCCCTCTGGGGGGTGTGGCGTGGGTGGGCGTTTTTTTGTCTTGTTTTTTGTTTTGGCGCGTTTTTTGGGCTGGTTTGGGTTGGGCTCTGGCTCTGTTCTGAAGCTGTTCTGCACCGGTTCTGGTCGAAGTGCGTCACGGGTTTGCTGGGTTAGTTAGGTCAATGCCCGTCGTCGTGGGTGGCCTCGGCTGATGAAATACCTGTACTTGCCTCGAATCAGCTAAGACGAAGGTCGTGGCTCTGATAGAGAGGCAGCCATAGTTTTCGGGGGAGGGCGACGGCGGTGGTCCTCCTCGCCTCTAGGGCTCAATGCTCTTTTGGTCAAGGTAGCCTTCGCTGGGCCTTCGGTTGGCGGCCCGCCGAGAGGTTTACCGGGTAAAGTCGACTTTCTTAGGGGTCGCGGCTTCGCCTCTATGGCCGTCCCCCTAGATCTCGTTGGCTAGCTGGATGCCGGTCTTGGCCCTGGCTTCCAGCAGGTCCCTCTCCATCACCTTCTCGTAGTAGGCCTGTATGCCCAGGGAGACGGCCTCGCGGACGCTCTTCACTAGGCCCCGGCTCTCCAGCTCCCTGAACATCCTGGCCACGTCGCCGTAGAGGATACAGCGGACGTTAACCCTATCAGTATCTGGCTTTGACAACTCTTCCTCATAATACGCGGGAAACCAAAGACGAGACCCATAGAAACCAAAGCGGCGCATTAATTCCAATATATAAGGTTACCTTTCAGTTTCAGGATCTGAGACCCAGTAGAGGCGGGAGTCCTTGACGACGTGGCCGTGGTCTCTGAGCCGCCTCAGGGCCTGGTTGACGGTGTAGCTGCTGAGGCCCAGGGACCTCTGTATGCTCGTGAAGGTCTGGGGCTGAGAATGCAGTATGTGCAGGTAGACTAGCTTCTCTGACGCGGTCTTCTGGGTCTTAAGCCGCTGGTAGTGAGCACGGTACATCTCCTTCTTCAGGTAGTAAGCTAGTTCCTTCGCTAGGTTCTTTACCAGCTCGTCCCAGGTTCCCTCCAACGCCAAACTGAATCTCTCCTTCGTAAATGGACGGTGCTGAGAGGATTAAACCCTCATCGTGTATAGTCTATGGGAGTCGTTCGACGGCATTAGGCTTAAAGCGTATCTTCGGCGAGCTTGGTGGATTTAATGAGTCGGAGTGTTTGTTAACCTCACAGCGGAGTAGTTTCACATTCATAGGCTTGCGAACGAGGAAAGGGGGCGGACAAGGGGTAACCCAGCATAGAAAGATTGAGAAGTGTAAACAGGTTTACCAAAGTAAAGAATCTGGCATTGCTCTACTTGGTGAACACTCCTTCGAGGCAGTACACCGATAGTTCCTCGGCTACAGGACACTTCGCGTCGAGGTCGCACCTCTCGCAGAGCTCTCCAAGGTTCTCCCGGCTCATCTCCAATAGCCCTCTATTATCGAGCTCTTCGTACAGTAACTTCAGGTATTTTCCCTCCGCTATCCTGGGTAGCCTGTTCCTGTCCTCTAGGCCGAAGAACTCGTAAAGTCGTTTGTCTCCTTTGCTTGCGTTGCACCTGCCGCAGACCCAAACGGCGTTGTCGGGGTGGTCGGGGCCTCCGCGGATCAGGGGTATCATGTGCTCCACGGTGAGAGGCCCATCCGAGTCGCAGTAGATACACGTATCCTTGCTTTCCTTCTCGTGGATCCACTCCCTGATAGAGGTGGACCACTCCATCTCTCCTTTCTGGAGCTTCTTGTAGCGGTCCATAATGAACCGGTAGTTGGATTTGCCGAACCCTGCCGACTCGGAGATTATCTTGGCGTACTGCCAGTACAGGAGGTCACGCAGAGTCTTCACGGCCTTCGGCGGCATACCAATCACGTCTAGCGTACACGTAGTAATAACGAATATGGAAAACTCACGTGCATGTCACTTTATCTCGTCGGTGAATAAAGCGCTGATTATCATCATGCTATAAAAAGAAGGCGAGTGTACAAGAGAACAGGAAAAGATCCAACGTAATAGAGACCATACTCAGGAAAACACTTCGTCTTGAGTAACAGAAAACAGATGCCCATGGCCGTAAGCTGAACGGCGGTCGACGAGTCACGCCTTCAGGAACCTGTCTATGAAGGACTTTATCTCGGCTGAACGGTGAGGGTTGAGGGACACGGTGGCCCCTTTCTTCGACTGCCAGACAAGCCTTTGCTTAAGCAGCTGGTCGAGGCACTTGTCCACTTGCTTTCCGTCTCTGAGCACTCTGATGCCGAGGTGCCTCGTCAGCCTCTGTCTGTTTAGTAGCGCCCACCCCAGCGCCCCCTCGTCAGGAGGAAGTTCAAAACCATCGCCGTTATCTCCGCGTCTGACAGGTCCATCGGCGGCATAAACTTCAATTAATGCAATTACAAATCGCATTATTCATATTTTCTTGTAGAAATAGGTAGAACGAGTAAGTATGGCTTCACAATTACAAGATACGATACTTGTCGAGGTGTTCGGTTCTTCCCCGGAGACCAGGATGATCAGCTTCTTCATGGACTTCCCCCTGAACGACTTCATGCAGAAGGAGGTCTGCGAGGCGACGGGGCTTAACCCCCGGACGGTCAGCGCCAGGATGTCGAAGCTCCACGAGATGGAGCTCCTCAAGGAGACTAGGAAGGTCGGTAAGGCCACGTTCTACCAGCTCAACGGGGAGAGCCCCGTGGTCAGGAAGATCGACGACCTTGTAACAACCATATCGATGAGCGTGGCCTTGGGGGAGCTTGAGGCAGAGGCCCAACCCCAGGAGCTAGTCTCTGAAGAAACCCGCTCAAGGAACCGCTGATATCATTTGTCCTAATAAAAAAGAGTCTGTTTCGCTTACATTTAAAAGTTGATAAATTCGAGTTCCCAGCATGTAAAACATCTATCGAATTCATATTTCAAGAATAGCTTTGTCATTATGGATTAACTCATATGTTTTTTTCATTTACTACGCTATTTTTCTATGTAATTGAAGTGATGATTTTCAACTCCGCAAATCTTAGGTGTATCTGCACTGGAACCTAAAATTTGAGGTAATAAGAGTGGAGGGTGTGACACTCGCTGATATAAACCTAGACGTCGATACATCATCGGTCTACATAAAGGAACTATTGATCGATGACCCCGAGTTCTATAACTACATAGAAGAGCTTGACGAAGAAGACAGAGTAGACTACATAAAGCGATCTTTGAAAGTGGGGGCTGTCGTTCTCTCCAAGTAATGGACACGACTAAACGAGTGGACTACGTGAGGAGCGAATTCGATCGAATGCAGAGCGAGTTCGACTCCGAGCTGAAAGAGATATTCTCTGACAAAGGCAGCCTTGTGAGGTCCCTTGACAGGTTCCTCGGAGAAAAGAGCGAGCTAAGAAGGTCTCTGGACGCCCACTTCGGCGAGCAGGGAAGCGTCATCTACAAAATATTGAACCCTGACGACGAGACGACCCCGCTAGGTAAGTCAGGAAACAGCTGCTACAGGAACTGGATACCGAAAGGGAAGGAACAGGCTTCCAAAAGCTAAAACACTCCATGGAGGATGGCTTCGAGAAGGTTCTAGTGGCTCTGGGAGCCATGGAGGCTGCCAAGGCCGAGAGGGAGAAGGGCACAGCAAAGGGTGGGGACTTCGAGGCCTGGTCTACGAGGCCCTTGACGAGATCGCCAGAGACTTTGAGGACACAGTTGAATACGTGGGTAGCGATAAATGTCCTCTGGGTAATGTTGGCGACGTTTTGATTCATATAAATCCTAGGGACACGGGAAGCGTTGAACGGCGCATCGTCGTTGAAGCCAAGAACAGAAAAATAACCATGAGGGGAAAGAGAAGCTTCCTAGACGAACTGGATGAGGCATGGAGAACCGAGTTGCGGACTACGCCATAGGAGCTGTACACGAGTCGAAGGTGCCGACATCATGTGGCTGCTTCAGAAGATATAGCGGTATGAAGATCATATGCAGCGTCCCAGATGATCCTCAGCCATTGCCTTTAGAGATCGCCTATAAGGTTGCACGGTCAGAGATCGTCGCCTTGACGCTGCAGGAGGAAGCCGAGATAGACGTGGGGCTTCTGATCGCCAAGACAGCCGAGAAAGAGGAGTGCTGGATAGAACAAGGGCCATCAAGAAAGCTCTTTCCGGCGCCGTAAAACAGATCGACAAAGCAGATGAAGATATAGAAACTATGGAAGATTCGATTAAAGAGATTCTAGAAGAAATATTGAAATTCGTTCAAACAAGGCATGAGGACTAATCATAAGCGTACGCATAACCTGACTTCACATATCAGGTGAAAGCGAGGCTTATCGATCTGGCTCTCAAACTTCATCCTCCTCGCGCAGGGGATGGTTAACTTTTTAATGATTAATTTTCTTCCCAATTTACATAATTAACCATTCCTGGTTTCCATTCTAGATCGAATAATATCTCTGAAGTCTCTACTATCATACCAAAATATCCGTTTTCGATTTCTTGACAAAACCTTTCATAGGTTTTACCTTGAATGGTTGGCCAGTTTAGAAGTACTTTTTGCAAATATTTTTCGGTTCCTTGATAAGATTGTTTTATTATGTCTTTATGTGTTATTTTATCTCTTAAACTCTTCAAGATATTCCCCCAAGCACCGTCGGAGAAGACTTTTTCATCAAAATATTCATTAATAATTAATGGTTTTTCGCCTAAATATTTTGGGCTTTTTTTCATTGCTCTTGAAAAAATTTTTCTACTCATATATCCAGGAGTTTTAGTCCCCAATAGAACACAAATATAACTCTGATAAAAATCTAGTAATGACCTTGCTTGATATAAAAATGATTCAAGAAACATATTCCCAATAATAATATGCGTATCATTCCAAGATACTTCTTGGGGTAAATTATCAAGTTCATAAAGAAGGGCAGATCTGAAATATTCGCTCATTGCCCAAAGTTGCTCTAAATGTAGTGAAGTAAGCATAGCTTTATGGAGCAAAGTATTAAAACGATGATTAATTTGAAGAATCTTTTCTTCCGAATATAGCTCATGATTCTTTTTTAGATAAATATCCTGCATTTTTTAAAATTTCATAAGGTAATTTAGGAGAGTTTCTTTATAATTTTTAATATACGATTCATATATAGGTAAAATGTTTTTTATTTCATCAAACATTTTATTTCAGTATTTATTGATTATATTAATAATAAAAAAGTATGCCAGCAACTATTTTGGAGATAAATCTTGTACGCATGTAAGTATTTGATTTTTATCAAATTCGTCGGGCAAAGGTTTCTGTTTCCTTTTGAGCATGTCGAAGTGCTTCCTGAGACGGAGCGGGCCCCTGCCCACGATATGGGGCTTTTTAGGCTGTAGCGACGAGGAGGTGACCAAGGCGGTGACGCTTCACTACCGGACGCTGAGCCCCAAGTACAGGGCCACCGAGAAGGTGGCCCAGACCATCCTGGACGAGTTCAGGCTGGACCAGCCCCTGGAGGTCAGGTACACGGAGATCATGCACAGGGTCAAGGCGATGAAGATACCGTACAGCGGCCCCGACGTCGCCGACCTGGCGGCCCAGTACCTCCACGAGAAAGGCATAAAGGTATGGCGGTGAGTCACCGTGGCCTCTGCAGTCTTTCTATAAGGAAAATCGGCGCGTAAACCGATAGGGCTATGAACGGGAACATGTTGTCGATGTTATTATGTGGTTTTGGCTTCTTTCATTTTTTCTCTGGCTATCTTGGAGATGTCTTCATAGGCGAGAGTCTCGAAGTACGGCGGCTCGTCTCTGTCCTTGAACAGGCTTAAAGCTTCCTCTACGTAGCCTGGGGCCCACCTCTTGACCAGCTCACCCACCATGCTGCAGCAGACAGGGCAAACGGCGATCTCCCCGAAGGCGGTTTTATGTGACACGCTGCATTCCGGCAGCAGCCTGCCGCACCAGCTGCACCTAGGCCAGTATTCTTCGGGTATAGCGTCTTTGTCATCTCCCATTCTCATGTCTCTATCCCTCCGGTCGTGCCTCGACGAAAAACTCGTAGACCTGGACGACCAGGTCGTCGTCCCAGGTTGTCCCCGTGTAGACGGGCCACATCTCCTTGAACTCTCTGAGATCATAGAAGCCCTCTAGCCATGCATCTCGGTCAGTCACGTCTCCGAGACGCTGAGGGTAGCTATCCTTTAGGCGGATAAACGTCCTCGGCCGCCACTCTCTCACCCAGCCACGTTTAAGGACTGCCAGTTCTCCCACCCTCAGAGGGCGCTTGTGAAGCCTCCTGGTCTGCGTCTTTAAGCCTTCACTGATCTGGCGGAAGTGAGTCTCGTTGACGATGAGGCCCCTCACGGCTCGTCCTCCTCGAAGTCCATCTCGGAGAGAAGGGCGTAGTCGTAGCTCAGGTATGGGCTCGTACACTTTGTCGTGTCCAAGGCCTCCTGGCTGTAGCTTCTCTCGTACTTGACGAAGACGCTGCCCGTGCTGGCCTTGTTGCCGGTCCTCTCCTCGACGAGAACCCGGTTATGTCTCTCCCTTATCCCTGTCTCCTTTACCCTGGTGAGGGCGGGGCCGTCCGTCCACTTTATGGCTATGATGCCGCTGAGGACGCCCGGCCTCGCCTCAACCTCGAAGGGTGTGCCTAGGAAGAGCTCGCGGAGCTCCCTGCGGATAGCATCCGCTCTATCATCTATGCTCAATACTCTATGCATTCGGGACCGACATAGACTAAGAAAAATTTAAAGAGACTGTTACTTTTTTCAGCAACATCTTTAAGCACGGAAAAAAATTGGGTTGTGGGCGCCTGACGGGGTCGATTTGCTACTGCATTTCGGGACCAGCCTCGTTGGGCGCCCACCCGCTCTTCTCTATAGCCTTCCTAGTTTCCTCGGGGAAGTCTCTCAGTAGTGTGCCGACAACCTGCCGCGCGACAAACTCCTTGAAGCCCGCCTCGTTATACCTCATCGAGTAGATCCTGCGGTACCCTCCCTTCCCCGTGATCTCCGTATAGTTTAGTACGCCTTCGTCGACCATGGCGTTCAGGAAGTTTATGATGGAAGCCCTGCTGATGGCCCGCTCTCCCGTGAGGTCCTCGTTTACCTGTACCCAGACGTCGCGGCTGCTCGCGCCTTCGCCGCCGAGCCTCCATAGGTATCGTAGCGCCGCCTCTTGGTAGTCCTTGAGGATCATCCTGAGGCCTTCTTCGGCTGTGTCGATCTTCAGCGGCATGTTTCCCTCATTTTTTGGTGCCTCATATAGTTGTGTGTATTGTGGGTTGAAACTAACATATAACCTATTCTATCTTTCTGTAATCATTGAATATAGAAGCATAATCTTATTCGCGATTTAGAGAACCCAAAACCATCATGGAGCCCAGCGAAGCCTTACAGACAATCGACAACACCAAGGGAACCCTCACCTACATCCTCATACTCGCCGAACCGGAGACGCAGAAGATGGAGAGACTGGACCTCATAGAGACGATGAGAGACAACGGCATCAACCGAGACAAGTTCTACAGGATAACAAAGGCAATGGCAGATGTAGGCCTCATCGAGGAGGTGACGATGCAACCAAACGGGAGAGTGAAAATAGTGAAGACAGAGCTCACACCCAAGGGGAGAAGAGTGGCCGAGCTTGTCAAGAAGATCGAACAGGCATTAACCCCAGAAAAAGAACAGTTTTAAGTGAAACTCACAGAGACCTAGATGATACGATCCCGTGTGGGGGTAACGCGGATGCCGTTGAACGACTGTCAGATATTCGGCCTAGCTCTTCACGACATAATAACGTCGTACCAGATCGGCGTCAGGGAGACCCTCGGCAACTCCGACGCCGTCCTCATCAACCTCGTCGAGTGCCTGAGCGAGAACGTGAAACTGAAGGACATCGACGTCGACAGGCTCGGGTTCGAAGACCTCACGGCCATCATCGCAGGCCACCTCCACAAGCTCGGGATAGCCGACGTAAGCATCACCGAGACCGGCCCCCAGGCCTACCTCTTCAACGTCAACGACTGCATATGGGCCGAGCACACCCACGGCAGGAAAAAAGAGACCGACGTCACGTGCCCCTTGGCTCTAATCGCGCTATCCCTCTACCAGACCTCCACCGGAAACAAGGTGTTCGTGGCCGACTCACACTACACGGAGAAAGGCTCCACCACCAAGATAAGGCCCGTCAAAGACATCACAAACCTCGTGAAGCCCTGAGACCAACGCCAAACGACGAGACACCTTCAATAATGAAAACCTAGGAAAAATAAACGAGGTATTTTATCACCCCGGCGGCACCATCCAAAAACCCTGTCCTGAGGCTTTTTTGGGGAATAGACGTGTTTAATTGACGACACCGGCTGGCACCTCGTGCTCCGATGAACGGCTTTTCGATGGAAGAGAGGAAGCCTTCAACCGTATATTGGAGGAGCGGGGCTTGGAGTGGAAGTACAAGGAGTTTCTAGGTTGATTGTATATATCCATCTGCAGGCCGGGCTACAGGTTCCAAGGCTGGAAATCAGACATGGTGAAGGTATAGAGATGGAAGGATGGGGATCAGAGGCAATAGGCGATTACATAGTAAGGAGGATTTCGAATAACCTCTGTTTTTCCCGTGATCCCCCTCGGTTAACCTTAAAGATCGCCACACATAAACCACCACATGGACTCCTTCAGATCCTACCTCCAAAGAGACCTCTACAAGGCCGTAGAGAAGCTGGGCGACCGCCTGGCCGAAGCCGAACCCCTCATAGACTGGGAGCCCTTCAACCCTATCGTCGCCGGCCTCTACACCAACGACGGCCCCCAAGGAGGACGCCCCAACGTCGACCCGGTGGTGATGGTGAAGATGCTGGTCCTCCAGCAATGGATCGGCCTCAGCGACCCGGAGCTGGAGCGGCAGGTGGATGACCGGCTGAGCTTCCAGCGGTTCCTCGGCTACCCTGAGTCCATCCCCGACTCCACCACCGTCTGGCTGTTCCGGGAACGCCTCGCGGAGACGGGCAGGGACAGGGAGGTGTGGGCTAAGCTGCAGCGACAGCTCGACGCGAAGGGTTTGAAGGTCAAGAAGGGCGTGGCCCAGGACGCGTCCTTCATCACCGCCGACCCCGGGCATGCGAGGGCTGACAAGCCCCGCGGGGATGAGGGCCGGACCCGTCGGAGCAGGGACGGCAGCTGGACCAAGAAAGGCAGCAAATCCAGTTTCGGATACAAGCTGCACGTGAAGACGGCCCTGGAGCACGGGCTAGTGAGGAGCCTGGAGATGACCACGGCCTCTGTGCATGATAGCCGCGTGGACCTGTCTCTGCCGGGTGAGGTGGTGTACCGGGATAAGGGATACCAAGGCGCTGTGCCTCGTGGCTGGGACGCGACGATGAGGCGTGGTGCTAGGGATCATCCGTTGAGTATCTGGGACCGGCTCAGGAACAGGCGTATAAGCAGGAAGAGGGGTCCGGGTGAGCGGCCGTTTGCGGTGGTGAAGCGGGTTTTCGATGGGGGAAGGGTGCTGGTGACTAGGGTTGAGAGGGTCAGGGTGAAGATGATGTTCTCGTGCCTATGCTTTAACCTGGTTCAGTTAAGAGGCTTGAGCATTACACGTAGTGCGTCCTTGTCCAACTCCTTCCAGCTGGCGGTAGCCATGGTCGTCAGCCGTAGGAGGATTTTACTTTTCAGCCCGCTCCATGACATCTGACCTGAATGCTTCGGGTTGTTCAACGCCCTCAAACACGAATACGAGCCTCGTGACTGGAGGCTGAACGGCTGGAGAGAATTCCCTGATCCCTCGTTTTGCGAGTTCACATAAGACGGCGCGGCGCATGGTGTCCCCGAAGATCTCATCCACCCCATCGATCATTTCGTAGGCTGGGGTATCGTCGACTGACCCCTGGATCTCTCCCTCAGCTTCCCAGATCTTCGCAACCTCCTCTCTCCGTCCGAGAAACAGGGCCTGGTAGTCCACTCTGAAGTCAGCTGTACTGCACAGCTTCAACGAGTCCCTCACATCAGCTCTGAAGGAGATCTCCTGAAGCGTCACTGAAAGCTCTCCCTTCCCCCGAGACCAGAAAGATGGTTTTTTCACGTCGCACCCGATGATGTTGTTCAAAGAGGCCTCGTAAGCAAGCTCTCCCCACATCGATTCCCCGTTGAAGAGAAGCCTTCGATCGGTCAGGAGAAGGGATCCTCTGGCGGAGAGAAGGGGGCTTACAAGCTTCACCCCCTCGGCTTTCCTTACCTTCCTTTCCCCCTCTTCTAATACCATAGTGAACAAGCGCTCCACCCATAAACATACGGCTGTAAACAAAAATATTTGGGTTCTGTGCAGTGCGCGCCAGGGTGTTGCGATATTCTTGGGGTTAACACATACATGCAACAGATGTTTACCATTAACTGAAGATGGAGAAACATGAGGATGCAGCATCCATCCTCTCCAAGCTGGACCTCCACGACATAGATAAATGGTCGAAGGGTAGTTTAAATCCAATTCTTCTACGTTAAAAATTGCTTTGTGGATTATTCGTAACATTTATTGCGCGTTTTAGTTAATAGTGCCTTGATGGCCATGGGCTGGAAGGAGATCGACGAGAAACTCATCAGAAGAGGCGAACTCATACTCGACACGGGCTTCATAGAGGGATACGAGAAGGAGTTGGAAGCCATGAACCACGGCAAGACCGGCCCTCCCTACCGGCTGGCCCACAGCTACACCTAACTTCTCTCCACGGTCCGCTATCTCTACCAGATGCCCTACCGCCAGCTCGAAGGCTTCACCCGCGCCCTGCACGGACTCGTGTCCCAGCTTCCGCCAGGCGACTACTCGGGGCTCAGGAAACGCATCCTGGCGCTGAACCCGGACCCCTTCCAAGCGCTCGAGGAGAAGCAGGAACCCGTATCCATAGCCGTCGACTCCACCGGAGTCAAGGTCCGCCGGGCCGGGGGCTGGATGGAACATAAGCACGGGAAGAAGAAGCGGTACGTGGAGCCCTGACTTCGCCGTCGAGACCAAGGAGGTGGTCTCCTTGGAGGTCTCCACCGACGACATCCACGATGTCAAGGCTTTCAAGGGCCTCCTCAAGGGGGCTGAGAGAAGGAGGCGGAGGAGAAGAGGCGAATTGCCTGCTGGCTGGGCGACGGGGCTTACGACGCGGGAAGTGTCTTTGAGGCGTTAGAGGAGCGGAGTGTTGAGGCGGTGAAAAAGCCTAGGAGGAATAGTGTGTCGGGCCCCGGGTCTTCGGCGAGGGGGGGGAGGAGTTTTTTCGTTTGCTTCGTCAGGATCTTGAGAAGAAGCTCAGGTGGTATTCCAATGGGCGATCATCGGAATCATAGTATAGCGACGTTTGTGGGGGTCGAACCCCAACTCTCCAATCTCGTTACAACTATGAAGAATACCAAAAAAATCCACCAAGCAACCACTCGCAACGGAATGTGCCATAATGCAGTAACATCAAAGGGTATCAGCAACGAAGCCAAGAAGAGGGGAGCCAAAAGAAGGCTTCCCGCAGCCCACCAGCGGAACTCCCTCACTACCCCCAGAGGGATCGTCACATCACGCCCCCGAAGCCTGGAAGCATACAGATAGACCGCTGCGTTAGCCAGCGCGAGTACCGCCATGAAAACAGGGAAGATCACTGAACCCAGCTCCTTGGTCTCAGGGTTGGGAAGCACAGCCATCCGAAAGATAGGCGGAGCGAAGATCACGAGCAGGGGTACCCAAATCGTCAGAAAGTCGATCCATTCATTCCAGACTGGAATGGCAGCGTAAACCCGGTAGAACCCAATCCAGAACACAATGATCAATAGGAAAAGGAATCCAAAGTGAGCCAGTGGCGGGATGAGATCCGCCATGGTCGACACGGGGAGATCGGTCAGAGAGAAAGCGCTCAGCCCGAGAGCTGCCTCGAACAACGTGTTGTTAACCGTCCTCGTTTTCGAGTGAAAGACTCCTCCCATTTCCTGCGTCTCCGGAACTCCGTCAGCTGAGGCTGGCGTACGCCTCAGAATGAAGACGGTTGCACCTATTATCACAAGGAAAAACACGCCCCAAGCTGAGAAGAGTCCGAAGGCACGCTGCGAAATACCCAAACCAACAAAGGGCCCACCAATCTCCTCCTGCGGAGCGAAGAGAAAGAAGAACGCGGTAAGCGCACCCGCCGGTAGACCGAACATATACGCCCGCATATCGGCATACACCGATCTGGGGAGCAACCGACTCTCCGGCTTCTGAATCGCCAAGAAATTTATGACCGCCGTCAGGGCGTAGACAACCCCCACATTGAAAATGAGGAATGTTGCCCCCAATTCCCTGACATCCGAAAAAAGAGAGAGACGGACGCTGAAGGGAAGAGTCGCTAAAAGTACCACTAGGACGATGTTGAGCCCGAACAGCTGACTGTCCTGAGGAACTATGTCGAGCGCCTCTGACCCAATATACCACATAAACAAAATAAACGCTAATGTGACAAATGAGAACACCCCAAATATTAAGAGCTGACTCCACTTCGCTACCGAAATAGACATCAAGTCGTAAGCCCCAAGCGCAAGCACAAGCCCAACAACACCACCTAATATCGCCTGAGACCTCTCCTCAAGAAGCTCCTTCCCGCCTTTCTCCTTCACCACCCCTCCATCCTCATATACTCAAAGTATTCCATTAGATTTTATGCCCATCGTACATGAGATACTCCGCACCAGGAAAGTAAGAGTCTTGCCTCTGGTTGAACCCTACCCCTCCTCAGACCCTAGTCCCTAAAACACCTTTACAAACAGGATGCCTCGCGCGCGAGACATAACCTCCTGGAATCCGATGAGCCCACCGCGCGCATGCAGATGTAGTAGCACCATATCGTGCCACCCCACGGAGTTCCGCACGCGCGTGAGGGCCTTTACATTATGTACTATAGAGATGGCATGTTGGGGTTCTCCTTCTTTCAAGTAGAATAAACCAATGGATAAACAGGAGGAGAACAAGATTTGATGTATATTGGACTTGATGTCCATAAACAAGTATGCTACGGAACCGTAATGGATGAGAAGGGAAAAGTGGTCAAGCAGGCCAAGTTCACCAATGCCCCCGAAGGGCTGGAGGCGTTCATGGAAGGCTTCGACGAAGCCCAGGTAGCCATGGAGGCAGGTTACTGCTGGCAACCCCTCTACGACAGGCTAGAGGAGACAGGATACGATGTGAGGCTAGCTCACCCGTTAAAGGTAAAGGCCATAGCCCAAGCCAAGGTATAAACCGATAAGATCGACTCAGAGACCCTTGCACACCTCCTCAGAGCCGACCTACTCCCCGAGAGCTACGTGCCACCCCGAGACATCCGAGAACTCAGGGACCGGGTTCGCCGGAGGGCGTTCCTGGTGGGGATGCGTACCATGCTCAAGAACAGGGTTCAAGCGGAGTTCGCCAAGCGGGGAATAAAGCCGGGTGTGCCTCTGTGGACCCGAGAAGGAAGGATACGACTTGATGGATTGGAGCTGGAGGCTGTTGATCAGGTTCTACCGGTTATGGATGTCTTGGACAGGCAGATCAAGGAGATCTCTTGGGGTCTGAAGCGGATGTGCGGTGAGGACTCTAGGGCCAGCTTGCTCACCACCATCCCCGGGGTGGGCTACTATATCGCGTTGCTGCTGGTCAGTGAGATCGGCGATATACGCCGGTTTCCGGATTCGGAGAAGCTTTGTAGCTACGCGGGGCTGGTGCCACGGGTTCGGAGGAGCGGCGGCGGCATCTCGGCGGCGTACACAGATAGAGCCAGAGCCCAGAACCAGTGGTCGTAAGTTTATGGCTTTTCGCCGATGCTCTCCGTTACCTCGATCACATAGCAGCTGCCTTTCATCACCCATTCAAGCTTCAAAGCCCCGAGGCGTCCTGTAGGAAGCCGCTCAGGGGCGGCTTCATAGCATGAGGTCGTACCATCGACTCTGCGGCATGCGCCTAAAATTGTATGTGTAGCAGCGCGCGACAGCCGCCGCCTGTTTAGGCGATGGCTGCGTCTGTGTGATTGGTCTGCTGTGCTCTGCATCCACATCTGTCCGCGGCTGCTATTTGTTGCTTGGGAGAAACAATGTTAGAGTATGCGTCAGGAAAGCTCGGCTGACTCCTTGTTCAAGTATTCTGTGGATCATAGTCCCTGGGGTCTATTCTTCTGATTCCCTTGATTCTGTCGTATACGTGCTCTGTGCTCAGTATTGTCTTGTCTTCGGATACGGCTGTGGCGGCGTGGTATGCGTCGAAGGGGTTTATCTCGTATTCTTTGATGAGCATGGATGCTGTGAGGCATATCTCTGGGGATAGGTCGACCCATCTCATGTTTCTTATGTGGATTATGGCGTTCGTGGCCTGGACGAGTTCTCTATGCATGTTTCTGTTGAAGAACCAGAAGACGATCTCCTGGAGCGTGGCCGTGGAGGCGTAGACGTCGGGGATGTCGCCTGAGGCGACGCTGCTCAGGATCTTCTCGGCTGCTGGTTTCAGCCAGTCGCTTTTCTTGATGTATGCCAAGAGGAGATCTGATTCGATGAGGATGGGTGTCACCTCCCGTGCTTCTCTTCCACCAGCCTCTTGGCCGTCTCCCGTGCCTCCTCTCTCATCTCGTGCACGGATTCCTCGGCGTCTATGTTCAAGGCTTCCAGAGCCTTCAGCGGGTGTTTGGGCACGGGTATGACCGCTATGTGGTCTCCCAGGTCGATGTAGATGACCTCGTCGCCCTCCTGGATTCCGTATCTGTCTCGGATGGGCTTGGGTATGGTCGTCTGACCCTGTCTCGTCACCTTGGTTTCATAGGACACCCCAGTAGCCTCCTAGTATTTTATGGCACCAGATACTATAAAAACATGGTTATTACTATTTGAGGATGGTTTTTCTGTTCCGTGTGAACGGGTTTCTCGTCTGCCGGGTCCCTGTGTCTCGCTGCAGCTGCGTGGCGTGGGGGCACCTCCCACCCCGGCGGCGTGGTGTAGATGAGCGTTGTTTCTGTCTCCTCTCTTGTTTTAACGCGTTTTTTCGGCGTCTTTTGGGGTGGGTTTGGCGGCGTTCTGCATCGGTTATCGACTGAAATATCCAATGCAATGTTGTGACTAAGGGTGTAAGGGTGGTTCTCAAGGGATATGGGAGGATCTGGATGCCGAAGAAGACGATGCGGGGCGGCGCCAAGATATACATACCCGCCGCGGTGGTGCTTGACAGCCAGTTCCCCTTCAAGGAAGATGAGGAGATCATCGTCGAGATCGACCCTGAGAACCGGGTTTTAAAACAAGCCCATCAACATTGATTAGATGTGGAAAGATGCACGCCCGCGCTTTAAAGAATAATTAGTCCGCTCCTTGATCATCGCTTTTCCATCGGTCGAAACTATTAAGATCCTATCAAGCATCGTCATGAGTCTCTCCTCCCCTGCGGTTATTTTCAGTCAATATGGATGGTTTACATTACCCTTGCCATAGGCCTTGAGGGAGGTGGCCGTGCTTGTTCTGCTGCATATACCGCTAGGGCGAGGGCCCAGAACCTGTCGTCGTGGGTCCCGTCCGGATGGCTAAAGGTGATCTTGCCGGTCTTGGTGAGCTCGTATCGCTCCACATTAAGCTCGTCCAGGAGGTCCCGGTCGTAGGGCAGCTTGAGCAACTCCTCCTGCATCCGCTGCTTCACGAGCTGCGCCATCTCCTGCTTGGCGCCCTGGGTGAAGTGGACGCCCGTGGCCTGCCCCAGCCCCGCCGCGCGCATGTCCTCGATTATGTAGTCTCCGTGCTTGGTGTTGTCCACGTACACGGCGTGGACGGTCATCCACCTCTCGGATAGGACTTTGGCGTAGCCAATGACCGAGGCGAGGCTCGTTCCTCTCCTGAATCGGTGCATGTGGACCAGGCGCAGGCTGGGCCCCGTCTTCTCTACGACGGCGGCGACGCTGTAGTCGACCCGCTCCGCCAAGTCTACGCCCATGTAGAAGCCGCCCCTCTGAGTCGAGTCGAAGCCCATGTACTCTAGGTCCTCGCAGATGCTCCCCGCCAGGAGGTCCTGGGTGAGCCACGTGTCCGCCTCCTCGGCGAACTCTGCCTCGTACTCCATCTTGAAGACCTGGGGACG
>Ga0114919_10002001_pt1 | contig 16424 bp, 14 predicted proteins | sample BlataG_FD_88682 | JGI IMG/M metagenome (GOLD analysis project Ga0114919, IMG submission 88682) | Deep subsurface microbial communities from Black Sea to uncover new lineages of life (NeLLi) - Black_00105 metaG | ecosystem: Environmental > Aquatic > Marine > Oceanic > Sediment | place: Atlantic... | reverse complement strand
ACATCTTCTATATTGCTGATCACCGTCACTGACCTCCCCTTCTCTCTCCGCTCTCTACAAAACAGGTCTACCCCCATGGTTCCACTGATTCTCTCCCCTACGCCACCATGGGATCAGGCTCTCTCAATGCAATGGCCATGTTTGAATCCAAATACAAAGACGACATGACCAGAGAAGAGGCATGTGCCTTGGTAGCTGACGCCATCCGGTCCGGTGTGATGAACGACCTGGGATCAGGGAGTAACATTGATCTGTGTGTCATTACCAAGGACGGAGTGGATTATATGAGAAATAAGGAATATCTTCAAGGGAAGACATATTCCAGGCAGTTTCCTCAGAAGTTGGCAACTGGTACCGCAAGTAAGTTGATGTCGGAATTGGAGAGACGACGATTATTCATGACTCATTTTCCAGCCAACCAACTATCCCTTTCCTTCCCTCTTTACCTTCTACAGCTGTATTAGCCAGTAAGATTTACGATATGAAGAAACAAGTGGAGGTGGTTGATGGTGCAGATGCAATGGAACTGAGTTAAAATATCAGTCGTGTCATCACACTTTTGGAATCTTTCAAGTTTGGTTCCTTGTTTTGTCAGTGAGTAAGGAAACAATGTATCATTGGTTGTGTTTACATACATGAAGGAAATACAGTTCTTTTAAATATATATTTAAAGGCTAGAGTAGCATATATATACAAAAAGATATCATCATCTTTCTCTCAAATGGGTTTTCTTCTCTCTGACAGAGCACAATGTTGCTCCATTTGTTAAAAAAAAAAAACACAAAAAGGCATACCGAGTATACATCATTATACTCATATGTTTTATCTTTTATATCTATATATATATATCGTGACGTTGACATAGTCTATCATATTATCAAGGGGGTAAATATTATACCATATCACTCCTGCTGCAACTAACTAACTAACTACCTCGACTACTTCCAGTCCCAATCCAATAACATCGTCCTCACTCTAATTTTGGGTTCTAGCCTCTCAGAAGAGGTGGGCTCTTTGTGTAGATTGGAGTCCTCTGATGATGATGGTGATGGAGAGACAGAGCTAGTAGTGATAGAAACAGCAGCGACGCCACTGGCAATGACAGCTGGCGGTAATTTGGCCATTGGAGCGACCGAGGGATGATTCAGGATTGGCCCGTGTTGAACGATGTTATTGGAAGCATTGTGAATGCGTTTAATAGTTGTCGGTGTGTTTGATGAAGGCTGTGTGCCTGGTATTGTGCCTTTAATACTCATTACCGCGTTCTGTAATGCCCTATATATAGATCCTGGTTAATCTGTTTACTAAGCTAAACAAAGAGTTGATCAACTATACTTGGATGATACAATGCTGATTTACGTATGTGGATATGGAAAGAAGCTTGCTTTTTATATTCTCGGTCAGACTCAGCAAAATTGATCCCTCCATTGTGCCAGCAAGGCCGGTGTGGGAAAGAGGAAGATTTCATCAATCGGAGAGGCAACCTTGCTTTTACTACCCACTGTTTCCACACTATACATGCAACAAACTCCCAAACAGTCGTCTACTCATACTGAATGGTCTTTGGTTTCCCATCAAACAAGGTTTTGTTTCTGTCTGTGCAATATGGTGTTGGGTGCTCCACACAGCAATCTTGCCCAAATGTTTCCCCTGTAGCAAGGGCAGGGAAGGGCTGTGCACCCACCTTTATGTCTATATATTGACAGATTCAAGGTGCATTGCCACATATACCAAAAAAACTATTCTCATTGTTTCAATTGATCGAGGAAGATACCAAAGGATTCATATCACTGCTTCGATAAAAGTTGATTCCAATCCCTTTTTCCATCACTAGCAAACAGTGCACCAAATACAGAATGGTAACTCGTCACATTACCACAGCTAAGACGCATGTCTTTAGAGATGATGATTTGAAACAAGTCTTGCACACAGGAGCCTTGGCTACGACCTTCTCCAAAACTAAAAGTAAGGTTTTTGACATGCATCTTTATTGCCCTTCCGTCACTATATCAGGCCATCACTGCGACATCTCGACCAATGATGGATGCATTGATATGATACAGCATCCCGAATACCTCCTTCTGACCACTAAACTCCTCCCCTTCCTCTCTTTCCCATCTTCAGTCGTCATCACCGTCGGCCCTGCTTGTCAATCAGTCGAGGCCCTCTGTTCTCTCCTAGAAGCAGGTGCCACCTGTGCTCGAGTAGATCTCACATGGGCTCCTATCGAATATCACCGCATTTCTCTCCAAAATCTCCAGGAAGCAATGCGCCGCACTCGTCGGTTGTGTGCAGTCATTCTAGACACCCTCGGTCGTGACCTCATGATCAAGAGGAAATACGGAGTAGATGAAAATGGCTGGCCTGGTATCTTTGAGCAGATCTCTATTACATCCGGTCAGGTTGTCACCATCACCACTGATCCAGCTGCTGAATGCACTAATTCTGTCTTTCCAATCACCTACCCTAAATTCCCACAAATGTGCCAATCAGGCGACTCCATCTTCATTGGGAGATATCTGGTAACTGGCTCTGAAGCTTCCTCCCTCTTCCTTGAAGTATCGGAAGTCTCAGACACAGAGGTCATCTGCCAGGCTAAGAACGATGCAGTTCTGGATGGCCTACTCACTGTATTCCATCAAGAACGTTCAGAAGAAGGACTGGCCAACATTCAAAATGACCTCCCCGCCTTGACTGATTTCGACAGACAAGCAGTGGCCATCTTGGCATCTGAGTTTGAAATTGATTTTCTGTCATTGTCATTTTGCAGATCAGTCGATGACGTCATGGAAGCAAGAGATTTTCTGACCTCTATTGGAGCAGATCACTGCAAGATCATTGCCAAGTGTGAAACCAGACAGAGCCTGTTCAACTTCCGCTCCATTGCCAACAGCAGTGATGCTATTCTAATCTCCAGAGGCAACTTGGGCCTGGATGTTGTCCCTGAGAAGATGGCAATGGTTCAAAAAGCTATGATTTCCACTGCTACTATTTTGGGAAAGCCAACTGTCATCACTCGTGTTGTCGACACCATGATCCAGACCCCCCGGCCCACCAGAGCGGAAGCCACGGACATTGCCAATGCAGTGCTGGATGGAGTTGATGGCATCATGCTTGGAGCTGAGACATACCGTGGAAAGTACGGCCTTGCTTCCGTTGAGACAGTGGCCGCTATCTGTAGAGAAGCAGAGTATGCTTTTGATCATAACAACCACTTTGAACACTTGATGGCCGAGTCGGATTACATTTTAGAGATGGAGGACGTTGACCCAGAAGCCCCCACCCGGGGAAAAGGTGCCAGTGAGAGTCTTTTGAGATCTAGATCAATGAATGAAGCCAACCTGGCTGCTTCTTTTGCTGCACTTCCTCTTGTCGGGGCAGGGCTAGAAGCGTCAGGACCAGCTACCTATAACAATAAGCTGGAGAGCATTGCTGCATCTGCGGTGAAAACTGCAGACAAAGTAGGAGCTTCCCTCATGGTGGTTTTGACTCACACCGGCAGAGCAGCTAATATGGTGGCCAGATACCGCCCCCCTATGCCCATTATGACTCTTGTAGTGCCCTATCTCAAGAGGGATGGACTGAAGTGGCAGCTGGAAGGAAGGAGCACCGCTCGTCAAGCACTGCTGACTTCGGGCTTAATGCCAGTGCTTGCAGCGCCCGCCCCCACCAGCGGGGAAACCCTGATTGAAGAAGCCGTCAGCTTGGCCCTGAAAAACGACCTCATCAAGGCCGATGATCACATTGTGGTGGTGTCACGTTCTGCTCAGGATGAGTTCCTCATTAAGGTGGTGACGGTTGACAGGAAAGGTTGCGGCATTGCAAAGATCAGACCGAAGAGTTTATTGCAGATGCTGAAAGCGGCTGGTCAGCATATTCCTCCTGATCCTGACTCTCCTCCTTCTGGTAAAGGGGAGAAGGTGGATTTGAGGAGGGGGTCGGTTTTGATTGGGAAGGGGAGTCTGGTAGGGAACAATAATTAATAATAATGAGGGGGGGGATGATGATAATTAATAAGATTTTTGGTTACAAAATTAAAGAGGGCGGTGGCCTTATGTTGTCTCCCTCGATTTGGTTTGTTGATGATGATATCCATGTTTTAAGTAGTAAAGAAGCAAAAACAGCAACAATTTGAACTCCGGGCTGAGTCACATGGAGTAATTCAGGAGGGGGTTGATCTTAGCAATACCAATGCCAGTCAAGCAACAGTAAAGAACAATGGCATGCAATGATGACGATGACGATGAGAGAGAGATGATGGGGGTGGCAGCCGAGACAGAGTAGGAGGATGGGGATGACGAGCAGGAGGAGATTTTTGAGGAAAAGGAGAGGGAATGTGCATCGCTTCACATTGGAAACTGATCTGTAGTACATTATTACACGACTAGATTGAATCATCGCTCTCGTTCTACATATAAGAGATTAAAGCACTCAAACTTCGACATTTCCCCAAATTAGTCACTGAACGGATATAGTTTTAAAAATGCAACACTCAATTCTGAGGATCCAACATAGAGGTCTCAATGTGCGACCACATTCAAAGTATGTTGCCCGTTCCACCATAAAACAATCTCTGGAACCTGTGGCTCCCTTTTCTCACCTTCTTCTCTCTGGTTTTACCACACAGGCCACATGCAGCCTCCAGCAAGGCCATTGTGCAGACAAGACGCAGGTCAATGACTGTTCAAGCGGGTAAGAACACTTCTCTGTGTGGACCCACCGACGCCTCAATCCCTCCATCTCACAGCCCAAAATCCTGACCAAATCCCCTCCCTTTTTCATACCCAACAGCTGCCCCCACTGTAGCTGACACCAAGGCTAAATTCTTCGAATCATTCAGAAAACCTCTCCCAGGTCTTTACAGCGGTGTTATTGGCGAGCTCCTTGTCCAGCAACATCTCTTCAGGTGGAACAAATCATACTCTTACAACGAAGTCACCGCTCTCGGGATCACCAGCATTTTCAACCAAGTCTTAGAAGGCCTCCCTGAGCAAGAAAGAGCCTCTGTCTTCGACTCATTTATCATTGCTCTGCAAGAAGACCCAGCCAAGTACCGCGCTGACTCAGTCAAGTTGGAAGAATGGGCAAAGGGACGCACCAGTGGCGGGGATGATGTCCGCCCGGATAGCAACGGTGATGATGTGCAGAAAGCTCTGGCCAGAATTGCTGAAGCAGCCACCTCCCAAGGACAGTTCCTATATACAAAGTTCTTTGCAGTTGGTTTGTTTAGATTGTTGGAGTTGTCTGGTGCCAAGGATCCCAAGGCACTGGGAGCGTTGGTCTCTGCATTGGGTGTCCCACAGGAGCGTGTGAATGCTGATCTCATGACGTACAAGGGAATATTGTCCAAGTTACAGGCTGCAAAGGAAATTATGAAAGAGTTTATTGCAAGAGAGAAGAAGAAGGCTGCTGAGAGGGAGGCTGAGAAGGCAGCAAAGGCTGCTGCTACTACTGAGGCTTAAGAAGAAGAGAGGGAGATATATCGGTTTTGAATTTTGACTCTGCCTTATATATATATATAAGAAATTCACAGGTGCTTTTCATGGTATCTGTTAGAAATAAACAATAAAGGAATTTTGAATGAAGGGCGACACACACCATGTAAACATATCAGAGATATGAGTGAGATATCGTCTTTTCAGTGTGGGTGGAGCACAGCTGTCCTGTCTCTCTAGCATCGTCGCCATCCCTCCCTCCCGTTTTGGGTCAAGGCAGGGGGAGGTGCTCAAAACCAAGGTGTAGAGCACGATCGGAGCATAATTGACTCATTTACAACAAATACTTGAAGGTGATTATTTCAGTCGAGTTGCGTGAAGCTTTTGCTACTCATCAGAAAGCAGAAACGATTTTAAAAGATTATACCGACAAGCTGCACAAAGAGAATTCCAACGACGGTTTTGCAGTTATTATTGATAATCGAGGCACATAATACATACAATTATATCCAAGGGACCGTTGACAACGCCTATATAGATAGAAACATGCAGAAGAGAGCGCTCGAGCCAAATCAAGATGGAGACCAGGCTGGCAAAACTATGCGTGTTGAAGGCACTGCAGCAGGAGTAGTGAAAAAGCCAGGTAAGAGATATGCTAGCAATCACCACCGCCAATTATCGCCGGCTTTTACTGAGATCCAACCTCTTTCAAAAAACACAGGTCCTAGGCTGCCTTTGATCATGTACAAAGAGGGTGAGCCCTTGAACCTCATGGAATACTACAATAAACCCGAGGGAGACAACACATTAGAGGTTAGTTCCACTTCCCAGTCACTATACACCCTTTCCGACTTTCATCCCATCCATCTGCCACTATACACCCATCCACTTAACCTTCCTCTTCCACCCCCTTTCCTTTCCCTCTCCTCCTCCCCCCCAACTACCCCCATTACTTTTCCCAGGTTCGAATTCCAGCACACTGTCTAGTCCAGTCTAATCGCCAAGTCAGAGCCAGGCAGTTATGGGGCAAGGGTCCTTACACCCATGATTCCGATCTTGTTGCTGCTCTCATGCAGTGCGGTTACTGGCTCAACTCACGTAAGTCCCACCATCAAAGAAGAAGGAGAAAAGAGGAGACAGGCCAGTTGCTTTACCTCCGCCTTATCTCTTTAGTATAGCATAATTGGACTTAATAAAACGAACAATATAGACTGACTAATCATTTCTTCTCCCGTACCTTTCTTCTCCCTCCCCTATCACTATCTTTATAGTTACACACGCTCCTCCACTCATTGCTGATGCCAGAGTCGTGATCAAGCTCCACCCATCCCAACCCAGCTACTCCTCTCTAAATCGCAACAACATTAGATCACGTGCTTGGTACTCCCCCATCGAAGACGGCTGCTCCTTCTCCATTGAAAAAGCCTGGGCCGTCACTCGTTCAGGCACCACCATGGATCTCGCCCCCACCCCTGAAAACATGCAACCAGCAGTCCCCACCTTCACCCCTGCTCTCTTGGAGCGTATTACCACCAGAAGTGCGGGTGCTGGTGCCAAGCAACGAAACAACCAAGAGCTCACTGTCATCTACAATCTGGTCAACGAACCATGGCCGAAATACACCATGATGGCGGTGGCCGACCGGGGTCTCAAACCTCATGAATGGACATCTGCCAGGCTACAAATAGCAGTGCTCTACATGGAGTCTTATAAAGAAAGATTTGAGCTGGCGAGGAAGGGAAATATCAATGGAGTGGAAGTGTATCAGTTTAGCAGATGCAAAAAGCTGTTGATGGAAGCTAATATGAGGAGGGTGGGCATTCCACTGCCAGCTAAAGAGAAGGAGGTTTTGTATGATGATTTGAAGTGGGAAGAGATGGGGTGGGGGGTTAATGGGGTGACAATCAACGAGCGGGAGTTTCAGCTGGTAAGAGTAAGGTTTATGGAGGTCAAGGTGGGAGGAGAAAAGGCTGAGAATGGTAAGTGATTAAATGGGGCGGAGTCGAAAGAGAAAAGGGAGGATGGGGGATAGTTGTTGTTTATCCCCGCTTTCCTTTTCATTTTGACCGAATCTGTCACACATTCCCTCCTCTCCCTTCTCTATTTGTAAGAATTTATATATACTTAGTGCTATTATTATTTACATGTATCTGTGCAGTTTGTCTTATTTGGGTTGGACAACAAACAACTGGATGGCTGTTTTAACAACAATTATGAAACATTGGATGGAAGGATGCATGCTGTTTTACATGGCAGGCAATTGGCTGTATCACGTCTCCCCGTCCCTTTGCAACTGCCGCTCAACCCAATGGGGCAGCTTGATTGGCAAGGATGGCATTGAACAAAAACAGTGGTACTTGTTCCATCTCACATACCACTGCGACACTTACCAGATCCCCAAGAGCTTTTACACTTCTTGCAAGTCTTGTGCCATTCGCTCTTGTAGTAGCCGGTTGGACATCTTGCGACACACTGGTGTGTATCCTTGCTGCCATACTGCCCAGCTGGGAAGTCTTTTGCAGCGATTTACAAGACCCATTGGCTGTGTCAAATGGCCTGTCATTAAACTCATTTGGTGGAATAGACCAAAGGCGTTGGCGGCGAGGATAATGAGCACCAAAAAAAAACCAACGGGTTGAATGACTTCATGGAGTTCTCTCTGGTTGACTGTCGTGGAGATGGTTGGGCTTGAGAGAAAAAGAAAGATGAAAAAGGGGGGGGGGGAAAGAAAGAAAAGATTCTCTGGATGCCTTCTATTGAAACAAAAAATGCTTGACCAAAGACCTTTGATGGTCAGAACGCAAGTTAAAGCAACATCTGTATGCAGAGTAGACCCCTAAAATGGCGTGAAGTAGCAAGTTTTAGAGAGATCGACAGCGTGTGCTGGGGGTCGGATGCAAAGGCAAGTTTCAAATTTCATATACTTCACTCTGGATGGTCAAAAATAGGCTGTACTAGTATTACCATTCTGGTTGGATCAGTAGCATCAGCAGTAACCAAGCCATTAGAAGAAGTATACCTCCCCTCTTTCAAGTGGTCAATGCCTGTCTTCTTGCAGCTGACGCCCTCAGTTTGAGCGGTGAAGTTTGGATGTGTCTGATAGTTGGCAGGATACAATTGGCCTTAATGTTTTTTGTAAATCATTCTTTAAATCTTGTTCAAAGGGTTCTTCTAGTGCAAAATTGCTGATCTATGCGACAGACTGTCTAATTTATACTAGAAACAGTTGTCGATTATTATTTTGAAGTTCAAGGGAGGATAGCCTCTCAAGGCAGCACCAAAGAACCCATACATAACACAATTAACCAGGATGCCCATTTTAAAGACGATCAGGGTATGTTTTATTCTCCACTTTAGGCACCGATCATCATCTTCTCCCCGATCCCCCAACCGACCTTCCTCTCTCTCTCTCACACACACACACACACACAGGTCCACGGAGGCAAAGCTAGATCCAAACTCCCTTGGTTAATACTCCTACCCCTAACTCTCACCATTCTCATATGGATTGCCTATGTAGGAAACCATCATCGCTGGCAAACACGTACAACAACGACACAGCAACGCATCACCAAGACCACCGACCAACTGTCAACAAAGCCAACCACCACTCCCACCACCATAGATAGTGAAACCCTAGAAGAGCAAGAAAAAGAAGAAGATATTGATGACCTTGATAGTGACAGTGACTACCATAACACGCAACAACAGCAGCAGGAAGAGGAAGAGGAACTCAAAAGTGTTACTCAACAGCAACAATTATCACCAAAATCAGTCGCAGTGGTGCCAGTGTCCCCTCCTAGACCAGACTTATTATCCTTCTTAGCGCATCACAATGCAGGTTCAGATGCACTCAGCTGTGTATTAGGCATCCTTACACCCTCTTCCTCTTCAAATAGTAGTGGTGGTGAATCTTCCACAGCTAATACTACTAGTCTGCGTAAACCAACAGTACCAATGACCAGCCCACCCAGTAAACTAGACCTCCTGACTGCCCTTCATGTGAACCAATACCTTGATGGAGGAGCACTCGCCAACAAACCTCCAGCTGTATTCTTCTCTCCAGAAGCTTTAGAAGTCGAATGTTTCAAAGCCAACAATAACACCATGTGCCCTTACCCTTCATGTCCATGTGGCACCATTGAAGACAGTAGTGCACCGCAATGCTTGCAGCAGCAGAAAGGGCAACAGCAATCATGTTATATACCGCTACCATTTGTACACCATAGTATGCTGCACTTGATTAGAAACCCAGTGGATGTTGTGGTGGCTGGGTATATGAAGAAAACAGAAGACTCAGTGGGGGCAATGGGTGATGAAACGACACTGCAGTTGACACTGGATAGGGCTTTTCAACCTGCTCTACAGTCAGGGGTGCCTATGGATGCATTATTGAAATTGCAGCCAGAAAATGATGGTCATGGTAGTAGTGATAATAGTACAATAAAAGGTAGCAAAAAGACATATGGAGAAGTCCTGAGAGAATTACCATTAGAAAAGGGGGTAATATTGGAATTCTGGAGAGCAGTGCCTGCTGTGTATGCCATGGCAAGGCAACACCAAATTCTAGGCAGACTTGATTACGTCATTACCATCAAAGTAGAGGAGGAGGGAGAAGATGGAGGGAAGAGGGAATTTGGGAGAAGGATTGGGGAGATGTTGAAAGGAGGCGGTGTTCATAGTAGCCAAGTGGAGGAAGCTGGTAAGCAATGTTTTGATGATATGATGGCGGCGCAATCATTAGTCTCAGAAGGGTCTGCAGAAGGAGGAGGACTGAGAGGTGAGAAATGGAATCGTGCAGTGGGGGCATTATTTGGAGAAGAGGCAGTAGCTTGGAAATTGTGTGAATTGCTGGCAATGTTGGGATACCCTTCGTCTAGTTACAATTGTCGTTAAGTTTAAGTAATTTATGTTTGTTTTCACGCAAATATAGATCTATCTATCTATAAGTTGAGAATACATACATAGTAAACATGGTGTGTGTGTGTGTGTGTGTGTGTGTGTGTGTGTGTACAGGTGCACTGCTACCTCTAGCAAGGGCATATAGGTATGTATCACAAGTTTCGTTGTAGAGAAACACACACGGGGGGGAGAGAGAGAGAAAGAGAAAACGACATCAATCTCAAACACCTCCGAGACCAGTAAAAAATTACAAAATATAATACATTCCCCCCTCCCCCCTTCCCTTTTTTATTATACTCTTGTCACTTGCACCCTTGCTAATCGTTTCTCCAATGAAGTGAATACCTCGCTTCCTCCCTCAAGACCACTCTCCAGATCATCATCATTGCTATCATCAACATCAACATTATCATCACTGCCACCACTCTTAGTGGTAAAGTAATACCTTCCCCCGCCGACCTTCTTCTTAGACTTAGAGAGCACCTGCTGCACTTTGATTTCTCTCAAGTTGGGGCTACGCCCCGAGCTGGCAGTTTCCACGAGAGCGTCAACCATGACCTGCCCAGCGCTGTTCATGTCAATGTAAACACACTCCAGGGCTGGGGCGTCCAGTCTGAGTCTCTTTAAATGGTTGCATTGGTTGAGTCGGAGGATTTTGAGGTTGGGGAGGCGGAGGGCTATGGTTTCAATGTGGGTTAGCGACAGACGGAGGTCGGTGAGACCGTCGATGGCGATGGAAACTGGTTGCAATTGATTCAAGGCTGCGTCTTGAGCTTGTTTTAGCTGTGCAACTTTGCAGGCGGAAATAGGAACAGCAGTGGGTGAAGCCCTAGGGGTGGTAGCAGTAGGTGTGCCAAGAAGAACACCACCTGTTGCTGTAGAATCAATGCCAACAGTATCAGTAATAATATCCCCAATACTGCCTCCTCTTGAGATGACTCCTCCTCCTGCTCCACTACCACCACCACCACTACGACTACCACCAACAGTGGATGCAAAGCTGCTGGCATCATACCCTAAAATCACATGCTTAATACCGCTGCTTGATGTCAATGATAATTTTTGTAACTTCACCTTCTTCCCCTCTTTCTTCTTCATTTCACTCAATTCTCCACTATTCTCAACAATACGGGCCTGCTTCATCTGGAGATGATGCAATTTAGCCCATAATGTATCATCGATCCTATTGCACCCATTAGCTGAAACCTCCTTCAGATTAGGCGCCAACAGTATGAGATCAGCAAGCACATCATTACTTACGGGCAAATAGGAAATATCCAGCTTTTCCAAAGACTGTATAACAGTTGCATTATTTCCTAAAGAAAAAAAATCCAGTCTTTCAATTGCTTCAGGCTCCACCATGCTATTATTTGACAAGTTGAGCTCTGTTAGTTTAGGAAAATGTCCACAACGCACCATATACAGAGGATCTTGTAGAGGTATGTAGGACAAATCTAAGTGATTCAATTCCCTCAAGCAGCAGCACAATTCTTGCATTCCTTGCTGGGTTATAGAAGTGCATGCAGACATAATTAGTTCCTTCAGGCCAGAACATCCAGTAACAAAGCCGGCCATGGCTTGATCAGAGAGCGCAGAGCAGAAGGTGGTGTTTAGGCGGTAGAGGTTGGGGCAGTCGAGGTGGAGGGAGTTGAGAGCATTGCACCCTGTCAGGTCGAGGTTGGTAAGGCTGGGAGAAGAGATGGAGACAAACTTGGTGCTGGGGCAGGTCCCCAGCGCCAAATAGATGACAGCGTTGGTGGTCATGGAGAAGCTGTCTAGCTCATTGCATTCTTGTAGCTCGAAGCAAGAGAGAAGAGGGGTAGTGATGTTGAGGTGGGTTAGATTCCTACAATTGACAATGCTGAGGTGTGCGAGTGTTGAAGAGGTGAAGGTTCCATGAGTGAATCTGTCATTGGAACAGTCACTTAGCTTGAGTGACTGAAGCATGGGGCAGCCTTGGTTTAATGCCCCACCACGAGGATTTTGATGATGATGATGACGTTCCAGCTCTTGGAAGATGGTGTCTTTTAGTGATGCACAGTCTGATATATCGACTTCTTTTAATATGGGACAGTTCAGCTTGATTGTCTCCAATGAAGGCAGATTGGCCAGGTGCAGCGCGGTCAGTTGATGCGAGCTGACATTGAGACTTGTCAAGTTGCGACACGACGGCAATACTGTATTGCTATCAGAAATTGTCAACCTAGATAATGCGGGGCATTGAACATTCAACATTGCCAGTCCTCTGGCACCTTGCAGCTCAAGAACACTCAGGCAACGGTTGGAAATGTAAAGATTTTCAATCTTGTGACAACTTAAAATTGTGAGCCTCTCTAGGCGGCTCAACCTTGGGAGCAATCTGTTGATCCCAGCGTCTCTGAGACCATCACACGCATCAAATGTTAGATATTTGAGACATGGATAGTAGCTGAGCAGGTTTTGTTGATGTGCTCCTGTTGGGAGAGACAGGATGTCACAGTCTTCGAGTTCAAGTGTTTCCAGTTGATGGTGTCTTACTCCAATTTTCAAAAAGTCATTTTCACCCAGGGAACAAGAAGTGATCTTGAGGAGTTTCAATGAGGGAATCAGTGCAGCTCTGCGTTCCCATTCCCTCTGTTCTTGTTGTTGTCTCTGTCTTCTTTGCTGTGGCCGTTCTGCCATCATCATGTCTACTTCTATTTCGGCTCTTTGCAGTCCCACTACTCTGTCTACTGGAGGGGGGCCTTGCTGCTGTTGCTGCTGTTGATTACGGCGAGGAGGAAGATCATCCTCATTATCATCAAGAGCACCATCTAATGTCAACAACGCTGATATTGTAGTAAGTTTCAAACCACAATTAGTTATATGCATCTCTTCCAAACCCGGCATAGGTGCTGTGTAAATGACCTCATTCAATGTCAAATTCTGAAATTTTATTTTTTTTATTTTTGGAAGCCTCAGAATAAGCATTGGCATTTGCCCTTTGAGTAAAGTCAATTCTTCAAGGGTCGGGTGACGCAAGGCAAAAGTGGTCCTACCTGCCATTACTTCATCAAGATGATGATGATGAACAAAACCCTCCTGTAGATCTACAGGGATATCCAAAAGCACTACATCTTCTTCATCATCGTTAAATTCCTCAATACGATTTATAATTTCCTCTTCGTCTCTTTCTAGTTGCTGTGGCTGTCTTCGTACAAAATCTGGCTGCTGCTGATTCTCATCCTCCTCCAGCTCCTGTCGGCGCTGTGCTAGACGGGCTACATCCGCTAAGAAGTGCGCCCTGGCCGGGTCTTGGTGTTGTTGTTCATCACCAACACCCCTTGCGGCCACCTGAAGACCATCTTCATCGATGTTGGGCATGGCAGGCATCTCTCTTATGAGGAGTCCAAGTTGTTCATCCATGTGTAGTCCTGGTCCTGGGGCAGGTGGTGGTAGTGGAGGAGGAGGGGCTGCTGCTGCTGCTGGTGGAGGTGCTCCTGGGAGGTGGATGACTCGGTGACCATGTCGCATTGGTAATGGTTGTTGCTGTTGCTCGTGGTTTTGTTGCTGGAGATGTAGAAGTTGCTCGGGAGAAACTCTTCTAAAATGGTCGGTTGCAACAGTGGTTGAAAGAACCAATGAATGTAGTGCAGGTGTATGTGTGCAGATGGCATTGATTTGCTTTAAGCTGTATCCTGGCTTTTCAAGGTGTAATGAAATGAGGTTTGGGAGTCCTTGTAGGAGGGAAGTCAAGTTGTCATCATTGAAAGAGATACCGGCAGCGTTGAGATGGTTTATTGACTCACCGTGCCTGAGTAACATGGCAGTGAGTGAGTCGACGTCTCTTTGGTAGACAGCGGATTTGGAGATGTCAACAAAAGCCCAGAATTGGTCACTAGAGCTTACTTCCTGCCAGCGTTTGCAGACACAGGAGGCTATGGCGAGAGCTTTGAAGTCGGGGAGGTTCCGAAAAATCACCGTGAGCAGGTCGGAGCTGAAAACTCTCGATCGAATATACAGGTGCCGGGAGTCGGAGCTGGTAATTTTAATGGCGACATGGATTCACCTGTAGGGAAATGATTCGAGTTTTAGATGCTGAAATAGGAGGGGGGAATGCTTGTAGTATGGCGGGAAAAAACGCGTAACTGTGGATGTTTGATCCTAGTCTAGACTTACCCCTATTTCTGACTGACGGTGTGGACGTCTCATTATCTGAGGTTCTATTGGTAATCATTTGTCACGGGTTGCATTCCTGTGCCAAGTGCTCGCCTGCCAAGTGATTAAACAGTTTCCAACAGATTCAACTTGACGAGAAGTCTAGCGTTTTGAATACTTAAAATTGATGTCTTAATTTGTGTAAGACTTATGAAATGAAAGATCTGTGCCGTTTTTAGGGTCTGCCATCAGCAACAAGAAAACTGGGAACTCCCCCATAAGAAAACTGGGGTCTCTCCCTCGGTCATCGTTGCAGTTGAGCTCACAGAATGGGCAGCGGATATGCCAAATACAGCACCACACTACCACATTGCCATCTTCTGGATGATATACTTTGGTTGATAAATAAAAAATTTAGGATAAGACGAGTAAATTTCAAATCAACGGGATGATTTTAAATGCAAACTGCAGTATTGGTCGTGCGAGGAAAAATGTGGCTGTGAAGCTACATACTAGGTATCATTGTAGTACTAGGAGTGCATTGCTTTGCCGTGCTACCGCGGCTCCACCTACCCAGTCAACACCTTTTGCAGCAGTCCAGACTGAAGAGCAATTGTTTGGAATTCTTAAAGCAGGAGCCTCCAGTGGCCAGGTACGCCATCCCAACTTTTCAATCATACTACGATAATCCGCACAAACCATCAATCCATCCTAACTTCCATTATCCAAACTTCCACCCGTCCCTCAACCCCTTTCTGGTTCAATCACCCTCTCCCCTTCTCACCAAACAACACGCAGGTCCCTCCACGTCTCATCTCAGCATTCAACGAGCTCTACACCAACTACAAATCTGCAATCATCAATAGTGGCCTACCAGGTGCAGATGGAAACTTTGTAGCCAGAGTCATGGCTAGTGTGTGTGAAAGAGTTACCATGCAAGTGTCCCAGCCGTACATCTTCCCATCCCACCATCGCAGAATCTTACAACCATACAACTACTACAACTTTGGCCAGAGATACATTAGAGGGTTGGTTGACTTTGAGAAATCGCTAGTTGGTCACATTGGAACAATGAAGCAAATTGCAAGTCAATTGGCAGCTGGGGATAATGTCATCCTGCTTGCAAATCACCAAACCGAGGCCGACCCAGCTGTTTTTGCATTGTTACTGGAAGCTGAGCTTCCCTCTGTTGCCACTGATGTCATCTATGTTGCTGGTGACCGTGTTGTCACAGATCCACTATGTGCTCCATTCTCCATGGGACGCAACTTGTTTTGTGTCCACTCCAAGAAACATCTTGATGACGTTCCTGAATTAAAAGCGGAGAAAATGGCAACCAACAGACGAACTTTAAAAGCCATGCAAACAGCACTGGCTGAAGGAGGAAAGTTATTATGGATAGCCCCTAGTGGAGGTAGAGACAGATCTAGACACCCAACCAGCGACATTACCTTGCCAGACAAATTTGACGCCAGTGCGGTCGAGCTGATGAGAGCGCTGAGTTCCAAAGCAGCCCCCCCAGCACATCTCTACCCATTTGCCATGTACTCCTATCAGATCATGCCCCCACCACAGACTGTTTCCAAGTCAATTGGAGAGGAGAGACGCGTGTTCCATGCTGCAGTAGGTGTATCTGTGTGCCCTGAATTGCATGTAGACAGCCTGCTGGCTGGCATCCCTGCTAATGACAAGGAAAAGAGGCAATCAGCACTTGCAGATGCTGCATGGAAGGGGGTGTTTGATGAATATCAGAGCTTAGTGGATGCTATTGATGGTGGGGCTGATAACTGTGGGGAGGGGTATAGCCAACCTTGGAAGAAGTATCCACAGCCTGCACTGGATCAGTGGTTGTAGGGTAGAGATGAGAAGGAGGGCGGGGGGGGGGGGGGGGGGGGGGGGGGGGGGTTTATTTTTTTTTTTTTGTTTTTTTTTTTTGTGTTTTTTTTGTTTTTTTTATTTCATTTTTTTTTT
>Ga0114919_10002000_pt1 | contig 16429 bp, 18 predicted proteins | sample BlataG_FD_88682 | JGI IMG/M metagenome (GOLD analysis project Ga0114919, IMG submission 88682) | Deep subsurface microbial communities from Black Sea to uncover new lineages of life (NeLLi) - Black_00105 metaG | ecosystem: Environmental > Aquatic > Marine > Oceanic > Sediment | place: Atlantic... | reverse complement strand
GGCGCTATCCACCACTTCATCAATGGTCCCCACCATGTAAAATGCCCTCTCCGGCAGGTGGTCAAACTCACCGTCGCATATACGCCTGAAACCCTCTACGGTATCGGTGATTTTGACATATCTCCCCTCTCTGCCGGTGAACTCTATAGCCACAAACATGGGCTGTGAGAGAAAGCGTTGGATACGTCTTGCCCGGCCGACGATGACCTTATCCTCTTCGGAGAGCTCGTCCATCCCCAGGATGGCGATGATGTCCAATAGCTCCTTGTGACGTTGTAATATCTCCTGCACCCGACGGGCGGTGTGATAATGCTCCACCCCCACTATACGAGGATCCAGAATTCTGCTGGTGGAGGTCAGTGGGTCTACAGCCGGATATAGCCCCAGCTCGGCTATTTGCCTGGACAATTGGGTTACCGCATCCAGATGGAGGAAGGTGGCTACCGGCGCCGGGTCGGTGTAGTCGTCGGCAGGGACATATATGGCCTGGATGGAAGTGATGGAGCCCCTATGGGTGGAGGTTATGCGCTCCTGCAGTTCTCCCATCTCCGTTGCCAATGTCGGTTGATATCCCACCGCACTGGGCATCCGCCCCAGCAGAGTGGACACCTCCGAGCCGGCCTGCACAAAGCGGAAGATATTATCAATGAACAGAAGCACATCCTGCCCTTCGACTTCTCGGAAATACTCGGCCATTGTCAAGGCGGTCAAGCCCACACGCAATCTGGCTCCCGGAGGCTCGTTCATCTGCCCGAAGACCATCGCCGTCTTGTCTATTACCCCGGAACGCTTCATCTCCAGCCACAGGTCGTTGCCTTCACGGGTTCTCTCCCCCACTCCGGAGAAGACGGAGAAACCCCCGTGCTCGGTGGCTATGTTGTGAATCATTTCCATGATGAGCACGGTCTTGCCCACGCCGGCTCCGCCGAACATGCCGGTCTTCCCACCCCTCATAAAAGGCTCCAGCAGGTCTATGACTTTGATGCCGGTCTCTAACATCTCCTGGGATGTATCCTGGTCCTCCAAAACCGGCACCTGGCGATGGATGGAATAACGCTCTTTGGTCTTTACTTCACCCAGTTCATCTATGGGCTCACCGAGGACATTGAAGATTCTCCCCAGTGTCTCCTTGCCCACCGGCACGGTAATAGGTCCACCGGTATCATATACCACATCCCCACGGCGCATGCCGTCAGTAGAAGCCATACATAACGCTCTGACCCGGTTCTCCCCCAACCCTTGAGCCACCTCAGCCACCACCCTAGCGTCACCAAGTGGAACCTCCAGAGCGCTGTAAATCTGAGGCAGTTCCCTGGAGTCAAACTCAGCATCTATCACCGGTCCGATGATCTGGACTATGCTCCCCTTGGCCATTTTTGCGTATCTGTCTTTTCTAGCCAAACAGTCTCCCTCCAACAAACAAGTCTCTCCTTTTGAGTTGAGCTATTAGCAAAACATTAACTCTTTATCTGAAAGCCTCCGCCGTGGTGAGCACCTCAATAAGCTCATTGGTGATGTGGCTTTGACGGGCTTTATTGTAGTGCAGGGTCAATTTTTCAATGACCTCTTCGCAGTTCCGGCTGGCCATCTCCATGGCGGTCATACGAGCTCCATATTCGCCGGCTGTGGACTCTTGCAGGATACGCAAGACCTGGACATTTAAGTATAACGGCAATAAAACATTCAGTATCTCGCGCTTGTCAGGCTCATAGATATACTCCACTCCGGGAAACATGCACTCCTCAAGACCGGCAATCGGCAGTAGGGTGCGCACCACAACCTCCTGACGACCGGCGTGGTGAAAGCGGTTATAGATAAGCTCCGCTTTATCCATATCCTTGCCCTTGAAGTTATCTATCAATATCTGCCCTATTTTACGTGCATCATCCATATGCACCTTGGTTCCGAACATAAAGCATTCTGCCACTATATTATGATTATGACGCTTGAGGTAGTCTCGTCCCTTTCTGCCGATGGCGATTAACCCCACATTCTCATGACCGATTCTTTCAAGGTATTTAATGCGTCTCTCCGCCTCCCTGAGTACGTTGGAGTTGAAAGGTCCACAAAGACCTTTGTCCGATGTCAGAACCGCCAACAGGACATTTTTACTCTCCCGCTCCGCCAGAAGAGGATGGGTGCTACGGTCCTCATGGGAGCAGAGGGAAGCGATCATGGTTGCCAGACGGTCGGAGTAGGGGCGCATACTGTAGAGAGCTTGCTGAGCGTTGCGCACCCTGACCGCAGCCACGGTCTTCATCGCTTGGGTGATCTCCCTGGTCCTCCCCACGCTTCCTATTCGCCGCTTGATGTCCCGCAGAGCCGCCAAAACATCCTCCCTTTTTTACCTGACGGTTATGTCTGCCACCTCAGTATGTTCGTGCCACACAGTAGTGGTATCTGAGCCTGTTCCGTAGGATAATCCCGAACGATATATGAGACGGTAATCTCCTGTAACCTCCCCCACCTTAAACTCCAGGGTGACCAGAAATTTAACTATCTTCTCAGTATAGACAAATCCCTGCTGGGATATCAAAGCTATCCAGCGGTATCCCAAGTCCGCCGGGGCGTTACCCTCACAGTCATCGGCAAGAGCCCTATCCTCGCTCATCCTTCCACTGACATCTCCACTGAACTCAGCGCTTACAAGCTCCCAATCATTGGGAATACAAACCCCTAAAAGACCGTGGGCATTCTGTATAGCCAAGTCCTCAGCTTCGGTCCCCTCCCCCAGGTCGGTCTCCAGGTGAACCTTGACCGTGATCTCTCCTCCCGCCTTGGCTTCAGTCGGCTGCTCCAAGGTGGTTATCTTGATACAGCCGATAAAAACTAGAGGGAGGAGCATAAATATCGCCGATATCCTCTTCATCTTCTCCTCCTTGTTTAAGAGTAAGCTATCCTCTACGATTATCCTTCAGTAGCTTTCGCGCGTTCCTCCTGAGTCATTTCGGCCAGCCGTTCGACTTCCTCGGCATCGAGGCCGAGCCCCTCGGCGACCCGTCCCCCGTAATCCGGGTCCGCCTTGTAGAATATGGCGGTTTGCCGTAGTTGAATGCGTTTATGGGCGTTTTTCAAGTGGGCCACGATGTTTCCTGCCAGATGCTGCCGGGCTTCATCGTCCATAACCTTGCGGTAGAGGTTACCGGGTTGCACGAAGTCGTCGTTGGGGAACGAATAGGGGAACCTGCCGCCTTCGCCGGAGAGTTCTATCTGCGGTATCCCGTACGCCGGGTCGGGTTCGGGCCCCCCCTGGCTATTAGGCCAGTAATTCGGCCCGGGGCCGCCGCCGCCGCCCACGCGCATAAACCCGTCCCTCTGGTAGTTGGTTTCTGGGGCGTTTTTAGCCATGTTGATGGGTATCAGGTGGTAGTTGGGTCCGAGGCGGTGAACATGGGTATCGTGATAGGAGAAGAGCCGCGCCTGCAGCATCTTATCCTGCGAGGGCGCGACGCCCGGCACCAGGTTGCTGGGACCGAACGCGGCCTGCTCGACTTCGGCGAAATAGTTCTGCGGGTTCCGGTTAAGCACCAGTTTGCCGATCGTAATGGGTGGTACTTCGCCGTGGGGCCAGACCTTGGTGACGTCGTAGATATCCCACTGGAAATCCTTGGCCTGCTCCGGGGTCAGTATCTGCATCTCCAGAGTCCAGCTCGGATGGTCGCCGCGTTCGATGGCTTCGAACAGGTCGCGGGTCGCCTGATTGGGGTCTTCACCGGCGAGCCGGACCGATTCATCGAGGGTCAGGTTTTTGATGCCCTGGTCCGTCTTGAAGTGGTATTTAACGTAAAAATGTTCGTTCTTTTCGTTGTACCACACGTAGGTATGGCTGCTGTAGCCGTTCATGTTACGGAAACCGGCCGGGGTGCCGCGGTCCGAGAACAGAATGGTCACTTGGTGGATCGATTCCGGGGTAAGGGAGAGGAAATCCCAAAACATGTCCGGGTCCGGCAGGTTGGTCTCCGGGTTTCGTTTCTGGGTGTGGATGAAGTCGGGGAACTTGAGCGGGTCGCGGATAAAGAACACGGGAGTGTTGTTACCGACCAGGTCGTAGTTGCCATCCTCGGTGTAGAACTTGACGGCGAACCCCCTGGGGTCGCGCGCCGAATCGGCGGAACCCCTCTCGCCGCCCACGGTCGAAAAGCGGACGAAGACGTCGGTCTTCTTACCCACCTCGGAAAGGAATTTGGCCCTGGTGTATTTGGTTACGTCGGCGGTTACCTCGAAGTAACCGTGCGCCCCCGCCCCCTTGGCGTGCACCACGCGCTCCGGAATTCTCTCGCGGTCGAAGTGGCCTAGCTTCTCAAGCAGATGGACGTCCTGCATGAGTACGGGCCCGCGTTCACCTGCGGTAAGGCTGTTCTGGTCGTCGCCGATGGGGATACCAAAAGCCGTAGTCATTTTTTTCTTCTTACTCACGATGGCCTCCTTTTTACGTTGGTTGATTATACTATTCTTCTTATCACTTACGAAAGGTAAATAACCGGATTCGTTGAAAGGTTCCATGGAATAACTACTCGGTCACCTCAATAGCCCTCGGTCCAAGGTCGTTTCCCCAGTTTATGCCACCCAAGGTAACCACATCGGAATCGGCTAAGCCTATATGATAGTTGATGGCGAACAGACCGGTCTTTCTGCCGACAATAAACTTCAACTTGACCTTTATCGGTTCAGTGGTCATCTTTTCTGAGAACTCCATCTGCTTCTCGGTCAATAAGCCTATCCATTGATATCCCACTTGAGTGGGAGTGCATAAATCCATCAGGGTGGCGATGCGCTCGTTCTCCCTCAGGTCGGCTTTGATGGGGCTGTCCACCCGTGCCTCTGTCAATCTCCAGTCGTCGGGGACACAAACCCCCAAAAAGCCCCAATAGAGTGAACCTACATACTCCTCGTAACCCTCATCCGGAGCGCAGGTGACGACCACGCGCACCTCCCCGCAAGCGATTACTTCATCCGGCTGGTCAATGTCGGTGATGTTCAAACAACCGGAAAGGAGAAGGGCAACACCAATGGCGGTAAATACTTTTATTGTAACTCGGGACATAATCTCAGCTCCTAATGTATATTCTCCTTGGCTATTCCTCCCCGTCTCCTGCTTCCTCCCCCTCGCCCGGTTTGATATCCACCATGAATCTGTCCACAAAACCTGCGGTAATCTGGTTCAGTTTCTCCAGCTCCTCGTCGGAAAGGTCACCGCTCTCTTTGATGGCTTCGCTTAACTGCGGATGTTTTTCCCGCATATGGGAGAGAAAAGCCACCTCAAAATCCCGGATATGGACAATAGGAACCTTATCAAGATGACCGGCTACTCCCGCATTGATAATAAATATCTGCTCGTCCACCGGCATAGGGACATATTGCCCCTGCTTCAACAGCTCGGTCAACCGCCGTCCACGCTTCAACTGAGCCATAGTTGCCTTGTCCAGCTCGGTGCCGAATTGGACGAACTTTTCAAGCTCTCTGAACTGTGCCAGCTCCAGGCGAAGCCCACCAGCCACCTTCTTCATCGCGGGAATCTGCGCATTTCCCCCCACCCGGGAGACGGACAGCCCTACATTGATGGCTGGGCGCAACCCGGCATAGAACAGGTCGCCTTCCATATATATCTGTCCGTCGGTGATGGAGATGACATTGGTGGGGATGTAGGCGGTAATATCTCCTGCCTGGGTCTCTATTATGGGCAAGGCGGTCAGTGAGCCCCCACCCATCTCATCGGAGAGTTTAGCCGCCCGCTCCAGCAGGCGGGAGTGGAGATAGAAGACATCGCCGGGATACGCCTCACGACCGGGGGGTCTCCGCAGAAGCAGGGAGAGTTGGCGGTAAGCCCATGCGTGGCGGGTCAGGTCGTCATACATCACCAAAGCATGACCCCCGTTGTCCCTGACCTCCTCACCGATGGCGCATCCGGCGTAAGGAGCTAAATATTGCAGGGAGGCGGGGTCTGAGGCACCGGCATGAACCACGGTGGTGTAGTCCATAGCTCCATAGTCGGAGAGGGCCTTGACCACCCGGGCTATAATGGAGTTGCGCTGACCGATGGAGACATAGATACAGCGGACATCGGTATCCTTCTGGTTAATAATTGTCTCCATAAAGATGGCCGTCTTTCCGATTCCCCTATCCCCCAAAATGAGCTCCCGCTGTCCCCTTCCGATGGGAATCATGGAGTCAATGGCTTTCAATCCGGTCTGCAGTGGTTCTTTTACCGGCTGGCGCTGGACGACATTGGGGACAAGCCCCTCTATGGGATAAAACTTCTCCGTTTTTACCTCTCCCTTGCCGTCCAGAGGAAACCCCACCGGGTTTATGACCCTTCCCGAAAGCTCCTCGCCTACCGGAACCTGCAGGATTCGCCCGGTGTTTTTGACCACATCTCCCTCTTTGATGTGCACATCTTCTTCCAGAAGGACCACGCCGACCATGGTCTCCTCAAGGTTGAGCACCAGACCATATACATCCCCGGGGAAGAGGACCATCTCCGCAGCCATCGCTTCCCTCAAGCCATATACCTGTGCGATGCCGTCGCCTATGGAGACCACGGTTCCCACATTATCTAGCTTCAGGCGGTCGTCAAAATCACGAATCTCCTGGCTTATCAAAGCGCTGATTTCATCGGCTCTTATTCTCACCCTGGCAAACCTCCAGGACTGAGCTCATCACCCGACCAGTATTTCTTGCAACTCATTCAACCCCCCCCTTATAGTTCCGTCAACAACCCGGTCACCAAAATCCAGACGGATACCGCCGATCAAGTCTTCGTCAACGATGTTCTTCAAGCGAATCTTTTTACCGAATTTCTTCTTAAGAATAACGGTCATCCTATCCTTCAGCTCTCCTTTAAGCTCCCTGGCGGTTCTGGCGACGACCAGCTGGGTCCCTTCCAGATGGCATATCTCCCCCTCCATATACTCCAGAATAAGGGGAAGAACACTTAACCTCCCCCTCTCTATCAACTTTTCCACCATCCGCTTCAGCAGAGGTGACCGTTCCTTTAACGCTATGCTATCCATTATTCCGGTCTTTATTTCATCGTCAATATTCGGTAGCTCCATAAATTGGCGAAGCCTTTTTTCAAGCGACAATATCTCCCAAATTTCGGAAAGCTCCCCAAAAATAGTCCACGCATTCTTGGTGGTTTTGGCGCTTCCGACCAGAGCTCTGGCGTATCTTTTTGCTATTACTCGGTCTTCCATCTCTCGTCTTCCACCTCAGCCAAAAATTTCTCCGCCAGGGCTTTGTCTTTCCTTTCGTCAATCTTCTCCTTCAGGAGTTTTTCGGCGATGGAGAGGGATATCTCCACCGTCCGCCTGCGAATCTCGGCAGAAGCTTTTTCCTCCTCCTCGGCTATCCGCCGCTCGGCACGCTCAATGATGGTGCCGGCGTCCTCCTTAGCCGCCATAATCAAATCGTTGCGCCGCTGATTTGCCTCTCGCTCCGCCTCCCTCAATATCCTATCCGATTCCTCCCCCACCTGACTCATCTTCCGCTGATACTCCTCCCGCAGACGCTCCATCTCCAGGCGGTTCTTCTCCGCTTCGTTTATGTCCCCCTCAATCTTGTTCTGCCTCTTCTCCAAAACCCGAAATATCCGCTTATATACGAAGCGATACATCAGGAATAGGAAGATGAGAAAGACAACTATCTGATAACCCAAAAGCGCTGGGTTTATCTCCATCATAAAACATCAAATCCTTCAAATGTGTGATGTTCCCCTGGCTTAGGGCTCTTCTATCACATTCCGGTCATCTTGACCACAGATTCTGTGAAAGGATTTGCAAAAAGCAAGATGAGGGCTATTACCAGGGTATAGATTGCCAGGGTCTCGATGAAGACCAGAGCCAAAACCATCTGAATCTGGATTTTGCCGGAGGCTTCCGGCTGACGGGCTACGCTTTCCAGAGCCTGTTTAGCAGCCCGAGCCTGAGCCATAGCCGCACCCACCGCAGCTACAGCCATAGCACTCGCACAGATGACCGCCACCCAGATGAAGTATTGAATTGCCGCCGATTTTACATCCCCCCCGCTCACCGTGCTGCCTTCTTCCACTTCAACACTCTCCGCCACCACACTCTCTTCAGTTGCCAATTCCTCCTCCTGAGCCAAAGCAATGCTCACCAAGCCCAACAACGTCGCCAGGATTAGGACTACTGCAAAAAATCTAAGCATCTTCGGTTCCCCTTTCTGGGCAAAAATCTCATACTTAATTAACTCTTGCAAATCAATGCTTCTCCCCCCAGGCGGCTGCTCCCCCGAAGTAAATTGTGGGCAGGAGGGCAAAGATAAAAGCCTGCACTAAGCCGGTTATTATTAAAAATGGTAGCACGATAACGGTTATGGGCACGTAGTATATCATAGAGGCCAACTTGTTTATCACCATCACCAGTATATCCTCACCCATGATATTGCCGAAGAGACGCAGGGTCAACGATACCGGTCTTGAAAACTCACCGATGGTCTCCAGAACGAACATTAACGGCGCCAGAGCCAGGACCGGTCCCATACGGTGGCGCAGGAAAGACTTTATGCCCATCTCACGGATGCCCACATAGGGCGTGGCGATAAAGACAATTATTGCCAGCCCAAAATTGGTATTAAGGTTGGAAGTGGGGCTCACCAGACCGGGCACCAATCCTATTAGATTGGCGAAAAGGACGAATATGAACAGGGTTGCTATGAGGGGAAGATAGCGGACTCCGCTCTCCCCGATAATATCGCTCATCAATCCTTTAAGCCAGTTGAGCGTCATCTCCAGGACCAGTTGGGGTTTAGACGGGCGCTCAAGCCTCAGCCGGCGAACTATGAGCAAACCCAGGACAAATATCAGCAGCATCACTATGAGGGTGTTGGTGAAGATTACGCTGTCGTGTCCGCCTAACCCGGGGAAGGGTATGCCGAACTCCATCCCCACTTCCAGCTCTCCCATATCACACCCCCTCCTTGCCGGGCAGTGAAACGATTCCCCCAATACCTGCGCCAGCCACGCCGATGGAGACGGTCAATGCCCCCCCAGCCATTCCCAGGGCATCAAGATAGCCAAAGCGAATGAGCAAATAAAGGGCAAAGCCCAAGGCGGGCCATCTGAACAGGGAGAGGAGGAAGAGCACTATCTTCTTCCGAAAGCTCATCTTGCGCCGTAAGACCAGGTCGGATATCAAAAGTAGAAAGGATATCTCCAGGGAGAACATAACTGTGGACAGAGAATATGATAAAATATGCTCCCGGAACGGGCCGGTTAGAGCCAGCCCACATGCCGAAAGCATTATGAATGAGACGGTTATGACATATCCCCAAATAATCCGCTTTATCTCACTCACCACCCATCTTCAATGCCAACTGGATGGTCCTTATCAACCCGACGGCAATGCCCAGAAAGAGCATAATGACCGTCAACCAGGGACGGGTCCCCAACCAGCGGTCCAGAAGATAGCCCAAAAACAATCCTCCAAAGATGGGTCCCACCAGATAGTAGCCCATGTTAACAGCAATGGTTACGCCCCGCCATTTGGGGGGTTTCCTCTCACTACTATCAGGCTTCTTCTCTGGGGTGAGGCCATCACCCTCTTTGGGGGTCACAACGACCTCCTGATTGATTGTCGATATTAGCCTAAAAGGTGGGGCTTGTCAAGTTACGATTAGGAAAAAGTTCTCAAACGGATCTAGCTTGAATTTTTGCAGTAATATTGTTATATAAGTTATAATAAGTTTAGCATCAAAGCCAAAACCTCAAAGGAATTGCAGATGCGATACCTTGCTTATCTTATTCTACTCTTAGCCCTGGCGGTTCCGGCAGCAGGCATTGACTTCCCCATCGGCGTGGGCTATAAGTGGGAGTATAAGACCCACTCCCCCGAAGGCAGTAGTATTACCGTGAAGATTATTACCGCTATGGAGTATGAGGACGGTCATCCTGTCTATACCATGCTGATAACGGGTAAATATGGCACTAAAATAGAGAGGATAAAGGTGGTTGAGGGGTGGGTCTTCTCCAATATGGGCGCCGGGGAGGAGTTCCATCCCCTGCTCCCTCTGGACCCCTATCCCGGCGACAACTGGACCTTCAACCTCACCGGTATCGGCAAGAAGGAGAAGCGAACCTGCCGGGTTGAGGGAAGCGAAGCGGTCACGATATCACTGGGGACCTTTGATGCGCTTAAGATAAAGGTTACCGTGGAAGCCGGGGGCGAGAGCGAGGAACTCTACGCCTACTACGCAGACGGCATCGGTCTGATACAGTATAGCGGGGAGGAATTCCGCGAGGAGCTGACCCACTACAACTTTTCCCCATGACGAAAAGGGCGGGTCTTCAAAAACCCGCCCTTGGTCTCATATGCCTTTGTTATCTCTTCTTCTTCTTAATCCACTCATCCATTGCTCGGGCGGAACGCTTGCCCGCACCCATAGCCTCTATCACCGTCGCCGCTCCGGTCACGATATCCCCCCCGGCATAGACTCCGGGAAGGGAGGTGGCGCCGGTATCCAGGTCAGCGTCTATGTTGCCCCATTTTCCCAGCTTAAGACCGGGGGTGCTTTGGGGAACCAGTGGGTTGGGGGTTTGACCTATGGCTACCACTACCGTATCACAGTCAATTATGAAATTAGACCCCTCAATCGGTAGCGGTCGGCGCCTGCCGGACTCATCCGGCTCTCCCAACTCCATTTTGATGCACTCCATCGCCTTAACCCAACCTTTGCCGTCATCAATGATGCGCACCGGGTTGGTCAGCAATTTGAACTCTATCCCCTCCTCCTCGGCATTTAGAATCTCCTCCTCACGGGCCGGCATCTCCACCCTTGAACGACGATAGACGATGGTCGCTTCCTCAGCGCCGAGCCTTTTGGCGGTGCGCACCGAATCCATAGAGACATTGCCGGCGCCTACCACCACCGCCTTTTTACCACACCAGACGGGGGTATCATATTCCGGGAATAGATAACCCTTCATCAAATTTACCCGGGTCAAAAACTCGTTGGCGGAATAGACGCCGTTCAGGTTCTCGCCGGGAATGTCCATAAAGTTGGGCAAGCCGGCACCGGCTCCGATGAATACCCCGGCAAAGCCCTCCTCCTCTAAAAGCTCCTGAATTGAAAAAATCTTCCCGATGACCATGTTCATATGAAACTCCACCCCCAAATCGGAGATATACTTGACCTCCTGGTCAACTATACCCTTGGGCAGACGGAACTCAGGAATGCCGTAGCGAAGGACCCCGCCGGTGGCATGGAAAGCCTCAAAGACATGCACCCGATAGCCCATCTTGACCATATCGCCTGCGAAGGTCAATCCTGCCGGTCCACTTCCGACCACAGCCACTTTCGGTCCCCTGGGTTTCAGGTTCTTAGCTATGATACCTTTCTCAGCCTGCCAATCGGCGGCGAAACGCTCCAGACGACCTATTGCCACCGGCTCCATCTTCTTCGCCATAACACAGACCTCCTCGCACTGGGTCTCCTGCGGGCACACCCGCCCGCATATCGCCGGCAAGCTGTTGGTCGCCTTGAGTATATCTATTGAAAGTTGAAAATCACGGTCGGCTATGGCTTTGACGAAACCGGGGATGTCCACCTCCACCGGGCATCCAGCAATACAAATAGGTTTCTTACATAAAAGACAGCGCTCGGCTTCAGCAACCGCAGTCTTCTCATCATAACCCAAAGCCACCTCGTTGAAGTTCTTGACCCGCTTCTTGGGGGGCTGACGCGATATTGGATATTTCTTGGGAATCAGTTTCCTCTTGGGCTTTGCCTTATCAGCTTTGGATTGAGGCTTCTTCTTCCTTTTCTCAGCCATTATCTTCCCCCCTCATCACATTTGATGCCATAAGCCTCCAGGGCTTCTTTCTCCTCAGGGTTATAGCGAACCTGGCGAGCGGCATATTCTTCAAAGTCCACCTCATGACCATCAAATACCGGTCCGTCAACGCAGGCGAACCGGGTCTTCCCGCCCACAGTTATCCGGCAGGAACCGCACATGCCGGTGCCGTCAACCATAATAGTATCCAGGCTGACCAGGGTCTTGATTCCGTATTCCTTGGTCATAGCGCAAACCGCTTTCATCATCGGGATGGGTCCGACCGCTAATATCATATCCGGCTTTAAGCCCTCGTCAAACAGTATCTTCAGTTGTTCGGTGACGAAACCGTGCAAGCCGTAGCTGCCGTCGTCGGTGGTGATATATAATTTCTCCACCAACTCAGAGACCTCCTTCTCCAGTATGAGCAGATTATGAGAGCGAGCCCCGATGATGGCGATGACCTTATTTCCCTCCTCCTTCATAAGGCGGATCTTGGGATAGATGGGAGCTATACCCAAGCCACCGCCGACCGCCACCACCGTTCCCACTTTGCCTATCTCCATGTGTTTGCCCAAGGGACCGACGAAATCCTGTATGGAGTCGCCTTCCTCAAGAGTAGCCAGATGGTAGGTGGTTTTGCCCACCTTCTGGAAGATGATGGTTACCGTGCCCGCTTTGCGGTCAAAGTCGGCTACGGTCAGGGGAATCCGCTCACCCTTCTCGTCAATGCGCAGTATTACAAAATTACCCGGCTCACATTTGCGGGCTATCAGTGGAGCTTCCACATCAAAGAGCACCGTCTCCGGGGTAAGCTCCTCCTTGCGTAAAATTTTATGCATCCACCCCACTCCTTGAGCAAACTCTGGGATATGTAAAAAATTGCAATTTACCAGTTAATCTCAACTTTCAAAGATTACCTCATATTCATGTTCAAAAGAGCTTTCGGAATCGGAGCCGTGCACCACATTCCGCTGGATGCTCTCCCCGAACCTGGCTCTTATGGTTCCGGGGCGGGCTTCCTTCGGATTGGTGGCACCCATTATCTCCCGAACCCTGGGGATAACATCATCCCCCTCCACTACCATTGCCACTATCGGACCGGAGGTAATATATTCTATCAAGTCGCCAAAGAAACCCTTCTCCTTGTGCACCGCATAGAAACGCTGTGCCCTCTCTCTATCCAGGGTCAACATCGCAAGCTCGGCAATTTTGAGCCTCTCTCCCTCTATGGCGGAGAGCACCTCACCAATCAAGCCCCGACCCACCCCATCGGGTTTAACCAGGACAAGGCTTTTTCCGGGCTTCTCATCCATTACAGTTCCCACTCCTCCAGATGTTCGGATACCTTCCCCGTTTTGACTTTCCTGCCCTCAGCGATTCCCAAATCCAGAGCTTTCAAATTTATGTTCAAGTGGGTGTGAGGCACTCTTTCAGAAACCGCCTTGCGCAATGCATCAGGGCTGACCAGCTCAGCCAGCTCATTCAAGGCTCCCAAAGCGACCACATTGGTGACGATGCGATTCTTGAAATTCTGGTAAGCTATGGTGGTAAAGGGAATCCGATAAGCAGGGTGGGTGGGCAGGCTCTCCACCAGACTATCGTCAACCAAGAAAACTCCGTCTTCTACTAGAGAGGGATAGAACCTGTCCACCGACTTCTGGTTGAGGGCAAGCAGGACATCCACCTTATCCGGCTTGGGGAAGATTATCGGTCGCTCGCTTATAATTATATCCGAGTGGCTTGCCCCTCCCCTCGCCTCAGGACCGTAGGACTGCGTCTGACTGACATATTTACGGTCATGAATACCCGCCGCCTCCGCGAGCATAAGCCCCGCCAGGAGCAAGCCCTGTCCACCTGAACCGGAGAGCCTGATCCGCCGTCCAACCATCTTATCCGCCCCCCTGGGCTCTCTTCATCAGCTTTCTATATAAATTTGTGTATTCTGGAAAGTCAACATCGTGCAAGAGCCCGATGGTGAACTTGCCCTCCAGCTCCTCGGGGCTCATCTTCTCCGCTTTCTTAATGGGGACAGCATTGGCTTTCTGCCAATTCATCATCTCCACTACATTCTTGAAGTCGTTGAGCCTTCCAAAAAAGGTGGGACACTGAGCGATTGCCTCTATTACCGAGAAACCGTCTTTCTGCAGGGCGTCATAAACCAGCTTCTCCATCAAAGTGGAATGATAACATGTAGCTCTGCCCACATAGATTGCGCCGGCAGCGATGGCTAAATTGCAAATGTCAAAGGGACGTTCTATATTTCCCAGTTGGGCAGTGGTGCCGTATGCCTGGTAAGGGGTGGTGGGAGAAACCTGCCCCCCGGTCATGCCGTAAATATTATTGTTTACCACTATCATAGTCATCTCAATATTTCGTCTGGCGGAATGGATGAAGTGGTTTCCACCGATGGCGCAGGCGTCCCCGTCGCCGGTTACCACAATTATGTGTAACTCCGGGCGAGCCAGCTTCAGTCCGGTGGAGAATGCCAGCGACCGACCGTGGGTGGTATGCAGGGTATTGAAGTCAAGATAGACCGGCATACGGGATGTGCAGCCGATGCCGGAGACCATAACAATTTTATCCGCATCTAACTGCAACTTATCAATTGCTCGCACTATGGCGCCCATAATTATGCCGATTCCACACCCCGGGCACCACACATGAGGAAACTTTTTGGTCGGGCGCAGATATTTGCGCATCTTCTCGGATATCATGATAAAACCTCGCATATCTTTTCCAGAATCTGATGGGGATAGATATTATCACCGTCAACCCGATTTATCCCCACCACCTTACACCGTCCCTCCACGGAGCTTTTAACCTCCCGAATTATCTGTCCCATATTTATCTCCGGGACTATGGCAACTCTTATCTGTTCGGTTATCGTCTGAAGCAGTTGCACCGGAAACGGCCAGATGGTAAGCAGGTTCAATATACCTACAGCAATCCCCTCGCTTCGGGCTATCTCTACCGCCTCCTTGGCGGCTCTGGCGGTTATCCCATAACATACCACCACTATCTCGGCGTCATCCATATACAACTGTTCCACCTCAACTATATCATCCAGGTTGAATATAATCTTTTCAATCTGACCACGGATGCAGTCATCCACCTCCTCAGGGACCGAGGTGGGGAAGCCGTGGGCGTCGTGGGTCAAGCCGGTGATGTGATAACGATAACCGCTCCCAAAGCTAGCCATTGGGGCTACACCGCCATGCGCCCGATCATAGGGTAAATACCACTCCGGCGGGACTGTGGGTAGTTCCCGGTCTATTACCTCATACTCTCCCTCCTGTGGCAAGACCACCGTCTCCCGCATATGGGCTACGCTCTCATCGGTGAGGATGATGACCGGAACCCGATACCTCTCCGCCAGATTGAAGGCACGAACGGTTATGGTAAAACATTCATAGACTGAGGAGGGCGAAAGGGCGATTATGGCGTGGTCGCCGTGTGTTCCCCAGCGGGCTTGCAGGACATCACCCTGGGCTACCTTGGTGGGCAGTCCTGTGCTGGGTCCACCACGCTGGACATTAGCCACCACAATGGGAATCTCAGCCATACAGGCAAATCCTAACCCCTCCATCATCAAGGAGAAGCCCGGACCGCTGGTGGCGGTCATTGACTTCGCCCCCCCGATGGAAGCCCCGATAATTGCGGAGATGGAAGCGATCTCATCCTCCATCTGGATAAAGCTCCCCCCCACCCTGGGGAGCTCTATGGAGAGAATCTCGGCGATCTCCGTGGAAGGGGTGATGGGGTAACCTGCAAAAAAGCGCAGACCGGCCGCTATCGCCCCGCTGGCGATGGCTTCCCCTCCGGACAATAATTGTCTTCGCTCCTCTCTTTCTGCCATCTTCTGCTCTCTTATCAATTAGATGAATCGGTGCGGGTGAGGGCAAGCCCCAAAAGTATCATAAGAAAATTGCACGATTCGTAGTCTCCAAAATTATACTCAAAGATCCCCACACCCAGAAAACCAGCCAATCCGGCGATGGCGGCGACGGCTAAAGCCCGGTCCAGGGGTGGGTCGCCATCCCCAGCATCCTTCAATTTGAACCGCCGGGCGGTGACCCAGAAGAAAGAGACTATCAAAGCGATAAACGAAGCCAACCCGATGACCCCCGACTGGGCGGATACTTGTAGAATATCGCTGTGCAGATGGCTGTAATGGCGCACCGCTTCTTTCTCCCGGAAATGGGTGTATTCCAAGGCTACATTTCGCATTCCCACCCCCAGAAGGGGATAACGGCGGACCATCTCCAAACCACTCTTGTAAATATACAGACGTTCATCGTATTCATTGGCCAGCTTCAGAGAAATACCACCCTCACCAAAGATGAAGGTCTCGGTTACGCGCTCACGCACCTGGGGAACCAACATAAGCACCATAGTAAATAAGAGGGGTATGATAATAAAAATCTTCCTCTCTTTCAAGAGAATAATTGTGAAAATTGTTACAAAAAGACCCAAAAGTGCCGAGCGAACCAGAGAGACCGCACAACCCAAAGTGAGCACGGCGAAGGACAGCCAGAGAATGACTCTCCTCCATCCACCGCCTTGGTCAAAAACCGCCATGGAGAGGGAGAGGGAGGCAGCCATAACGACGATGCTTCCGAAAGTCATATAGAAGAGCAT
>Ga0114919_10001999_pt1 | contig 16429 bp, 20 predicted proteins | sample BlataG_FD_88682 | JGI IMG/M metagenome (GOLD analysis project Ga0114919, IMG submission 88682) | Deep subsurface microbial communities from Black Sea to uncover new lineages of life (NeLLi) - Black_00105 metaG | ecosystem: Environmental > Aquatic > Marine > Oceanic > Sediment | place: Atlantic... | reverse complement strand
GACCTTCCTAACAACACCTATCAAACTATCGATGTTTCTCAAAACGATTTGACTTCGCTTGATTTAAGTAACATTGACTTTACTACAGATGCGAATTTACGATTCAGGTCAAACCCTAACCTTGTAAATCCGACGTATAGGAGCGGTGATTATAGCGGCTCAATGGTTCAGATATACGGGGCTAGTTGCAATTTGTCCGGTACGTTACCATTGAACAAATTTACAAGTGCTAATAATTGCGATATTTGGTTTGATAACAATATCAATTTAACAGGGGTAAACTTTGGTGTAAACCTCACCACTGTTAGAGAAATAGAAATTGAAGATTGCAATTTATTAGCAGTTGACCTTTCGCAAGTTGAATTTGTGAACAATGCCCGTATTCTGTTTACTGATAATTTCAATTTGACTTCTTTTACCCAACCCGCTTCAGGACACGCGGGAAGCATAGCGGCCATATTCTTGGGGCGTAATGGGCTAAACGGTAATCTCGATCTATCTACTGTTAATTTTGCTGAAAACTTCGTTACGGTTCTAAATCAAACTTCACCGGCTACCGGCAATTTAACAAGTGTTACTTGGCCGTCTTCTTTCGCTTTTCCTACTAATTGCGGGGCTTTACGTTTCCAAGAAACAAACATATCAAGTCTTGATATTTCTTGGGCTAATTTTAATGTTAGGTCGAGGCTTTCTTTACAAAACGTTCCTTTGAACACTTTACTTTTGCCGCCTTCAATGTCGGCAACTTTTAGCTCGATAGATATAACCGGGACTAATCTTGTAACAATTGATCTTTCTTGGGTTGTTATGGATGCGAATCAAAATGCTTCAGGGGATGCTGGGAGTTTCAATTTGAATAGTAATACGAATCTTGTAAATATTACGCTTCCAAGTACCACTTCCGTTCCTTATGAAGCAATTAGAATGCAAAATAACGATTGGAATTACGTAGCTGGCCAATTAGACATTGCGGGGATATACGATATAAACGATCAACAAACAACTTTACAAAGCAATAATTGGACACAGACCGAAGTTGATAACGCTTTAGTGGATATAGATAATAGCGCAAGCGGCGGCTTCACCGGTAGGTCGATCAACATTGCAGGTACAAACGCCGCGCCTGGGGCTTCAGGATTAGTGGCAGTAGCATCTTTACAAGCAAAAGGTTTCACGGTAACGACATCATAAAATGGAATATAGAGTATTTTTTGACAACACTAAAATAACTTCATACGTGCAAGACACCAATGACACAATCACTTATCCGGCTGACGGAATAAGGTTTGTAAGGGGTACACTTGCCGAAGTATTAGACGAATTGATAAAGAACGGAATTAACCCTTCTAAGCTTTGGAAGGATGGATTGATAAGCGTTCTTTTACCTGGCAGTGAAAACCCTTTGCAAGATATATCAGATCATCCTTCGCCCCCTGACGGGTATAGCGTTGTGCATAGAAAAGCTTTTGCAATTGGTTTGGGGGTAGTGTATTACTCTGATCCTGACGATAAAAAATTTCGATATTCGATCGTCGTTAAGCATTACGATAATCAAGGCAATTACATTGCGGCTATCAATGACGAATTCGTTAGTACCGAAGTAGATAATTCGATTCAAGTTGATGGTGTTGGTGAATATGATTATTTTGTTGCCGCCTTGAATCAAGGGGCAAATCTATTCGATATTCAGAACCAAAGAATCGGCATTATGGATTCGAACGGATGGTTTGGTAGTTCACTTTACAATTAAAGATATGCCTGGGGTAGTAGTTAAATTTGATGCGTCACCGATTCGGCCACCTATTGGGGTAGTGGCTCCTAGTGATGTATTATTTTGTCCTTGTGATTTCCGTTGCGACTTCGAAGAGAAGGTTTTCGCAGACGATGATAACGACGGGATCAAGAACGACTTCAGCGATTTCTTGTTTACAAAAATCACTTCTTCCGATACTATCTTGATAGAGTTGTTAAAAGGCGATATAATAGTTGCTCAAATAACAGACGATACATACGGTACTTACTACGATGGGTTCCCAAGCAATTCGCTTTATGTAGGCTGGCAAGCCGATTGGACTGCGATATTTAACGCTTTTTCTGGCGGCAGGTATCAAGTGAAAGTAACAACTACAATTCTGGGAAGTACCACCGAATTTTTTAGTCGATATTTCAGATTAAATACATTCGACATTTTATCGGCTGATAAGACGATCAAGATTGAATCATTCCAAGAAGGTAACATTGACAACAGTGAATTTAATTTTACCGGCTTAGTTGACGGCGGTTGGCGTTCTTCTATCCGTTTGTTTGGGACTTTCGGAAAGATGCAAGCGAATATCGAAAGGGATATTTACCAAGATACTTCTTACCGTGAAATCCAGAATAGGGACACGGTTAACCGCGAATACAAGCTTGAAGCAAATCTTGTTCCTGAAAGCATTTACGACCGGATCACCACCAAGGATTTGCTGGGTAATAGAATCTTAATAACCTCTTACGATGTGTTACAAGAATTGAAGTATGAAAAATTTCCAGTGGTACCGGAATCTTTTGACGAAGCTAGGTACGACGATTTAGGCAATACACACTTTGGAATAAGCTTTTCAGATCGCCAGAAGAATATTATTAAAACTAACGTGCAATAAATATGATCTATTCATTTGGAAAAACGAGTAAAAGCAGATTAGCAACTTGCGACGCAGCAATTCAAAAAGTTCTGAATCTGGCTATAGAAAGAACGCCTATTGACTTTGGTATAGCTGAAGGTCACCGAACAATTGACAGACAGCAAAAACTATATACGCAAGGACGTTCGGAGCCTGGCCAAATAGTAACTAACATAGACGGCGTAAGTCGTAAAGGAAAGCATAACCATTACCCAAGTTTAGGAGTTGATATCTATGCTTTTATTGACGGTAAAGCAGTTTGGGAAGAAGTGCCACTTGCTGTTATAAGTGGGGTTATTATGTCATGTGCAAAAGAACTTGGCATTGATTGGGAATGGGGTGGTTTTTGGAAATCCTTAAAAGATTACCCGCACCACCAAATTACGTTAGCAAGCGACGACCCGGGCCAATTACCTTCAGACCCAAGAGAATGAAAAAGGCAATTATATTGGCGGTTTTAAGTTTACCGTTGATGTTCCTTTGGACATTATTCGAAGACATCGACCAAAAAGTTGATGTCTTTCTATTTGTTGACCATTTAGAAAAACCAAAGTGGATTGCGCATGACGCCGGATGGATGGTTACAAATATATTATTAACGTTGGCTGTCCACTTTTCTATACGCGAAAAAACAACTAGGTATTCACGTTTAACGATATTGTTAGTCATTTTCGCTAACTTTAGGCTACTGGAATATTTCTTATACAGGGGGCAGCTACCAATGCTGCCGGTTGTCGGAGGTATTTTGATTTACTCTTTAGGAACTTTGTTATATAAAAAATGATCGGCAAATGTCAAAGATTCTTGTTTCCGTTAAGCTGTTTGGAATATGGTTATACAATGCTTTACTTTCACCCGCTTCACAAATGATAGCGCGGGCTAATCCAAATAGACCCCCTGAAGAAATGTTATATTTTTTCGTAGTTATGATGTTTGTACCTGAAATCGTAATGCTAGTTTCTAAATCTTTTAGAGGGTGGGTAAAGGAAGGCGTAGAAAATGCAGACGGTAAGTTGGATAAAAGCGATTTAAAAGACATGGTGATACTGTACGGTTCGCTTTGGTGTCTTAGGGTATTTTTATTCATGAGTTGGGCGAAAGTTTTCTACGGTACTGAGATTGAATTTTATATTTATTTAACGCCTCTTCTTGGTAGTTTTGGGATATCAGGCTTGCCAATTTTGAAGTCACTATTAAGATTGAAATGATATGGGATTTTTAGGTAGATTACTTGGCAGCCCTGAAGCTTTGGGCGATACGGTGAAAGCCGTTGGGGATGGTTTGGATAGGTTTATCTACACCAAAGAAGAAAAGGCCGAAGACGCAGCTAAAGCGATTAGTGAAGGCCGCAACATGCTTATCCGATGGATGGAGACAACACAAGGGCAAAACCTGGCCAGGCGGATAATAGCCCTTTCTATCACTTTCGTTTGGTTGTTAATGTTTATTGCAAGGATGGCTTTGCCAATTGCTGGTATTTGGCTTGGGTCGCCTGAAAAATGGGACGCAAGCGCAAAAGTAATTGGCGATAACATTGAACAAATGACTGGCGCGGTTATGCTGATCCTTGGATTCTATTTCGCTAGTCCATATTTAGGGCAAATTACCAATGTGGCAATGAACAAATTCGCTAAGAAAAAAGAAGCATCATGATGCAATTTATTATCGGATATCTGATCTTTAGTTTATGCATTGGCTTGCCTGTGACGCTTTTGTTAATGAAGTACAGCGCGGAAGAAGAGCCGATTAATTGAAAATAATTTTTTGTTTTTACTAAAAATTATTTTAGCTTTGGGCCATGAAAAAAATTGATCTGAAGAAAATTATTCAGGCAAAAAAGCTTGATCCAAAGGAAGTAGCACAAGAACTTTTCCCCACACACAAGCACCCTAAACTTGCACTTGATAGGGTGCTTGCTGGCGATGGCGTTTTAGACGCTGACCAGATTAGCCGGTTTTCCCTCTATACCGGATTACCTATTTCTGAACTTTATTCTGGGGCTGGTTGGAAATCAACCATTGAAGGACACACCCATGTTTTGGTAAGCGGCAACTATACCGCCAAGTTAAATACCAAAACATGGACAACTAAGATTTTCCACAAGGATAGTCTTTTTCACGATTTTATAATTCACAATTCAAGTATCACGCTTAGTGAATATATCAATCGTTTGGATTTTGAAATTTCTAATAATAAATAAGCAATGACAAAAGTTAAATTTGAAGTCGAAATTGACAGTTCAAAGCCTTCACATACTGAAGCTTTGAATTCTTTCCTGAAGGTAGTTGGCGGCCAAGGAAAAGAAGAAACGCCTGTAGCTGAAGAAACTTCCAAAACTGAACCGGAAGAAGAGAAGCCAGCGAAAAAGACACGTGAGCCAAGGCGCACGAAAGCGGAAATTGAAGCCGAAAAAGCTGCGAAAGAAGAGGCTGAAACACCAAAAGAAGAGCCGCAGGAATCAGACGAACAACGGTTGATAGCGGTTAGGGCTTTACTTAGTAAAACCATCCAGGAAGGCGGCGACGAAGCGCGGGACAAGTGCGTAGAGAAGTTGCAAGAAATGGACGCTAAGAACCCAGACACCGGCAAATACAATATATCATCGCTTGACCCTTCCAAGTACGATGAATTTACCGAATTCTTGAATTCACTATGAAAAAAGTAGAGCATTCGCAAAGAAAGCATGCGTTACTTTCAGCATCGGGGGCAAGCCGTTGGATTAATTGCCCCCCTTCTGCCAGAATGGAAGAAGACATTCCTTCAAAGGGTAGTTCTTCTTTTGCTCAAGAAGGAACGCTTGCGCACGAATTCGCTGATCTTGAATTGCGGATTAAAACGCATACGGGTAAGATCGGGAAAGGAACGGACTATGACCGTTGGAAAGATCAAAAGGAAAAGCACAAAACAAATGCTTTGTATGATCCAAAAATGGACGACCATGTTAAGGTTTATACCGACTACGTTCTTGAGCAATTCGCAGTCGCAAAAAAGAAGACTGTAGACGCAGTTTTGAAGATCGAAGAACGAACTGACTTTTCATATCTAGTACCTGAAGGTTTTGGAACTTCTGACGCAAATATTATTGCTGATGGGCTGTTGGAAATTGTAGACTTGAAGTATGGTAAAGGTGTGAAAGTTGATGCCAAGAAAAATTCACAATTGCGCCTTTACGCTTTGGGTCTTCTTCGCAAGTTTGATCTGGTTTACGATATTACCAAAGTGAAAATGACCATCGTTCAACCGCGTCTTGATCACATTGATTCGGAAATACTGACAGTTGAGGAACTTACCCAATGGGCTGAAGAAGTCGTTAAACCTTCTGCCGATCAAGCTTACGCGGGTGAAGGCGATTGCAACCCTGGTTCTTGGTGTAGGTGGTGTAAAGCAAAACCTGTTTGCAGGGCTTTATCAAACCATAACACCGAATTGGCCAAGAAAGAATTTGCCGATCCTAAAACGTTAGAAGACGACGAACTAGTTGCTGTTTACGAACAAACTGGACTTCTGGTTGATTGGGCTAATTCAGTAGGGCAACACCTTCTTGAAGAAGCGTTAAAGGGTAAATCGTGGCCAGGTTACAAATTGGTTGAAGGTAGGTCTAATCGCAAATGGCAAGACGAAGAAAGGGCTATTGAAGAACTTTCTGAAACCTACGGAAAAGATCAAATCGTCAATACTAAAATCAAAGGTATAGGCGATATCGAAAAGTTAGTTGGTAAAGGTGAAGTTAACCACTTACTTATCAAGCCACCAGGCAAACCAACTCTAGTGCCTGAATCTGACAAGCGAAGAGCTTTAGGAGTAGAGCAAGCAAAAAAAGATTTTGGAAAATAATCGAAAATTAATTTTAAACACTTATATTTGAATTATGAGCGAAACAAAAGTAGTAACAGGAAAAGTACGCTTTAGCTATGCTAACGTCTTCACGCCGAGAGCGATTGAAGAAGGGGCTAAAGAGAAGTACAGCGTAGCATTGTTGATTCCCAAGGAAGACAAGGCTACAGTAAAGAAGATTAAAGCAGCAATTGAAGCCGCGAAGGAACTTGGCAAAGCTAAGTTTGGCGGTAAGATTCCGGCAACGTTGAAACTCCCTTTAAGGGACGGTGACGAAGAACGACCAGACGATGAAAATTACGCTGGTATGTATTTCCTAAACGCAAAGGGCGACAGCAAGCCTGGTATTATTGACACCAAAGGCAAGAAGATTGTAGAAGACCCAGAAAGCGCAACAGAATTCGACGAAGAAATTTCAGGAGAAGAATTCTATAGCGGGTGCTGGGGTAAAGCTTCCGTTAACTTCTACGCCTTCAACGTCAAGAACAAAGGTATTGCTTGCGGTTTGAACAACTTATTGAAGCTTGAAGACGGTGACAGATTAGCCGGTGCTGATTCGGCTACCAATGACTTTGCTGACGATATTGACGATCTGTTAGATTAAGAAATTCCGTAGCTGGTGAACAGGGGTGCCGTGCCTTTTAGGTTAGGTGGTTATCGGCACCCCGAAATAGTGTTGTAGCTTATTTGGTAAAGCGATTCGCTGTAAAAAGCGGGTAGAATGGCAAACAAGGTTCGATTCCTCCCAACACTACAATATGAAAGAACTGCACATTGATATAGAAACGTACAGTTCGGTAGATATTAAAAGCTGCGGAGCCTACAGATACTTAGAATCTGTAGACTTTGAAATTCTTATGATTGCTTACGCATTCGGAAACGATCCGGTGCAAATAGTCGATCTGGCGCAAGGCGAAAAAATACCTATTGAATTCCTCGAAGGTTTAAAAGACCCAACAGTTAAGAAGTTCGCACACAATGCAACTTTTGAACGTCAGGCTTTTTTAAACTTTGGCATCATGACCCCAATAAACGTTTGGCACTGTTCAGCAGTACATGCGGCCTATTGTGGTCTACCCCTTTCATTGGACATGGTTTCAAAAGCTCTTCACTTTGGAGAAGACAAGGCTAAACTTGCTACGGGTAAAGCGTTAATCCGTTATTTCTCCATTCCTTGCAAACCCACAAAAGCCAACGGCGGGCGAACTCGAAATTTTCCTTGGCACGACCTTGAAAAGTGGGAACAATACAAACAATATTGTATGCAAGATGTAGAAGCGGAAAGGGGAATTGAATATCGTTTGAAAGACTATCCGGTTCCAGACATGGAACGGCAGCTTTATATTCTGGATCAAAAAATAAATGATAGGGGTATTATTATTGATTCAAAAATGGCCAAAAACGCCTTCAAAATTAATGAAGATTATTCGGCGATCATCAAAGAAGAAATGAAAGCTTTGACCGGTGTAGACAACCCTAACAGTCTGCCACAGCTTAAAAAGTGGATAGGTGAAGCCATAGGAAAAGAAGTAGAATCATTGGCTAAAGAAGACGTATCTAACTTGCTGGCTGAAGAAGATAACGAAGAAGTTAGGGAAGTTCTACACCGTCGTCAAATGCTTTCTAAATCTTCTATCAAAAAGTACACCGCAATGTTAAATTGCATTTGTAGCGACAATCGCGGGCATGGGTTCTTCCAGTTTTACGGCGCAAATCGAACCGGGCGTTGGGCGGGTCGCTTAGTTCAATTGCAGAACCTTACTAAGAATTATTTGCCTGATCTTACATTGGCCAGGGACACCGTTAAAACAGGCGATTACAAGCAAGTTGAACTTCTGTACGGTAATGTGCCTGACACGCTTTCCCAGCTTATCAGAACTACATTTGTAGCCCCAGAAGGTAAGACGTTTGCCGTTGCCGATTTTAGCGCGATAGAAGCCCGTGTTACGGCGTGGCTGGCCGAAGAAGATTGGCGGATTAAGGTGTTCAACACACACGGCAAGATTTATGAAGCTTCGGCTTCCAGTATGTTCGGCGTTCCAATGGATCAGATAGCGAAAGGATCACCACTAAGACAGCGCGGGAAAGTTGCAGAACTTGCACTTGGGTACCAAGGCAGTGTCGGTGCTTTAACAGTCATGGACACTAACAACGATATCCCAGAAGAAGAGAAACAAGGAATTATTGACAGGTGGAGGGCGGCAAGTCCTAACATAGTTCAGCTTTGGAAAGATTTAGAAGCTTGCGCCAAAAGAGCGATCAAGTTAGGCGGCGACACTGTGGTAAAATCAAAGCATCGGGGCTTAGAATTCTGTTCTAACGGGCGGGCATTAACTATCAAATTACCTTCAGGTCGCAAGCTCTTCTATTGTAACCCGCAGATTATGCCAAAGACAGTGCGGAAGCCTAACGGTGAAACTTGGGAAGCTGAAAGCATTATTTACATGGGTATGGATCAAGTTAAAAGGCAATGGACTAGGTTAGACACTTACGGCGGAAAACTTACGGAAAACATTGTTCAAGCTATTTCACGTGATCTTCTAGCCGAATCTATGTTGCGCCTTGATAAGTTTGGTTTTGACATCGTGATGCACGTACACGATGAAGTAGTTTGCGAAATTCCTACGGACGATCAAGACGACGATTTAAGTATAATGTGCCAAATCATGAGTGAACCGGTTAAGTGGGCAAAAGGTCTTCCTTTGGCCGCAGACGGGTATTTAACTGAATACTATAAAAAAGATTGATATGCGGTATTTTCTAGGATTTTTACACGTAATTGAAATGATAATTCTGTTGCCTTCGGTGATAGTCTGTATTACTATATTTTACTTTTCGAAGAACCAAAACAAAGCTGACAGAATAGTAGATTTGTTAATTGAAAAAAGAGTTACTTGGACATTCAGTTTAATTATTTGGGCTTCTGGCTACTACTTTATATTCCTATAAATGCACGACGAAAAGATAGATATAGCCGTTGGGCATGGTGCCAGATCAAGAGTTTGGAAAAATCAAAAATGGACTTGGGCGCAACTGGTTGAGAAGCTTCTAACAGAACATAAGACCAACGAAACGTTCAAAGAGTTTGTGACCGCTTCTAAGGAGGATCAACTTAAAATCAAAGACGCTGGGGGTTATGTAGGCGGTTACCTTCGTGGTGGCCGTAGAAAGCCGGAAAATGTTGTTCACCGTCAATTGTTGACACTGGACATTGACGAAGCACATTTGAACTTCTGGGATGATTTCCAGTTACAATTTAACAACGCGGCAGTCCTTCACGGGACGCATAAGCATTCAGACGCAAGCCCGCGTTACCGGTTAGTACTTCCTTTATCAAGGGAAGCAACACCCAACGAATATGTTGCAACTGCCAGGTACGTTGCCGGTGTTCTGGGGATCGACTTATTTGACAATACAACTTTCCAATGTGAAAGGTTAATGTTTTGGCCGTCTACACCTAAAGACCAAGAATATTATGCCGTGTCCCAAGAAGGGGCTTGGTTAGACGTTGACCAGATTTTAAGCAGCTATACCGATTGGACTGATTCAAGCGCGTGGCCAACTTCAGAAAGTACCATTCGAGAAGTTAAGAACGCTTCAAGTAGGCAGGAAGACCCAGAAATCAAGCGCGGTGTTATCGGCGCGTTCTGCCGCACGTATTCAATCACTGAAGCTATTGAAAGCTTCCTAAGTGAAGAGTACGTTAGTGCGGGCGACGGTCGGTTTACCTACACACAAGGCACGGCTGCGGCTGGCCTCGTGCTGTATGGAGACAAATTTGCCTTTTCCCATCACGGGACAGACCCTTCAAGCGGGAAGCTTTGCAACGCTTTCGATTTAGTCCGCATTCACAAATTCGGACATCTTGACGGCAACCAAAGGTCTGAAGGGGTGAAAGCAAAAAGCTTTATTGCTATGTCGGAATTTTGCCGTCAAGATGTAGACGTTAAAAAGACCCTGGCCAGTGAAAAAATAGCTGAATCAAAATACGACTTTGCTGACGATTTCGAAGAACCGGAAGAAGAAATTACACTTGATTGGATGTCTGAATTAGAGGTTGATGGCAAAGGAAAATACCTTTCAAGCTCCACTAACATAAACTTGATATTTGCCAATGACGTAAAGTTGAAGTCAGCTTTCCAAGAAAACGTCTTTGACGATAAGAAATACGTAATGCGGTCGTTGCCTTGGCGCAAAATTTATAAACCGGAACCTATCAGAAACGTCGATTATTCAGGTATTCGTAATTACATTGAAACGATTTATGGTATTTCAGGCGTGACCAAAATAGAAGACGCTTTGAACATAGAGTTCGAAAAGCATTCTTTCCACCCAGTTAAAGAGTATTTGAACGCCTTAGAATGGGACGGCCAAAAGAGAATTGATAATTTATTGATCGACTATTTCGGTGCGGACGATAACGTTTACAGCCGCGAAGCCATTCGCAAAACTCTTGTTGGTGCGGTGGCCAGGGTCTTTAACCCTGGGGTGAAGTTCGATCTTGTGTTAACACTGGTTGGCAACAAACAAGGTACCGGAAAAAGTACGTTTTTCGCCAAGCTGGGTCAAGAGTGGTTCAGCGATTCCTTTCACAACATTTCAGGTAAAGAAGCTTTTGAACAATTACAAGGTGCTTGGATCATGGAAATAGCCGAACTATCGGGTATTAGGAAATCAGACATTGAACCAACCAAGCACTACCTTACCAAGCGTGAAGACACCTATCGGCCAGCTTATGGGCGAATTGTAGAGACTTTCAAGCGGAAGTCGATATTCGTAGCCACTACTAATGAAAAAGACTTTCTCCGTGACCCTTCAGGAAACAGGCGGTTCATGCCCGTTGATGTCCACGAATACCGAATGAAGAAGCGAATCCTTGACAAAGACGAATTAGTTGGCGAACAAGTTGATCAAGTTTGGGCTGAAGCCATGCAGCTATTCAAAGCCGGTGAACCTCTTTATTTGAGTGGTGAAGTCGAAAGGATAGCCCGTAAAGAACAACGCGATCACAGCCAGGTAGACGACCGTCAAGGCATTGTTCAAGATTACCTTGACACGTTGTTGCCTGAAGATTGGAGCGATAAGGATATTCACCAACGCAGAACCTTCTTGACCGATCCACTAAGCCCCAAAGGATCAAAGCATCGAAACTATGTTTGTATCGCTGAACTGTGGTGCGAATGCTTGGGTAAAGAAAAGCATGATATGACCCGATACAACACCCGTGAGATTAACGACATCATGAGGGGGCTTGACGGATGGGAGCAACACAACAGCACTAAAAATTTCCCGATTTACGGGAAGCAAAAATATTATACACGTAAATTATTTTGATATGAAAATGAGCAAAAGACACATTTCAAAAAAGTACATGTCGCTATTGAAAGATGTTCAAAACGACGACTTTTGCAAGGCGGCCTAATCAATCGAAAGCTTTGATCGAGTCAGAAAAACTTCTTGAACGTAAACTTCGACAAAAAATAGATCAGCTTGGCGGCTGGTCTATTAAATTGCTTGCTACCCATGTGACCGGTTTACCAGATCGGCTTTGCTTATTGCCTGGTGGTAAGTTCCTATTCGTAGAACTGAAGACCACTGGCCAGAAGACAAGGAAGATACAAGACAAGGTTCATCAGCGTTTGCGATCAATGGGTTTTCAGGTCGAGGTGATCGACTCTTCTGAAGGAATTGAAAAAGTTATCCACTTATTAACATAGTTATCAACAATGAGAATATTAATTGCTTGCGAAGAAAGCCAAGAAGTGTGCAAAGCTTTTCGTGCCAAAGGCCATGAAGCTTATTCTTGTGATGTATTGCCCTGTAGTGGTGGCCACCCTGAATGGCACTTACAGGGTTATCTTGAAGATGTTATTGGTTCGGGAGCAGATTGGGACATGATCATAGCTTTTCCGCCGTGTACGTACCTGTGTTCTTCCGGCCCCCATTGGAACAAAAAAGACCCTGGCCGGCAAGAAAAAAACAGAATACGCCCTTTCTTTTGTGCAGATGATCTTTGAACGGGACTGCTCAAGAATAGCACTTGAAAACCCCATAGGGTGTATAAGCTCAAGAATTAGAAAACCTGATCAAATAATACAACCGTACCAATTCGGTCATTGACGCAAGTAAAGCTACTTGTTTGTGGTTAAAAGGTTTGCCGCTTTTGATGCCTACCCAATACATAGAACCAAGAATTGTTGCAGGGAAACAGCGATGGGCTAACCAAACGGATTCAGGTCAAAACAAATTACCCCCTTCAAAAAATAGAGCCAAAGAAAGATCAAAAACCTACGGGGGTGTTGCCGAAGCAATGGCTAACCAGTGGGGTGATGAGATACTATTATGAACGAAACACATCTATATGCTTATCAACGGGAAGCCGTCAACCATATCATGGTAACGCCGCATTGCGGGCTTATGCTTGACATGGGTTTAGGTAAGACGGTGTCAACTTTGACAGCTACCAACAAACTGATCTACGAAGAATTAGAAGTTTCCAAAGCTCTAATTGTAGCACCTAAGCGGGTAGCTGAAAATGTTTGGTCGACCGAATGCGAAAAATGGGATCATTTGAAGCACCTTCGTATTTCCAAAGTTATCGGCAACGAAGGCAAACGCAAGGAAGCTTTGCGCGCCAAGGCTGATCTTTACATTATCAGCCGCGACAATATCGCTTGGCTATGTGGTCAGTACGGCGGTTCTATGCTTCCATTTGATATGCTGATCATTGATGAATCAAGTAGCTTCAAAAGCCCTAAATCTGGACGGTTCAAAGCTTTGAAAGCAGTACAACCGTCTTTCGACCGTGTGGTTTTGTTGACCGGAACCCCAGCCCCCAACGGTTTGATTGACCTGTGGTCGCAAATATACCTTCTTGATCGTGGGGAACGCTTGGGTAAAACTATCACTATGTATAGGGATCGCTACTTTAACCTTGGCCAACGCAACGGGCATATCATTTACAACTACAAAATCAAGAACGAAGGAGAAGAACGTATTCACGCCAAGATCAAAGATATTTGTATGTCTATGAAAGCGGTCGATTATTTGAATATGCCTGATCGCATTGATAACGTTATTAGTTTGAACCTTTCCCCAGAAGTGGCGCAACAGTATGCCGAATTTGAACGGGAACGGGTGCTTGAACTAATGGAAAGCGATATTACCGCAGTGAACGCGGCGGCACTATCAAATAAGCTTCTTCAATTTGCTAATGGTGCCGTCTATGACGAAGACAAGAATTGGCACGAAGTTCACCAAGTTAAGCTTGATGCCGTTGAAGAAATAATTGAAAATGCCAACGGAAAGCCGGTATTGATTGCGTGGACATTTCGGCATGATCTGGCCAGACTTTTGACAAAGTTAAAGAAATATAAGCCGGTTCAGCTTAAAACAGGTCAACATATCAAAGATTGGAACGCTGGAAAGATTCAAGTTATGTTGATGCACCCAGCCAGTGGCGGGCATGGTCTGAACCTCCAAAGTGGAGGTAATATAATTGTGTGGTTCGGCCAAACTTGGTCGCTGGAATTATATCAACAATTGAACGCCAGACTTTACCGCCAAGGGCAAAAGAACGGGCGTGTATTTATCCACCATTTGGCCGTACAAGGTACTTTGGACATGGACGTGATACGAAGCTTGGAAAATAAGAACAATAAACAAGAAGGGCTTATGAAGGCCATTAAATCGAAAATTGCAAAGTATGGACAAAAGTAAATTAATCAGCATGTGGGAATCTAAAATTGAAGAGATTCAACAGACGGGAAATTGCACCAATGCTTTCGGTGTACCTGGGTTCTTTTCACCTAAGTACACCAAAGACGAAATGATAAATTATTGTAAAACTAAAATAGAGCAAATCAAAGAAGATGAAACAATACCACAAACATCTACAGGCGATTCTTGATCAAGGAACGGTCAAGCCGCCAGCACGTAAAGGAATGCCTGGGTCAATCAGTTTATTCGGATATCAGAATAGTTACGATCTGAAAGACGGGTTCCCGATATTGACCACTAAGAAAGTCAGCTTCCGGCAGATAGCAACCGAGTTAATTTGGTTCTTGAATGGTGATACTAATATCAAGTATCTAATTCGAAACGGTTGTAATATCTGGAACGAAGACGCATATAACTATTATAAGAAGCTTTGCGAAGAGAACGACGCACCGAAGCTTAAATATGAAGCTTTCCTTGGTAAGATTAAGAATTGGACGGAAACAACACTTGAAAGCTATTCTTTTGGTGATTGCGGCCACCAATACGGGAAGCTTTGGCGTGAATGGAATAGGCACAACGCAAAGCCCTTGCATATTGACCAGATTAAAAACCTGATCCAAGGGTTGATCCATTCCCCAGCATCGAGGCGGCACATAATCACGGCTTGGAACCCGTCAACGCTTGATCAAATGGCCTTACACGCTTGCCATTGCCTGGTACAGTTCAACGCACGGCCATTGACGCAGGACGAACGTATTGACACGTTAGACCCAATTGATAGGGAAACGGTGCTTGATAGTAAAATGAGCCAGGCAGAAGGTTTGCTTGATGATCTAAACGCGCCACGTTATGCACTTGACTGTCAGTTATACCAAAGGTCGGCGGATATGTTTCTTGGGGTGCCTTACAACATTTCCAGTTATTCACTTTTGACTGAAATAGTGGCAGCGGTTTGTAACATGGTGCCAGGTAAATTTATTCATACGTTCGGAGATTCTCACATTTACGAAAATCACCTAGACCAAGTAAATGAAATACTTAGTCGGAATCCAAACAAATATGACTTGCCCAAATTGTCAATGAACGGTAATTTCATTGACGCATCGCGCGCGGCTGAAGATATAGTTACGGGCGATGTGACCAATAAAGATTTTGCTTTAGTTGGTTATGAAAGCTACCCCGCAATCAAAGCAAAGATCAGTACTGGTTTAAAATAATTCACTATAAAAAAGAAGAGGAGCCTGGCAATAGTCAGGCTTTTTTTGTCGAAATCTTAAAAATAAATTTGCGTATTTATTAAAAATTATTTTATTTAGCATCATGATGCAATTTAAAAGTAACAGTATGAAAAAAGTAGCAACATTTATGAAAGCGTTCTTCATAACTTTTGGAGCAATCGCGATCTTGACTTTTTGTTTAATGGCAATGTTTTCAACGGTATGAGTAAGACACCACTGCTTGACAAAGCACTAGACCAAAAAGAGTACGACCACATAAACCCCCAGCACTATGAAAATTACAGTGTAGAGGTTATTGACATGATGGTTCGGATTTACGGCAAATCTAAAGCCGCTATCTATTGCGAATTGACAGCGTTCAAGTATCGTATGCGAATGGGTACCAAGCCAGGTAACCCGATTGATCAGGATTTGAAAAAAGAACGCTGGTATCTTGACAAGGCTAACGAATTAAGAAAATGATAAATCGACCACTATACGACGACAGAGCAAAAAACGCTTTTCAACAGGAATGCCGAAGTGACAAAAACTTACGTCGTTTGCGGTTGATTAAATCACTTATTATTATGGCATTGTTTGGTAGTTTATTTGGGTTAAGTGGGTCAATGCTCTGGGGCGGCTCTTCTGTCGTCCTAGAACTATTGACTATTTGGTTCTTGAATAGTCAAATAGCACGTAAGAAACGAAGTATAAAAGATCAATATTTAACATTATGAACAAAACGGAAGTATTCGAATCATATTCTGATTTCATAAACAGGTCAGATAAAAAAGTAAATGGGGTTTCAAAGCAATTTGCCGAAGACAACCCTAATTATGGCGAAGATAATCAAACCAACACAGGGTGCTGGGATTGCAGCGATTGCAGCGATTGCAGCGATTGCAGGTCTTGCAGGTCTTGCAGGTCTTGCAGCGATTGCAGGTCTTGCAGGTCTTGCAGGTCTTGCAGCGATTGCAGGTCTTGCAGGTCTTGCAG